>Ga0134125_10004213_pt1 | contig 16467 bp, 20 predicted proteins | sample KB31751_FD_96464 | JGI IMG/M metagenome (GOLD analysis project Ga0134125, IMG submission 96464) | Terrestrial soil microbial communities with excess Nitrogen fertilizer from Kellogg Biological Station, Michigan, USA - KB3-175-1 | ecosystem: Environmental > Terrestrial > Soil > Unclassified ...
GACCCAGCGCCGGTCCTCCGCGGAGAGGCTCGCGTACGGCACGCCGGTGTCGACCCCGCGCTTCTTGGCCGCCTTGAGAAGCTGCTTCTGGTACCAGCGGCCCGACGGATGCGACCACGGCTCCACCGCGCCGTCGGCCAGGCTGCGGGTCTGGTCCGGCACCACCAGCGCCTCGTCGTAGCGCAGCACGTTGCCGAAGCCGCGGCACTCCGGACACGCTCCCAGCGGGTGGTTGAAGGAGAAGAGCAGGGGCTGGGGACGGCTCAGGGCCACCCCGCACGCCGAGCAGTGGAAGTCGCGGCTCACCGCCAGCGTGCCGCGCTCCAGCAGGTCGACCGACGCGCGTCCCTCGCCCTCCGCCATCGCGGTCTCGAGCGAGTCGGTGATGCGGCGCCGGCTGTCCGGTCCCACCACCACCCGGTCGAGGACGACCGAGAGGGTTTCCCGCGAGAGGGCCTTCGGGTCGAGGTCGCGGGGCAAGCCGTCCGGAAGCCCCTGCAGCTCGGCGAGGTCCAGGACCCGGTCGCCCGCCTTCACGCGGGCGAAGCCGCGCTGGAGCAGGGCGCCGAGGAGGGCGCGCCCGTCCTGGCCGGTCTCGGCGGGCAGCGGGAAGCAGATCATGGCCCGCGCTCCGGGGTGATCGCGCAGGAGCGCGTCGGCGACCTGGTCGGCGGAGTCGCTGCGGGCGGGTGCCCCGCAGGTGGGGCAGTGGACCCGGCCGATCTTGGCGAAGAGCAGGCGCAGATAGTCATGGAGCTCGGTGGCGGTGCCCACCGTCGAGCGCGCGGTGCGCACCGGGTTCTTCTGCTCCAGCGCGATGGCGGGGCGGATGTGCTCGATCCGGTCCACGTCCGGACGGTCGAGCCGCTCCAGGAACATGCGGGCGTACGTGGAGAGAGACTCGATGTACCTCCACTGCCCCTCCGCGAAGAGGGTGTCGAACGCGAGAGACGACTTGCCCGAGCCGGAGACGCCGGTGATGACGGTGAGCCGGTCGTGGGGGATGTCGACGGAGACGTTCTTCAGGTTGTTCTGCCGGGCTCCCTCGATGCGGAGCCACCCCGGCTGGGACATTCGATCACACCTCCTGAGATGGAAAGTCTACTCGACGGGCCGGGGGCCTTCAATAGCCGGCGCCCGGCGATCATGACGCGGTCGCGCTTGACAGCGTCCACCGGCCTCGGTATCCTCCGGAACCGTAATGAGAACCATTCCTAAAAAGTTCGGGACGGAAGGCGAGGGCTCCATCGCCACCCTGCGGGCCCGCGGGCTCCGGCTCACCGGGCCGCGCCGCCTGGTCCTGGAGGTGGTGCGGGCCGCCGAGTCCCACCCCACCGCGGAGTGGGTGCACCGCATGGTGCGCCGCCGCCTGCCGCGGGTGAGCCTCGGCACCGTGTACCGCAACCTCCGGCTGCTGGTCGCGCAGGGGCTCGTCAAGGAGCTGCCGGGGCCGCACGCCCGCTTCGACGGCAACCTGACCGAGCACCACCACTTCACCTGTCTCGGCTGCGGGCGCATCAGCGACGTGCAGGGAAGGGACACCGAGCCCCACTCCCGCGCCCTCTGCGGACGGGTGGCCGCGCAGAGTGGATTCCGGGTCACGCATCATCGCATCGAATTCTACGGCCGCTGTCCCGACTGCCAGCGCCGCGGGAGCCGCAAGGCCTCCCGGGGCCGGCGCCCGGCGCCGTAGACGCGGAGCGCTCCCCGGCGCTCCCGTCACCATCAACCGCTGCACCAAGGAGGACATCACATGGCGGGCAAGGGCCTGAAGGGTTCGAAGAGCCTGGACAACCTCAAGGAGGCGTTCGCGGGCGAGTCGCAGGCGAACCGCCGCTATCTCTACTTCGCGCGGGTGGCCGACATCGAGGGCTTCCCGGACATCGCGGGCCTGTTCAAGGACACCGCGGACGCCGAGACCGGCCACGCCTTCGGCCATCTCGACTTCCTGAAGGAGGTCGGCGATCCGGCCACCGGTGAGCCCATCGGCAAGACCGAGAAGAACCTGAAGGCCTCGGTGGCGGGCGAGACCTACGAGTACACCCAGATGTATCCCGGCATGGCCAAGACCGCGCGCGACGAGGGCTACCAGGAGCTGGCCGAGTGGTTCGAGACGCTGGCCAAGGCCGAGAAGTCGCACGCCGGCCGTTTCTCCAAGGGGCTCAGCCAGGTCGCGGGCAAGGACCCGGCCGACGCGATCTAGCCTCCCCGCCTCCGATCGGGCGCCGGCCGGCGGGGCCGGCGCCCGGTTCGAGTCCCCGGGCCCGCCCGCATCGTGAGAGCCCGCTTCGCGAGAGGACGATGACACTCGACATCCGCACCCCCGAGTTCTGGCAGCTCGACCGCGTGGACAAGGAGCTGCGACGCGTCTACGACATCTGCGCGGGCTGCCGCCGGTGCCTGCCCCTCTGCCCCTCCTTCCGGGTCTTGTTCGATCGGCTGGACGTGGAGGCGGTCGACGGCGACGTGGACAAGCTGCCCGCCGCGGACGTGAAGGAGGTCGTCGACCTCTGCTACCAGTGCAAGCTCTGCTACAACCACTGCCCCTACACGCCGCCGCACCGCTGGGCGGTCGACTTCCCGCGCCTGATGCTGCGGGCGCGCTCCGCGGAAGCCCGGCAGAAGGGCGTCAGTCTTCAAGATCGGTTCCTGGGCAACACCGCGCTGGTGGGCCGGCTCGGCAGCCTGACCGCTCCGGTCTCGAACTGGATGAACGCGGTGTGGGTGAACCGCAAGTTCATGGAGATGGCGGTCGGCATTCACGCCCGGCGCGAGCTGCCCGACTTCCACCGCCAGACCTTCTCCGCGTGGTTCGACGCCCGCCGGAAGGCGGCGTCCGGCGCGCCGGCCTCCCGTGATCGGGTCGCCCTCTTCGCCACCTGCTCGGTGGAGTACAACGACCCCGCCGTCGGGAAGGCCGCGGTGGCGGTGCTCGAGAAGAACGGGGTGGACGTGACCCTGCCCGCGCAGCGCTGCTGCGGCATGCCCTACCTCGACGGGGGCGCGGTGACGGAGGCCAAGCGTCTCATCGCGGACAACGTCAAGAGCCTCGCGGACCAGGTCCGCCAGGGGCGGGAGATCGTGGTGCCCGGCCCCACGTGCTCCTACATGCTGAAGCAGGAGTACCCGTGGCTCGACGGCTCGGAGGACGCCAACCTCGTCGCCTCCCACACCCGGGATCTGTTCGAGTACCTCGCCTCGCTGCACGCGCGGGGGCGGCTCGACACCCGCTTCCCGAACGCGCCCGGATCCATCGCCTACCAGCTGCCGTGCCACCTCAAGGCGCAGAACATGGGGACGCGGTCCGCGGAGGTGCTCCGGCTCACCGGGGCGCCGGTGGAGGTGATCGAGCGCTGCTCCGCGGTGGACGGGACCTGGGGCATGAAGAAGGAGTACTTCGAGCTGTCGATGAAGCTGGCCGGGCCCCTCTTCCGCGACATCGAGGGGGCGAAGGCGGACCGGGTGGCCACCGACTGCCCGCTGGCCGCGCTCCAGATCCGCCAGGGCACGCGGCGGATCGCGCGACATCCCATCCAGATCCTGGCCGAGGCTTACGGCATCGATCCAAACGAGGACCGCGCATGATCCAGCTGAAGGACGTCGTCAATTTCTTCGAGTACGAGAAGATCCGCGACGAGCGGCGCCACCGCGTGATCGAGCTCAAGGCGCGCCGCCGGGTGGAGGTCGGCCCCTACCTCTCGTTCGTCTTCGAGAACCGGGAGACGCTGCTGTTCCAGATCCAGGAGATGTGCCGCGCCGAGCGCATCGTGGACGACGCGAAGGTGCAGGAGGAGATCGACGTCTACGGCGCGCTGCTGCCCGGGCCCCGGGAGCTCTCCGCGACCCTGTTCATCGAGATCGCGGACAAGGACCAGATCAAGCCGGTGCTGGACCGCTTCATGGGCATCGACACCGGCCGGCGCGTCTGGTTCGAGCTGGGGGGTGGGATCACGGTGCCGGGCACGTTCGAGGCCGGGCACTCCGACGCGGAGAAGGGGAAGCTGGCCGCGGTCCACTTCGTCCGCTTCGCATTCTCCCCGGACGCGGTGCGCGCGTTCCGGGAAGGGGACGTGGATCTGGTGGTGGACCATCCCGCCGCCCGCGCGCGCGCCCGACTCTCCGCGGAGGCCAAGGCCGAGCTGCAGGCCGACCTGGCTCCCTGAGGGGCGCGCGCGGGGCCGCGGGCCCGGCTACTGCATGATCATGAACCAGATGTAGTAGACGACGGTCAGCAGGAAGCCGAACCAGAGGGTGCCCTTGACGGTCCCGAGCGGCTTGGCCCCGCCCTTGCCCGGGGTCCCGACCAGGGCGTTGATCTCCACCAGGATCATGATCAGCAGGGCCACGATCCAGAACACGAGGCCCGACTTGCCCACCGTGAGGCCGGCCAGGTGGCTGGCCGAGCCCATGAAGAAGAGCATCGGGATCGAGAGCACCACGTTGGTGCGGGAGGCGAGGCCGCCCCGCGCCCCCGCTGCCGCGGCGGCCGGGTTGGCCGGCTTGCCCGCCGCAGTGTCGATCGCGTTCTGGATGACGATCTTGTTCTTGGGCCAGATCACGAACCACACGTTGGCCCACATGATGGTGCCGAGGAGCCCGCCGAGCAGGATCTTCCACGTGCCGGGGTCGTTGATGCCCCGGATCCCCAGCCAGTAGTGCAGGAGGTAGATCCAGCCCGAGAGGAAGGTGATCATCGCGCCCCAGCGGAACCACCAGAGGGCGCGAGGCAGCAGCTTCTGCTGAGCGCCGGAGCGTACCCCCGGCTCGGTCTCGGCGAAGAACGGGGTCTGTACGAGGTTGAAGTAGTAGAGAAGGCCGATCCAGGTGATGCCCGAAAGGAAGTGGATCCACCGCAAGAGGAACAGCCAGCCTTCGGTGCTCATCAGCGCCATGTCACCCTCCCGGAAAGGCCTGCGGGCCAGTCACTGCGGCTCTTCTTCTTCCTCGTCGTCGTCGAGATCGTCGTCGTCCTCGTCGTCCTCGTCCTCGTCGTCTAGGTCGTCGTCGTCGAAGTCGTCGTCGAAGTCGTCGTCATCGAGGTCGTCGTCCTCGTCGACGTCGTCCGCGTCGTCGTCATCCTTGTCCTCGTCCTTGTCTTCGTCCTTGTCCTCGTCTTCGTCGTCGACCCGTCCAACCAGCAGCTGATCGTCTTCCTCGATCCAGAAGCGATTGCCGAGGCGAATCATGTGAAACGTCCTCCCGACATGCAGCGCGGCCGACATGCGGCTCGACCGAAATGAGCTCTAAGGCCGATGTGAAGCCCGTTAGGCTGGCGGGATTATAGCAAAGGGGGTTTGGGTGTCTACGCGATTTTGGCCGCCGGAGCCAAGTTATCCACTTATCCCCACTCGTCCACAGACCGAGAATTGAACGCGTGGATGCGCCTTCGCGGGCAGCGCGATGCGCGCGGGCACGACTGACGCGGCCTCCGCACCCTCTCGGCTCCGCGGGGCGCGTTTCGCGCGGCGTTGCGAGGGCGTCGCCCCCCGTGCCCGCATTTCCACGGCGTGCGGTCGGCCTTGACGCGACCGCGTCGCGACCTCTAGGATGCGCCGACGCCACCGGCGTCCCAAGGAGATCACTACATGCCGCTCTTCGCGGTCGAGCGTGACCTGAGTCGGCTGCCGCCCGAGCGGTTCCGGTCGGAGCTCAAGGGGCTGGTGGCCGCCTGCGCCCGGCTGAAGAGCGCCGGGAAGCAGGTGCGCTACATCAGCAGCGCGGTGTTCCCCGCCGAGGCCCGCGGGCTCTGCCTGTTCGGCGCCGAGCAGCCCCAGTGGATCCAGGAGGCGAACGAGGCCGCCGGCCTGCCCTACTCGCGGATCTTCGCGATGCTCGACCTCACGCCGAGCGGAGTACGCCGGGAGCTCTCCTGCGGCCGCCGCCCCCCCGAGAGCGAGACCGGGCGTGAGAGCGGCGCCGCCGGCCGCCCGGTCCGGGTGAGCGAGGAGATCGCGCGCTGGTCGGACGAGGGGCGCCAGCTCCTGCAGGTGCTGGGCGGATGGCTGGAGACCGCGGGGGCCATCCACGACACCGCGGAGGTGCTCGAGCACGAGCGGACCGCCCTGGCGGAGAGCGTCCGGCGCCTGGAGGAAGAGGCGCGACGCCTCGAGGAGGACGTCGACGGCTTGCGGGTCCAGCGCGACGACCTGCAGGAGGCGCTCCAGACCATCGCGAGCCAGATGACGCGCACCGCGGACGAGATTCTCTACCGCTTCGGAGCCCGCAGCGCGCCGGGCGACCTCGCCCCCCGATGAGCGCGGAGGGCAACGGACGTCGGCGGATCCTGGTGGTGGACGGCGACCCGCGCGAGCGCGGCCAGGCCGTCGACGCGCTCAACCAGGGCGGCTACCAGGTCGACAGCGCCGCGACCAAGGCCGAGGTGATCAGCCTGCTCGCCCGTCACGACTACGACCTGGTGCTGAGCGATCTGAAGATGCCGGACCTCAACGGCCCCGCGTTCTACCAGATGCTCAAGGAATCGACCCGGGGTGCCATCCCGCGGGTGATCTTCTCGATCCACAAGGGCTACACGCCCGAGTACGCCAACTTTCTCATGCGGCTGGCCGCCCCGGTCCTGATGAAGCCGGTCCCCGCGGCCGACCTGCGCCAGGCGGTCGAGCGGGCGCTCCCGGATCCGCGAACGACCTCCTCGCTCGTGTCCTGACGCGAGCCGGCCGCGCCGCGGCCGCGCTCAAATCGACGCGCCGGCACGACAGCGGCGTGCTAGTATTCCGCTCTGCAATTGCGCGAAGTTCCTGCCTCGGCGGCGTAGCTCAGGTGGCAGAGCAGGGGTCTCATAAGCCCCGTGTCGGAGGTTCGAGTCCTCCCGCCGCCACCACTTTCTGGTGGGTGGGGCGGGTCGGCGCCTGCGGCGAGGATCCGGCGTGCGGCGGCGCTACGGCTTGCGGTTGAGGGCGCGCTCGCGCTCTTCCCACTGCGCCTGCATGCGGCGCTGCTGACGACGCTCCGAGACGGTGTGGACGACGCCGAACAGGATGCTGAACACCACCGCCGCGATGCCGACGAGGGCGAACGTCATGGGCGGCGACACCGGGCGATCGAGCTCATGAATCGATCGTAAACCATGGGGCGAATCATCGCCAAACAAGACCGCCGCTCGGTTGAAGTCGCCCTGGCCCTCCGCTAGACTACATCCCCGTGACGCAAGCCTCCGCCGGTCGGCCCCTCGCGCGGTTCTCCGTCGTCGATCTGACCACCGTCCGCTCCGGGCCCACCTGCACCAAGATTCTCGCTGACTTCGGAGCCGACGTGATCCGGGTCGAGCGGCCCGGCGGGGAGGGGCGGGAGCGGGTCTTCTTCGACGCGGCCGACCTCCACCGGAACAAGCGAAGCGTGGCGGTGAACCTCCAGGACCCGCGGGGGGTCGCGATCCTCGAGCGCCTGGCCGCCCGGGCCGACGTGGTGGTGGAGAACTACCGGCCCGACGTCAAGCACCGGCTGGGGGTGGACTACGAGACCCTCTCCCGGGAGAACCCGCGGCTCGTCTACGCCAGCATCTCCGGATTCGGGCAGGAGGGACCGTACCGCGACCGGCCCGGCTACGATCAGATCGTGCAGGGCATGTCCGGGCTCATGTGGCTCACCGGCACCGCGGAGAGCGCGCCGCTGCGGGTCGGCATCCCGATCGGCGACCTGCTGGCCGGCTACTTCGCGGCGATGGGGATCCTCACCGCCCTGCTGGAGCGAGAGGTGTCCGGCCGTGGCCAGAAGGTCGAGACCTCCTTGCTGGAGGCGCTGACCGGCAGCCTGTCGTTCCAGGCCGCGAAGTACGTCAACACCGGCGAGGTGCCCCCGCCGGTCGGCAACCACCATCCGCTGACGGCGCCGATGGGCGTCTACCGCGCGAAGGACGGGTTCTTCAACCTGGCCGTCGGCAACGACGACATGTGGCGGCGCTTCTGCAAGGCGATCGACCAGCCGGGGCTGGCCGCCGACGCGCGCTTCGGCGGCATGCTGAGCCGGGTGAAGCACCGCCGGGACCTGGACGCGGCTCTGGAGGCCACCTTCGCGGCGCGGACCGCCGCGGAGTGGGTCGAGATGCTGAACGCGGCGGGTGTGGCCAGCGGGCCGATCAACACGGTGGACGCGGTGTTCGCCGATCCGCAGATCCGCCGGGCGGACCTGGTGCGAGAGGTCGCCAACGCCGCGTGGGGGCCGCACAAGGTGCTGGCCCTGCCGGTCCACCTCTCGCGCACTCCGGCGCGCGTGGAGCACGCGGCCCCCATGACCGGGGAGCACACGCGCGCGGTTCTCACCGAGCTGGGCTACGACGCGGCGGCCCTGGAGCCGCTGCTGGCCGAAGGCGTGATCGAGCAGTACAAGGGAGAGACGCCATGAGCGACCACATCCTGGTGGAGCAGGACGGCCCGATCGCGACCGTCGTGTTCAACCGGCCGAAGATGCGCAACGCCATCAGCCTCGCGATGTGGTCCGAGATCGCGGTGGTCACCGACCGGCTGGCCAAGGACGACGCGGTGCGGGCGATCGTCTACCGGGGCGCGGGGACCGACGCCTTCGCGTCCGGCGCCGACATCTCCGAGTTCCAGGAGAACCGCAAGGACACCGCGACCGCGCTGCACTACAACAAGCAGACCGAGGCGGCCTACTCCGCGATCCGCCTCTGCCCCAAGCCCACGGTGGCGATGGTGTTCGGCTTCTGCATGGGCGGGGCGATGGCCCTCGCGATGGCCGCGGATCTGCGATTCGGGGCGGCGGGCTCGAGGTTCGGCATCCCGGCCGCGCGGCTCAGCATCATCTACGGGCTCGACCCGGTGCACCAGCTGGTCGACCTGGTGGGCCCCGCCTACGCCAAGGACATCCTGTACTCGGCCCGCACCGTGGATGCGGAGGAGGCCCTCCGGATCGGCTTCATCCAGCGGCTGGTGCCGGTCGCGGAGCTCGAGACGTACACCTACGACTACTTGAAGAAGGTCGCGGCCAACGCGCCGCTCTCGGTGCAGGGCACCAAGGCGCAGGTGCAGGCGATCTTCGAGGGCATCACCGAGCCCCATCGCGAGCGGCTGCGGGATCTGGGCATCGCGACCTTCGACAGCGAGGACTACCGGGAAGGGACGCGCGCCTTCCTGGAGAAGCGGGCGCCCCGGTTCCAGGGGCGGTAGCCTCTGCGCGTCACCGTCCTGTCCTCGACTCCCCTCAATCCGCTGGAGGGGAGCGGCACCTTCGTCGGCATCGCGGGGCTGGCCCAGGGGCTGGCCCAGCTGGGCCACCAGGTCACGGTGCGTCCGCTCGGCCGGCGCACCGGCTTCCACACCCTGGACCGGTGGCTCTACAACGCAGCGGTGGCGCTGCGCCCGCCACGCCACACCGACCTCGTGCTCGGCGTCGATCTGGACGGCTTCCTGTGGGCACGGCGGCGGCGCCTGCCGTTCGTGGCGAGCCTCAAGGGCATCATCGCGGACGAGCTCCGCAACGAGCGGGGCTGGGTGCGCGCCCTCCTCACGGTGCAGGCGCGCTGGGAGCGCCGCAACGTGAACCGGGCGGACCTGGTGATGGTGACCAGCCGCTACTGCGCGGAGGTCGCCCAGCGCGAGTACGGCGTGCCGCCCGAGCGCATCGCGGTGGTGCCCGAGCCCATCGACCTCGAGGTGTGGGACGACCAGTTCTGGCGCGCGTCGCGCCGGCCGCGCGGGAGCCCGCCCGCGAACCCGGTCGTCCTCTGCGTGGCGCGCATGTATCCCCGCAAGCGCATCGGGGATCTCCTGCACGCGGCGGGGATCCTGCGGGCGCGGGTGCCCGGCGTGCAGGTCCGGATCGTGGGGCGCGGTCCGGAGTGGCCCGCGGTCTCCCGGCTCCACGCGGAGCTGGGGCTGGGGGACTCGGTGGCCCTGCTGGGCGACGTGGGCCGCGAGCGCCTGGCCGAGGAGTACGTCAACGCCACCGTGTTCTGCCTGCCCTCGGTGCAGGAGGGCTTCGGCATCGTGTTCCTGGAGGCGATGGCGGCCGAGCTGCCGGTGGTGGCCTGCCGCATCGCCGCGGTGCCGGAGGTGGTGCAGGACGGGGTGACCGGCCTCCTGGCTCCGCCGCGCGACCCGGGAGCCCTCGCGGCGGAGATCGAGCGGCTGATCGCCGATCCCGAGCTGGCCCGCCGGCTCGGCCGCGACGGGCGCCGCCGGGTCCTCGCGTTCACTCCCCGGCACGTCGCGGAGCGGTTCGTGAGCGCGGTACACTCCTGCCAGGATCGTCTGGGACAGCAGGCGCGAGGAGGCTGAGCCGCATGGTGTACGCGACCCGGAAGTTCACGTTCTCGGCCGGGCACCGCTACTGGCGGTCGGAGTGGAGCGCGGAGGAGAACGCGCGCGTCTTCGGCTCGCTCACGGTGGCCCACGGCCACAACTACGTCCTCGACGTGACCGTGCGCGGGGCCATCGATTCCCGCACCGGCATGGTGATGGACCTCGGCGAGCTCAAGCGGGTGGTGGGCGACGCGGTGATCGCGCGCTTCGACCACGCCGATCTGAACCAGGATCCGCTCTTCGCGCCGGGCACGATCCCCACCACCGAGAACCTGGTGAAGGCGATCTGGGAGCTGCTGGGACCCAAGCTCGGCCCCGAGCGGCTCCATCGCCTCCGGCTCTGGGAGGACCCCACCTTCTACGTCGAGTACCTCGGCGAATGAGCGGATTCGCGGTAACCCGCGCGTACCACTTCAGCGCCGCCCACCGTCTCGCCAGCGAGGACTTCTCCGAGACGGAGAACGCGGCGGTCTTCGGGCAGTGCTTCCGCCAGCACGGACACAACTACCTCCTCGAGGTCACGGTGTCGGGCGAGCTCGATCCCGTCACCGGCATGTCGGTGGATATCGGGGTGGTGGACCGGGCGGTCAAGACCGCGGTGCTCGACCGGGTCGACCATTACGATCTCTCCGCGACCGTCCCCGCGCTGGCGGCGGTCATCACCACCGGGGAGAACCTGGCCCGGACCTTCTGGGAGTGGCTCGAGGGCGCCCTGCCCCCGGGCAGCCTCCGGAAGGTCACGCTGGTGGAGACGGCCAACAACGTGTTCGAGTACTGCGGCGAGGGCGCGGCCGCCGGAGCGGCGACCCATGGGAGGTAACGTCGAGGCGATGGAGCGGCTCATCCGCGACATGCTCAAGGAGCTGGGCGAGGATCCCACGCGGGAGGGGCTCGAGAAGACGCCGGCCCGCGTGGCCAAGGCGTGGGAGTACCTCACCTCGGGGTACCGGCAGAAGGTGCACGACGTGCTCAACGAGGCGCTGTTCACCGAGGAGTACGACGAGATGGTGGTGGTGAAGGACATCGACTTCTACTCGCTCTGCGAGCACCACCTGCTTCCCTTCTTCGGCAAGTGCCACATCGCCTACATGCCGTCCCGCAAGATCGTGGGGCTCTCCAAGCTGCCTCGGCTGGTCGAGATGTTCGCCCGCCGACTGCAGGTCCAGGAGCGCCTCACCACCCAGATCGCCCACACCCTCGAGGAGGTGCTGCAGCCCCGCGGGGTGGCGGTGGTGGTGGAGGCCCTGCACATGTGCATGCTCATGCGCGGGGTCGAGAAGCAGAACTCCAAGGCGGTCACGTCCGCCATGCTCGGCGCCTTCCGCGAGAACGCGGAGACGCGCGCCGAGTTCATGGAGCTGATCCGGGCCCGCGGCGGGCTGGTCATTTGAGGCTCGAGGGCCGGGTCGCGGTCGTCACCGGCGCCGGCCGGGGCATCGGGCGGGCGATCGCCCTGGCGCTGGCCCGCGAGGGCGCACGCGTGGCGCTGGCCGCGCGCTCCAACGGCGAGCTGGCCGCGGTGGCCCACGAGCTCGGGCAGGCGGGGGCCACGACCGTGGCGGTGCCCACCGACGTGCGACAGGAGGCCTCGCTGGAGGCGCTGGTGGGGCGGATCCTGGGGGAGTGGCAGCAGGTCGACGTCCTGGTCAACGCGGCCGGGGTGGCGGCCTTCGCCCCGGTGACCGACTCCAAGCTCGACGACTGGGACCAGATGCTGGCCGTCAACCTGCGCGGGGCGGTCCTGGCCTGCCGGGCGGTGCTGCCCGCCATGATCGCCCGCAAGCAGGGCACCATCATCAGCGTGGGCTCGGTGGTGACCAGCCGGGCGCTGCCGGGCAGCGCGGCCTACACCGCGTCCAAGTACGGCTTGCTGGGCTTCTCCCGGGTGCTGGCGGAGGAGATGCGCCCGCACGGGGTCCGGGTCGGCGTGATCTCGGCCGGGGCCACCGACACCCCCCTCTGGGACGCGATGCCGGGGGCCCCGCCGCGCGAGCGCATGCTCCGGGCCGATCAGGTGGCGGAGGCGGCCCTGTTGATGGCCGCTCTCGGCCCCAACGCGACCCTCGAGGAGGTCAGCCTGCTGCCCGCGGGCGGGATCCTGTGACGAGGCGGGCCATGCCCCCGGGCAGGCCCTCGCCCCGTCTGCTATAATGAGCCCGCATCGACATTTTCGGGGACTTCACTCCAGGGAGGCATCGATGATCACGTTGACTGAGACGGCCGCCAAGAAGATCTCGGACCTGCGGCTCGAAGAGGGCAAGCCCGAGTGGGGCCTGCGGATCCGCATCGTCGGCGGCGGCTGCTCCGGCATGTCGTACGAGCTCGGCTGGGACGACACCGCGTCGGACGGCGACAACGTCGTCGAGAGCAACGGCGTGAAGGTCTTCGTGGACTCGCACAGCGCCCCGTATCTCGAGGGCAGCGAGATCGACTACGTCGACAACCAGATGCTGGGCGCCGGCTTCGCGATCAAGAACCCGAACGTGAAGTCGTCCTGCGGCTGCGGCTCGTCGCACCAGTTCTAGACCGGGCCGCGGACAGAAGGCTCGCTCGATGAAGGTGCAGGTCCGGCTCTTCGCCCGCTATCGCGAGGCGGCGGGCCGCGACTCGCTCGATCTCGAGCTCCCCGACGGCGGCACCGTCGAGCGGGCCTGGGAAGCGGTCGCCCGTCAGCTTCCCGCGCTGCAGCCGTACCGGCCCTTTACCCTCTTCGCTCTCCGCAACGACTACGTCGGCGCCGATCATCCGCTGGGAGACGGCGATGAGCTCTGCCTGTTTCCGCCCGTGAGCGGCGGCTCCCACCCGGTCTCCTCGCCGGCGGACTGGATCGAGATCACCGCCGAGCCGCTCTCCGAGCGCGCGGTGGCCCAGGCGGTCGAGCATCCGGGGGCGGGCGGCATCGCGCTGTTCTCGGGCGTGGTGCGCGACCAGACCGGTGGCCGGCGGGTGAAGTTCCTCCAGTACGAGGCCCACGCCCCCATGGCCCTGGCCAAGATGCGCGAGATCGCGGTCGCCATCCGCGGGCGCTGGCCGGCCACCGCCCGCGTCGCCCTCGTCCACCGCATCGGCCGCCTCGAGATCGGGGAGTCGAGCGTGATGATCGCGGTCTCCTCGCCGCACCGGGGTCCGGCCTTCGACGCCTGCCGCTTCGCGATCGACACCCTGAAGGAGACGGTGCCGATCTGGAAGAAGGAGCACTTCGAGGACGGCGAGGTATGGGTGGGGCTGCAGTCGCAGTGTGACCATCGCCACTAGCCTCGTTCCGCGCGTCCAGGACACCATTCGCCGTCACGGAATGCTCCGTGGCGGCGAAGCCGTCTTGGTCGGGGTCTCGGGCGGGCCCGACTCGGTCGCCCTCCTGGACGTGCTGTGCGCCCTGCGGACCAGCCTCCGCCTCACCGTCACGGTCGCGCACGTCCACCACGGCCTGCGACCGGAGGCCGACGCGGAGGCCGACGCGGTCGCCCATCTCTGCGAAGGCCTCGGCGTGCCGTGCCGGGTCGAGCACGTGACCGTGCGCCGGGCGCCGCCGTGGGAAGGGCTCGAGGCGGAGGCGCGTCGGGCCCGGCACGCGGCTCTCGCGGCCGCGGCGCGGGCGGTCGGCGCGGTCCGCATCGCGACCGGGCACACCGCGGACGACCAGGCGGAGACGGTGCTGATGCGGCTGCTCCAGGGAGCGGGACCGCGCGGGCTGGCCGGCATCGCCCCGGTGCGCGGCCTCCTGGTGAGCCCGCTGATCGAGACGCGCCGGAGCGAGATCGTGGCTCACCTCGACGCGCGAGGGCTCGCGTGGGCGGACGACGCGAGCAACCGGGACCCGCGCTTCCTCCGCGCGCGTATCCGCCACGACCTGCTGCCGTTCATGGCCGAGCTGACCGGCGGCTCGGTGGTCGAGGCGCTGGCCCGCGCCGCCGGGACGGTGCGCGCGCTGCTGACCGACCTCGAGGAGCGGGCGCGGGCCGACGTCGAGCGGCACGCGGTGGTCGGCGTGGAGGGCCTCGTCTTCGACGTCGCCGAGCTGGAGACGTGCCCGCGGGAGCTGGCGGTGGAGGTCGTCCGTCAGGCCGCGGCGCGACTCGGGGAGACGCGGCCCCAGCGGGCCTCGGCGCAGCGCGCCCTCCGGCGCCTGCTCGGCGAGGCGCCCCGACGCCGCGCGGTCGGCCTCGGGGGGCTCGTGGTCGAGCGGAGCGGCCGCCGGCTCCGGGTGGGTCCGCGCGCGCTGCCCGCCGTCGCCACGCGCGCGTGGCCGACGCCGGGGATCCTCGATCTACCCGAGATCGGCCAGCGGCTGGTCGCGCGCGTCGTGCCGCGCGCACCGGAGTACGCGGTGCCGAGGGAGCCGTCGCGCGCGGCCTTCGACGCCGACGCGCTGCCCGCCATGCTCACGGTGCGGGCGCGCAGATCGGGCGACGTGTTCGACCCGTTCGGCGGGCCGGCGCTGCGCCGGCTCAAGTCGTTCTTCATCGACGCCGCCGTGCCGCGGTGGCGTCGCCCGCGGACGCCCCTCGTGGAGGTGGCGGGCGACATCGTGTGGGTGGCGGGGGTGCGACGCGGCCGGCGGGCGCCGGTGACCGCCGCGACCACGCGCGTCCTCGAGCTCGCCCTGGAGCCGGCTGGTCCGCCCTCGAGCCCGGCGGTAAGATGACCGACGGAGGTCTCTCCATGCTCAGCCACCCGGTTCGCCGTCGTGGGCTCGCCCTCGTCCTCTCGCTCGCGATGCTGCCGCTCGCGGGCGCGCCGGTCGCCCTGGCCCAGTCCCGTCCGGCCGAGCGGCCCGCGGCGCCGGCCGCGCCGGCGCCCTCGCCCGGCTCCCAGGCGATCCTCCGCGCGCTGGAGGACGCGTTCGTCTCGGTGGCGGACCGGGCCACCCCGTCGGTGGTGAACGTGAGCGTGAAGCTCAAGCCGGAGGTGGCGCAGGAGGATGCTCCGTCGCCCGAGATGGAGGAGCGCTTCCGCGAGTTCTTCGGTCCCGAGCTCTTCGAGCGCTTCTTCCGCAAGCGCGCCCCCCGCGAGGAGGGCCGGGCCACCGGCTCCGGCGTCATCGTGGATCCGCGCGGCTTCGTCCTCACCAACAACCACGTGGTGGAGAACGCGACCGCCATCGAGGTGCGGCTCTCCGACGACCGGAAGTTCAAGGCCACCCTGGTGGGCCGCGACCCGCGCTCCGACCTCGCGGTGCTGAAGGTGGACAGCCCGTCGCCCCTGCCGGTGGCGGAGCTCGGCGATTCCGACAAGCTGCGGGTCGGGCAGTGGGTGATCGCCATCGGCAATCCGTTCGGCCTCGACCGGACCGTGACCGCGGGCATCGTCTCCGCCACCGGGCGCACTCACGTGGGCGTCGCCACCTACGAGGCGTTCATCCAGACCGATGCCTCGATCAACCCCGGCAACTCCGGCGGCCCGCTCCTGAACCTGGACGGCCGGGTGATCGGCATCAACACCGCCATCGTCTCGAGCGGGCAGGGCATCGGCTTCGCGATCCCGATCACGATGGCGCGCGACGTGATGACCCAGCTCATCGCGCGCGGGCGAGTGGTTCGCGGCTGGCTCGGGGTGGTGATCCAGGACCTGACGCCCGAGCTGGCCGCGGGCTTCGGGGTGAAGGAGGACGCGGGCGTGCTGGTGGCCGAGGTGATGAAGGACAGCCCCGCCGGCGCGGCCGGGCTCAAGCCGGGCGACGTCATCACCGACTTCAACGGCGGCGGCGTGAAGGACGTCACCGACCTCCAGAAGCGGGTGGCCGCGGTGGAGCCCGGGCGGGCCGCGCCGATGACGGTCACGCGCGACCGCAAGACGGTCACGCTCAGCGTGAAGGTGGGCGAGCAGCCGAGCGAGGAGGCCCTCGCCGACGCGGAGAATGGCTCCGAGAGCGTGCTGGGGCTCACCGTGGAGCCGCTCACCCCGGAGACCGCGCGGCAGAACCGCCTGACCGCCCGCCGCGGCCTGCTGGTCACCGAGGTGGAGCCCGGCAGCCCGGGCGCGGAGGCCGGCATCAAGCCGGGCGACGCGATCGTGGAGGTGAACCGCGAGCCGGTGGGCGACGTGGCGGCGCTCCAGCAGCTGGTGGCCGGGCTCAAGCCCGGCGAGTCGGTCCCGATGTATCTGCAGCATAGCGGGGACCGGGGCGAGTACGTGATGCTGACCGCCCCGCATCCCTGAGCCGGCCCGCTCACCGCATCGACGCAGTAAGCGC
>Ga0134125_10004214_pt1 | contig 16465 bp, 18 predicted proteins | sample KB31751_FD_96464 | JGI IMG/M metagenome (GOLD analysis project Ga0134125, IMG submission 96464) | Terrestrial soil microbial communities with excess Nitrogen fertilizer from Kellogg Biological Station, Michigan, USA - KB3-175-1 | ecosystem: Environmental > Terrestrial > Soil > Unclassified ...
TCTGAGAAAGTTTTTGAAATAGGGTCACGAATCCGTTTATAATTTTCAAAGCATTAAGGAATACGTGTTCAGATTTTAAACAGCTGATATCGATCGTATCTATTTTTGTAATCAAATGGAAGTACTTTAAAGCCTTAGAAACGTGAAGCATGAACAATGAAGTAATGAATGTTTAAAATGAGAAATTAAAAATTTACGATACAGTTTTAAGCAGTCCAGGTATGGGTGAAAAATGTAAAATAATTCTTCAATTAAGCCGGCGAAATAGATTGTTGTTAAGCACGATTACTGAGCTGGGATTAGGTCTGAAAGAAGATGTCCTCATGCTTTTGCCGAAAGAAGGGTTTGATGAATTTCGAAAAGTTGGTGAAGAAATTTTAGCGAAAGGAGGCTTTACAGATTTTTATCAGAAACTAAAATGTTTGTAGCAGGTTGCATTTAATTAAAATTTTTTTCAAGTACTTTAATAATAAATTTCAAAGTATTTTTTTGATGCAATATTCTACATTAATTTGCAGTAACCTGGTATGTAATTTGGGGTTTTGATTTTTTTTTAATTACCTTACACAAACAATGACAATCATTTCTTCTCAGGAAATTATCCTGGACAATCAGAAGTTTCGTTTTGAAATTTATCCTTATGAATTTAAAAATTCTTTAGGAAGAACTGTTGCTTTTTTGCAGGAGTATGTAATAAGCAATTGTGATGGTGAAGTAAAGCAATCCTTTAGATTATATAAGACCAAGGAGGGAAACTGGTACGAGATCGATTCTGAAAATTCAAAACCAGATAAAATTATCAGAGAACTAAAATCTGCCATTAATTCAATAGAAACCGGTTTTGAGAGTGTAATAAGTTAGTATCAATAATTTTTGCAAACGACTAATCCGTTTTCTTACAACTTTTGTTCTAAATCTTTTTCTCTCCGGTTTGAACACAGAAAGAAACAGATGATAAAATGAGACTGCAATTATTGATCTGTATTTGCATTCTCAAAGTATTAATATTTAAAATTCAAATTTCTCATAAGCAGTTATTTTGGTAAACAGCTCCTGTTTCTACAGGAGCTGACTTTTTATATAAAAAATTATCCGGCAGAAAGTTTATGAATTGTGACAGGAGACAGGGCTGCATCAACTTGTTTAATTGTCAATTGTTTTTTGAAACTTATAATTTTCAAAATCAAAACTTCATTTTCCGGAGTTTATTTATATCTTAGTTTATCTTCTATTTAAAAAAACTTCTTTGAAAAAAAAATTAATTTTTGTCGCATTCCTGTTTTTATTTCAGCCCGGACATTCCCAATCAAATAAAAAAGTAACTCCCGTTCCTACGCGTTCACAGCTTGCATGGCAGGATATGGAATATTATTTTTTTGTTCATTTTGGACCTAATACTTTCACAGATCTTGAATGGGGGAAAGGAACTGAAAAGGAAGGAGTTTTTGATCCGGAAGAAATGAATTGTGAGCAGTGGTGCCGTATTGCGAAAGCCGCAGGTGCAAAAGGAATTATGATCACTGCAAAACATCATGATGGTTTTTGTCTTTGGCCAAGTAAATATTCCAGTCACACCGTAAGAGAGAGCAAATGGAAAAATGGAAAGGGTGACGTGCTGAAAGAATTATCAGCAGCCTGCAAAAAGTATGGATTAAAATTTGGCGTTTACCTGTCTCCGTGGGACAGGAATCATCCTGCTTATGGTACCCCGAAATACAATGATGTTTTTGTAAATATGCTGAAAGAAATTTTTACCCATTATGGCCCGATCTGGGAATTGTGGTGGGATGGTGCAAACGGAGAAGGCCCCAATGGTAAAAAGCAAGTTTATGATTTTGCAAGATTTGAAAGAGTAGTAAGAAAGCTTTCTCCCCATACTATTATTTTCAGCGATATTGGTCCTGATGTCCGCTGGTGTGGAAATGAAAAAGGATATGCAGGGAAAACCAACTGGGACTTGTTAGATACAACAGGTTTTAAAAGAGGAGCCGGAGCACCTCCGACTGATACTTTGAACCAGGGAAACGTATGGGGCAGGAACTGGATTCCTGCTGAATGCGATGTGAGTATCAGGCCGGGCTGGTTTTATCATCAGAAAGAAGATTCGCTTGTAAAAACGCCACAACAACTTTTTGACATTTATTTAAAAAGCGTTGGCCGGGGTGCTAATTTAATTTTAAATGTTCCTCCTGACAGAAGCGGTTTAATTACTCCGTTTGATTCTGCCTCATTAATGGAGTTTAAAAGATTAAGAGACGAAAGTTTTGAAAATGATTTTTCGAAGAAAGGAAAAGAATATTTTATTTCAGGTAAGAAAAAAACAATCACCACAAAGTTGAATGATGGAAATGAGAATTCATTTGAAACTATTGGTCATCCGAAGTTAACCTCTCTTGAAATTGCGTTTAATCAGCCCCAAAAGATCAATTGCATTGTCCTGAAAGAAAACCTGGTAAACGGGCAAAATTGTGCAAAATTTAAATTACAATTGCTTAACAAAGATCTGAACGTCATCAAAGAAATTGAGGGAACTACCATTGGCCATAAAAGGATCCTGACTTTTCCTGAAACAGAGGTTAGTTTCGTAACACTTTCCATCGAGGAACAAAAAGGTCTCTCAAAAATCGCTCAAATGAGTGCTTATTTGATCGATGAAAAGTTAGTGGAGAAATAAGGGGGCCAATTAATTCCTTCGTAGAATGTTTGTTTTTATGCCCTGTACAGAGAAAAATAAACTTCATATTTGTGAGCCAGGATTTTAACCTCGCCAACCTGAAAAACAAAAATATCTTAATGGTATTTCCACGATTTTCTGGCATATATATTGGTCGAAATATTTGCATTTCCCGATAATTGAGATATTTGCATTTCCTGATAATCATATTTAACCATCCCATTTAAAATGGAAGAGTATACAGAATTAATCATTGTCTTAAACGATTTAATTCGTATCAATATGGATAGGGGGAAAGCACTAAAAAAAAGAATAAATAATCCGGAGAATGATTCTGATGTGCAATTATTTAAACGATTGATCAGGGAAAGCACTGAATTCATAGAGCAATTGATTATGGAAGTCAAAAAGAAAAGTGGCAAAGCTATCAACACAGACAATAATACTTCAGGAACAATTTATTATTCATGGAAAGAATTAAAAAGCTGGCTTTTACAAAAGAAGGAATTATCTCCCCTTGAAATGGTGCAATTTGAAACAAAGTCTGCTTTGCAGGTTTATAGAAAAGCTATTTTTGAAGTTACAAATATTCCGGCAGACACTTTAGATCTTGTAGCATCCCAAAAAGCTCTTTTAAAAGAAGACTGTGAAATTATTAAAGCCAAATTGGTGCTATCTTAAGTTTGATAGTTGCTTAAAGTCATTCAGATTAAAGTGGTTCTTCTTCTTATTCTATGGGGATATATATATTCAGTAAAGCTCTACTCAATATAAATTATTCAACTTTGAATTTTCAGAAGAGAAGATCTGTTTTTAAGAAACGCGTTCATTCTGATAGGTTCAACACTAAAAATTCTCTAAATTAATTTACAGCCAATCTATCAGGTACAAACTCCAGAGAAATAGAATTCATACAAAATCTTTTGTGAGTTGGTGCCGGACCATCATCAAAAATGTGTCCAAGGTGTGATCCACATCTTGCGCAAATCACTTCAGTCCGTTTCATGTTATAAGAATTATCCACTTTGTAAATGACACTATTTTTCCTGGCGGATTCAAAAAAACTCGGCCATCCACAAGTGCTTGCAAACTTTGCATCAGATTTGAAAAGAAGGTTCCCGCAAACGGCGCAGTAATAAGTACCTTTAGGATTGGTATTCCAATATTTTCCTGTGAAAGCGGGCTGGGTGACACTTTCGCGTGCAGTTGCATAAAGTTCCGGTGGCAAGATCTTTTTCCATTCTGAATTACTAACCTTCAAAGGGGTGGTATCGGTTCTGGAATAATATGGATTTCTTTGGTGTGACGTTGCTGTATACTTCTGACAGATTCCATAGGAAAAAGACAACAATAATATTGCCGGTAATATCAATAGTGATCTCATATTTTTATATCGTTTTTAGCTGCAATTTTTAATGCTGCTTCAGTTTATCTTTAAAAACTTTTCTAAATTTTTCTAACTCCGGTTGAATTACATATTTGCAGTAATGCTGATTTGGATTCTTATTATAAAAATCCTGGTGATAGTCTTTTGCTTTATAAAAAACAGTGAATGGTGTTACCTGTGTAACAATTTTACTTTTATAAGCTTTTACTTTATTTAGCTTTTCGATATAGTAAACTGCTTTTGCTTTTTGTACAGCGTTATGATAAAATATAGCTGACCGGTATTGTGTGCCAACATCATTGCCCTGCCTGTTCAATTCTGTAGGATCATGCATCGTAAAAAAAGCAGCCAATAATTCATCATAAGAAATCAGGGAAGGATCATAAATAATATTACAAGCTTCAGCATAACCTGTCCTGCCAGTAGAAACTTCCTCATAAGTTGGATTTTTCGTATGACCGCCAATAAACCCTGATATAACACTTTCTACGCCTCTCAATTCCTGAAACTGAGCCTGGGTACACCAAAAACAACCGGCAGCAAATGTGGCTGTATCTCTTTTTGCACCGTTATGGTATTTCTCAGCAAATGTTATAGTGACCACCATCACAAAAATGATAGACAGAAAAATCTTTTTCATCATTAATTTTTTATAAGGATCAATTTCCTGTTGAAGTGATTTACGTAAAATTATTAATTGAGGATCAAACGACCTGTTAAAGATTCTATTCATAAAAACACGAGAAAAGTTTAGGGAAATGGATTCATGTAAAGGCATACTATCCTGAATTACAATTTTAAAGGCATCATTAATTATCCTTTATTTAAGATGATAGCTAATGAGAGTCCATGAAATAATATGCCGGGGATCAATTAACATTCCATCGGGATTGAAATATCTTTTTACAACTCCAACATTATTTGCAAGCCACTCCTCAATTTTAAAATTGGCATCAGGGAGGCCGCTATGACCTGAAATATGAAATGCATTTTCATATTTCATACGTTCAACGGTAATATTAGCTTCTGAATCAACCGTTATATTTTGAAATGAAGGAGTGCTGTATTGCCAGGAATCATGAAGCTGGAAAGGGATAATATACTGTTTTGCAAAAGTGGAATATACATTTTGATTGATATCAATAAAATGAATGGTATCGCCGGTTTGGATAACATAATTAGTATCAATGCCTTTGGGAGAAGAATAAATCCAAACATTGGCTGTTATACCTGGGGTGAGTTCAATGCTTTTAATTACAGATACTGTCAGATTATACTGAACAAATGGGCTATCCTGGCTTGTCCTGTTTACCAAAGTATCATTAACCAGATAAACCCATGTGTCACCAATTTTGTTTGGAAAAATATCAGTTCCTTTCTGATCAACAGAATTGTTGGTCATATTTTTATTGCAACTCACCGATAAAAATAAAAGAACCAAAAACAGAAGGATCTTCATGTATAATTTTTCAATTGACACCTGATTTCTTTTAAACGTTGCATTACTTTGAAAGGTTGTGTAATTAGCCTTCTATTTGTACCAAATTTCAGAGCGCATCACTTTAAGTAAGCATCTTAGTTTAACGAGCAGCTCTATTTATGCAAATAAAAGAACGGCAGCGTAAAGAATCGGGTACGATAAGGCAATAATAATAACTGAAAAGAAGGATTTGTGAAATCGGGAAAAGATATTTTCGAAATAAAGAATAATGCTTTTAGTATTTAAAAAACTAAAAATCAGCTTTAAACGGTTTGAAATGGCTCTACGTGCATCAAACGTTTGTAACTTTTAGCTTACTAGCCAGCAGTGCATCTTTTACCAAATGAGCAATGCCGAAGCCTTTTACAAATTGTTCCAGCGTTTCAGAAAAACTTTTCAGGGGCAGTTTCCTGAAATGTTACAACTTTCAGGATTTTTTTTCCTGTACCTAAATCTTATCAATTTACAGGAGGATATAAAAAGTTAAGTTTCTTTTGTAACATCTTTTTGGCACGGCTTAATCTTACTCTTACATTGGTCTCAGAAATATTCATCAGTTTTGCAGTTTCTGCTACAGAGTATCCTTCTTCTTCACGAAGAATAAAAACCATATTATAAATAAAAGGAAGTTTTTTAATTGTTTGTTCCAGTGAAGCCTGGAGTTCTTTTTTCAAACAAATAGCCTCTCCGTTTTCAAATTCGCTACCCATTTTACTATAGTTATTTGTACAGTCTTTCAAAAAATAACACTCTTCTTTTTTCTCATAGTTATATTTTAATTTGTACAGGCATTTATGAATCAGGATCTTCGATAACCATGTCTTAAAGGTTGATTTGAATTTAAACTGTTCAAGTTTGCAATAAACAGCAAGATGAGTATCCTGCAGAACATCCTTCGCATTCTCATGGTTAAAACCATATCTTCCTGCAATTTTATAGAGAAAAGAATTATACTTACAAATTAATTGCTCAAACAACGCTGATTCACCGTTAATTATTTTTTCAATAAGTTGCTCATCGGACAAAGAAGATCGTGTCATCACTTCCATGCGAACTTTCATTTTTAAAAATGCCGTTACATATTTACACATCGACCATTCTTTTCAAAAGGTTGGCTAATCCAAAAAAATAACGAATTGAGAAATTAATCAGGTCCCGGGTGAATATTCAAAACTAAAGTGGTTAAGAAAATATTGCCATCTTATTCTTATCAATAATTTTTTTCTGATAGAAAAAGGAAACCTTTTTTATAAAAGGTGCGATAGATAAGATATGAAAAAGCTCTCATTAATAGTTATCATCCTTATCATATTTATCAGTGGCGCTTATTTCTATATCCGTTTTGTGGTTTTAAAAGCAAAAGATTTTAAACCTGATTATACTAAATCGAAATCTATTGCAGATCTGCGGCCTGCCCTCATTGCAAAGCTTCAGCAATTGGTAAAAGATGCTTCGGGAGGGCTTTACGATTTATCAATTGGCAAAATTGATCCACATATTTCAGATCTATCAATTGATATTTCCGGTGCAGATCTTATTCCAGATACTGAAATGGTTAAAAATCTGGACAAATCTCATATGCTACCTGATAATGTGTTTAAAATTTCGCTCTCTTCATTACATATTGATGGCATTCAGATAAAGGATCTGTTGTCAAAAAATCATTTATCGTTGAAGCATATTTTGATTAACGAACCTGTCATTGAAGTATATTATCGGGAAAAATGGTATAATAAGCCGCTTCGCATGAAGAATGATTCAATCACGATTTATAAAGGAATCATGAAGAAAATGAGAAGCATCTCAATTAACACAATCGAAGTTAAAAATGGTGCATTCACCATACATACAGGCGATAAAAATAGTTTAGCTACATTTAATAATCTGTCGGTCATTATGAAAGATATTCTCATAGATTCATCCACTCAGAATGATACTAAAAGATTTCTTTTTGCCAGGCAGGCAACGCTTTCTGCTGAAAATCTTGATGGGCGAACGCCGGATAATCTTTACTATTTTAAATGTGCTTCGGTTAATGTTTCTACTGCTGAAAATAAGGTTTCCGTACTTAATTTTGAATTGCATCCACAGCTGAATCAGCAACAATTAAAAAGTGATTCTCGTGGTCCTGCTGAAACTTATAAATTCAGGATTCCCCTGATAACGTTACACGGTATTGATGGCATGGACTTCAATAGTTTGCTATCGAAAGATCATTTATCATTGAAGAATGTTTTGATTAAAGCGCCTGTTATTGAGGTATACCAAAAAGAGAATCAGGACTCCAAGCGCGTTCCTGCAAAGACCGAAACAACCACGATCTATCAAGAGATCGTTAAGAAAATGAAAAGGATTTCGATTGATACTTTACAAGTAGTGAACGGCACCCTGATAACCCATACGGTCGCTAAAAACAGAATAAATAAACTGAATCAGGTATCGATCTTTATGAAAGATATTCTTATAGATTCATCCACTCAGAATGATACTAAAAGGTTTCTTTTTGCAAAGCAGGCAATCCTTTCCTGCAAAAATTTCTATGGACAAACGCCTGATAACCTGTACTATTTTAAATGTGCTTCGGTTAATATTTCTACAGCTGAAGATAAATTTACTGCTCAACATTTTGAATTGCATCCCACGATTAATCAACAACAATTTGAAAGCCATTCCCACAATCCGAGCGAAAGATATAAGTTTATAATTCCTCAGATAACGATACACGGTATTAACGGAATCGATATCAATGCGATTCTATCGAAAGATCATTTATCGTTGAAGAATATTTTGATTAAAGCGCCTGTTATTGAGGTATATCAAAAAGAGAATCAGAATTCAAAGACTGATACCAGCACGATCTATCAAAAGATCGTCAGGAAAATGAAAAGGATTTCAATAGATACTTTTCAGGTATTAAATGGTACCCTGATAACCCATACGGGGGCTAAAAACAGAATAAACAGAGTCAATCAGATATCAATCCTGATGAAAAATATCCTTGTAGATCCATCCATTCAAAATGATACAAAAAGATTTCTTTTTGCAAAGCTGGCAATCCTTTCAACTAAAAATTTTAATGGAAGAACCACCGATAATCTATACTATTTTAAATGCGCCTCTATCAACATTTCCACAACTGAGGATAAGATTACTGCGCTCGGTTTTGAGTTGCACCCGCGGTTTAATCAACAACAATTTGAAAGCCATTTGCGTGAGAGAAAAGAAATGTATAACCTTTCAATACCAAAAATAATTTTGCATGGTATTAACTGGTTGAAGCTCACTAACCAAAAAAATATTATTGCCAGTGATGCAGTTATAAGTAATGGTTCCTGTAAAATATTTCTTGACAGGTCTTTGCCTTTTCGCCATGTAAAAATTAACAATTTTCCCCATCAGATATTAATGAGAATTCCGGTGCCTATATCTATAACAGAAATGCATATTCACCAATGTAACCTCGCTTATAGTGAACATAATCCGGGTATGGATAAAACAGGTACCGTCTATATTGATGATATGAATGGTGAGATAAAGAATATTACCAACATCCCTGAACAAATAAAAAAGCAAAATCTTTTGGTAATCAAATCATCCGGGTTGTTTATGCATAAAATACCCATGACCAATGGCTTTGTATTTGACCTTTCAAAGTATAAAACCGGCGACTTCAGTATGGATCTTAATATCGGAGATTTAGATAGTTCTGTTTTAAATCCTATTACTGAACCGATGGGAGAATTTATGATAAAGAAGGGAAGGATACAAAAAGGTATTGCACATGTTACAGGTGATAATTTTAGAGGTACCGGTAAAGGAGAATTATTGTATAAGAATTTGTATCTCGTAGGTCTTAAAAAAGACAAGAACAAACCATCCGGCATAAAAAAGAAAAGCCTGATCAGTTTTTTGGGAAACGTATTTCTTATAAAAAATAACAATCCTCAGGAAGGTAAAAAGCCAAGAATTGTTGATTTTTATTTGAAACGGCAAAGTAAAACAACTTTCTTCAGTCTGGTTTGGGGAACTATATATTCAGGCATTTTAAAAACAATAGGCCTGCCGCAAAGTTTTGCTTATAAATCGTATTAGAGCCATCTTTTCAAAAATATTTTTGCCCTTATTTTTAATCTCTGTTTATTACAGATAAATGAAGAAATCCTTGTTCTAACTGATATTACATAAATTTTACAATTCGCCGGGAAAAAATTGTAGCTAAATCATAGATCAGCGGCTCTTTATTAAAATTAAAGAAAAGCTATCAAAGATTTTTACAGCAAGTTGTTTGCAGAAATTTTTAAAATAGTCAAAAAGGTGAGTTTAGTATTTTAATCTTAAAAAATGAAAACTATGAAAAAAGTATTGGTTTGTATAGCTATTGCAGCTATTTCGTACTCTGCCAGTGCACAGAATGATTCCACATCACAGGAAGTTCCATATCAATCTAATAAACCCAGTGGCAGTAATTATGGTAAAACAAGTTTTTGGACTATCGCCATTAATCCTTCAATGCCCATTGGCCATTTCAACACCTATTCAGGTTTCGGGCTGGGTGGTTATCTTGGATGGGAATATAAAACCTCGGGAAGTTTTGGTATTACTTTAAATGCCGGTTATATTGATTATTTCGGTAAAAATACAAACGGGATTAAATATTCCGATTTCAATTATATACCACTTTTAGCCGGAGTTAAATTTTATTTTGGAGGAGGTAACTTTTATTTACATCCCGAAGCCGGTGCAGGGTTTGGTACTTCGGGTTTAGGCACCAGCTTTTGGTATGGTGCAGGTTTGGGAGACAGATTATCCAAAACAATTGACCTGGAACTTAAATACGTGGGATGGCATCAAAATCTTATTAGTAATGGCTCCGGAGGTAGTACCTATGGAAATACCGGAGGTTCCGGAGGAAATGGTGGTGGAACCGGCGGTGGTGGATATGGCGGGCACTACTCAACTATTGATCTTAAATTAGCATTCACTTTATAGTTGCCAATCCGAATGAAACGCTGAAATTAGTACTGGGATTTGTATAATATTCTCGGCATTTTAGCAGCTAAATCATTTAAGGGATATTACCATACATATTAAATTCTTTTGGCAAATGTTTTGATGCTCAACTTTTAATATATCACATCAAATATCTCTTAAAATGTACAGCAAGATCAAAATCCTCGGCCATCCTATACATCCAATGCTGATCGCTTTTCCTGTCGCCTTTTATACAGGAGCGCTTGCCTGTTTTATTGCATTCAGTAGTAATCATAATATATTTTGGTTCAAAGCGGGGTATGTTGCTAATGTCGCAGGGGTTATTATGGCTCTTGTAGCAGCGGTTCCAGGCTTTATAGATTGGTTATACATTCCATCAGATTCGAAAGCAAAGAAAACAGGAGTATTTCATTTGGTTTGTAACGTAGTAGCGTTACTGCTATTTGCTATAAATCTCTGGATGTTAAAAGATAAATGGAATGCTGACAATCCGGCTGTTGGTGATGCTTTGGTTCTAACAGGAGCCGGATTTGTATTAACAATTGTTGCAGGATTTCTGGGATGGACGCTAGTTCAGACACATCACGTTGGTGTAGATATGGATGCGGTATAAATTCTTCTTACTATTTGATTTGAAGAATTGTTTTCAAAGGCTAACAGTAAAGCGCGATCTTCGTAATATTTCGAAATTTCTGCACGCATGGAAAACCTATCATTAAAAATAGTTGCCATCAGATTATTTAAAGGTTGATTTTGAAAGGAGCCATAATAGAGTTTATGACTCCGGAATATGAGGATTTGATAAACCATAAGAATATGAGGATTTGATAAACCATAAGGAGTATAAAACCAACAACAGGAAGGAAATTTTGAGCAAAAGGTTAAAGTCTGCATACAATTTTAACGCTTTCTATAATCGGATTTATTCCAAATAACTTCTTTATTCCAGCCATATGATCTGAACCGCCAATATTTTCTTTACCAGAATTTCTCCAAAATCACCTGTTAGTTTTGAGCGTTTAAAAAATTGCTCCAATTATCCCTCATCAATTTTCAGGCTTGTATAAACGTTTAATGGGGATTTGTACCAACATCAGCTGTTGTTACTACCTTAGAGAGAAAGTTTGTTATTAAAGCTTCGGACGGTACAACAAAATGTGTTGATGTAAGAGGAGGGTTTAATAATGGAAGATAAACAGGAAATATTTGGCGATCTTAATGAAGGCCACACATTGATTTTAAAAGGCAGTGAAGAATTAAAGGAAGGAAAGCAAGTAATTCCTATAATCCAAAGTCAAAAGTAAAATGAAACTATTGGTAATAGAAGACGAAGCAAGTTTATTGCAAAGTATTATGGAATACTTTGAGCAGATTGACTTTCTTTGTGAGGGCGTGACCACATATGCAAATGCTATTCAAAAGATTGATGACTATAACTATGATTGTATCATACTTGATATCAACTTACCGGATGGCAGTGGTTTTGAATTATTGAAATACTTAAGGAAGTATAAAAAGGATGAAGGAGTTGTAATTATTTCTGCAAGAAACTCCTTAGATGATAAAATCACCGGCTTAAACTTTGGCGCTGATGATTATGTAACAAAACCTTTTCACCTGTCTGAATTAAATGCAAGAATAAAAGCGCTAATTCGCAGAAAATATGCTCACGGAATTGATATACTTGAAGCAGGAAATCTTAAGATGGATCTCGCAGCGCGAACCGTTGTATGCGAAAATCAAATTCTTTCACTTACTAAAAATGAATTCAACCTGTTACTTTACCTTATAAATAATAAGAACCGAGTTGTAAGCAAACAAGCCATAGCCGAACATATATATGGTGATGAAACCGACAACATGCCATCATTCGATTTTGTTTATTCTCATATAAAGAACCTAAAAAGAAAATTAAAAGAAAAGGGTTGTGAAGATATTGTTCAAACCGTTTATGGATTAGGCTACAAATTGTCAATATGAGTAAACCATTATTACAGAGAAATACCGGCTATCTATTGTTATGGCTGCCTGTTGTGTTAATTGGATGCACCTTATTGTTTTTTGTTTTGATGCAGATGCAGGCGCATCACATGCAGGAAGAACAGTTATTTCTGAAACAGAAAAATATCTGGAATGCTTTTAAAGTAAAGTCCGGAAATATTGACAATCACATAGCGGGTGAATATGATATCATTCAAAGTGCCAACAACGAATCAATAGAACTTAATGAACTAAGAGATACTGTAATTTATTATCCGGACAAACAAAAATCTCTTCCATTTAAAATACTTACCAGTGAACTTAATTGGAACAATAAAATATACCAGGTAACAACCTACGTTTCTTCAACAGAAATCAAGCATCTCATTATAAAAGTATTTTTAGGCGAAGCATTATTATTTGTCCTGTTGTTAATTGCAATTGTGATTTTGAACCGTAAAAGCTCCCGTCTGTTATGGAAACCATTTTTTTCAACCATGAAAAACGTGAATGAATATGATATTACCAGAAATCAATCTTTAATGTTGCAATCAAAGACAGGTACTACTGAATTTGATGAATTAAATACAGTGATCACCAATCTAATTAACAAGGTTAACGCTGCTTACTATAATCAGAAGCAATTTGTAGAAAATGCTTCGCACGAAATACAAACTCCACTTGCTATCATCCGTTCAAAATTAGAATTATTAATAAATCAACCCGGCCTTACCGAGAAGAATGCCTCATTATTGGGAGATATAACCGATGCAACGAACAGGCTTAGCCAGATGAACAAAACGCTCCTGTTACTTTCAAAGATTGAGAATAATCAGTTTCCGGAAATTGAAGCGGTTAATGTTTCGCAAATGATTGAACGTATATTAGACAGCCTCATCATTTATTATGATAATTTCCCCGAGGTTGAATCTAAAATTCAGCCAAATGTGATACTACACGCGAATCATTCTCTTACTGAAATACTCATATCTAACATCATTAGGAATGCTGTAGAGCATAATCAACGAAATGGAAAGATCATTATCCATTTATCTCCTGTCAATCTTCTTGTCGAAAATACCGGGCCTTCATTACAAACAAATCCTGCATTATTATTTGAGCGTTTCAGGAAAGATTCTTACCAAACAAAAACAACCGGTTTAGGGCTTGCCTTAGTTAAACAGATCTGTAATTTATACAGTTATTCTGTTAGTTATCAATACAATAACGGGTGGCATAAAATGCAAATAATTTTCAGGCAACCGGCTGCCTAAATTTCTCCAAAATCGCTTTCTAACTTGCATTATGGTTTGAATATTCATAATAACATAAAAATGCTTTTTTATGAAAAAAATAATTATCTGCGTGGCTGTTTTTACAGTAACAGCTTTAGCATCCTGCGAAAATGAGCATGAAGTTTCCGCATCAGAAGTTCCTCAACCGGTAATGAATGCTTTTCAGGCAAAGTATCCAAATATCACCGCCGATAAATGGATGAAAGAAACTGAAAAAGGGAAAACAGTTTATGAAGCAAGATTTAAAGCCAATGATAAAAAAGCAGAAGCTGAGTTTGATGCCAACGGAAATTTTATTGAAGAAGAATAATTTTAAAAATATAAACTATAAAACCATGAAAAAATTAATGTTGTCAGGTTTAAGCCTGCTGTTTTTATCTTCCGGATTTGCACAAATAGATTCCATTGCGTTAAATAACGTTTTTGGAAAGAAAGGGACAGTAACAGGGAATGTTTATAAAATATCCTATCCCCGTTCCGATCTTAAAGTAAAGGTTGGAGATTTTAATGTTGCACCCGGGCTTGCGCTTGGTACGTGGGTTGGCATCATGAACATGGATGGTCATGCAATGATGATGGGCGACCTTGTTGTGCTCGATTCGGAAGTGCCAAAAGTGATCAAAAAACTGGTGTCAGAAAATCTTGAAATTACTGCGATACATAATCATTTAATTAATGAAACACCCGCAGTTAAATATATACATTATCATGGTGAAGGAGATGCAGTACAATTAGCAAAGGAAATAAAAGCAGTTTTACAAGTTACTGCAACGCCACTCACCACGTCGGCAAAAGCACCAACTCCAAAAATTGACTGGAGTAAAGTAACGGCCATTCTTGGCACAACGGGTAAACCAAACGGAATGTTGTTGCAATATGCTTTTCCGCGTAATGAGAAGCTTACTGAAAGCGGAATGGAAATGCCGCCATCCATGGGCATGGCCACATCAGTTAACTTTCAAATGAATGGCAACCGTGCTGCTATTACAGGAGATTTTGTTTTGCTGGCTGATGAAGTAAACCCGGTTGTAAAAGCGCTTATAGCAAATGGTATTACCCCGACTGCCATCCACAGCCATATGCTGCATGATGAACCGCGTTTATTTATGATGCATTTTTGGGCAGTTGGCGATGCAGGCAGATTAGCAACAGGTTTAAAAGCAGCATTGGATAAAACCAATTCAAAAAGGTAAAATGATAATTAAAAATGGTTAGGTATGTTTTGATTTTTTGGGGATTCTGTGCAGTAGTTTTTGGATTTGTAAAAGAGATAAGACTTGTTAACTTTTGCGGGGTTATTCTTTATGGTTGCACCCTTTCATGGCTGAAAGCTTTGTTGTCCAAATCCATTAATAGAAACAAAAAATTAATCACAAATAAAGCCCCTACTTTAAATTCATATCTTAGATCATGAAAAAAGCAATACTGCTTTTACTTTTATTTAGCTGCAATTATGCATTTGCTTTGGCTCAGAATAATAAAACATTCCATCATGAAAAAACTAAAATGTTTAAACCGCCTTTCCAGGGTAAAAGACATTTTTGTTCTGACGAAAGCAAGATGACTTACGATGTCGAAATCAAAGGGGATCATGTTGTAATTTCTTATGAAAAAATTAAAGTAACAGGTGTTTTTAAAAATGGGTTACTCTTTACAAGCGACCCTCAAGAAATAAAATACAGGCATCATGCAGGGAAATATAATTTCGGCAAATATTACGTAATAGGAGCAGATTATTTTAGCGTATTAAACCCGGAGAACGGCGAATATTTTTATCATCAGTTATGCAAAAAATAATATTAGCATGAAACAATCGAATCCTTTTTCTCTAATAATTATTTGTGCTTGTTTTTTGTTCAACGGATGCGACGCACAACCACAAAGTAATTCTTTGAAATTGATTTCATCCATTACTTTACCGCGCGTAAGTGGACGAATTGACCATTTAAGTTTTGACAGCAAGCAGCAAATAATTTTTGTAGCAGCATTAGGAAACAACACAGTTGAAGTTGTTGATTTGAAAAATAAAAAAATTATTCACACCATAAAAGATTTACACGAACCTCAGGGAGTAGTTTTTATTCCTGAAACCAATTCCATTTTTGTAGCGAACGGTGCAAATGGTGAGTGTATTTTTTTTGATGCAAAAAGCTATAGTCGATCAAGTTCTGTTGACTTAAAAGATGATGCTGATAATGTTCGCTATGATGCTGAAACAAATTTGATATACGTTGGTTATGGAACCGGAGGCATTGCAATTATTGATGCGCATACCATGAAAGAAGTTACTTCAATTCAATTAGATGGCCATCCTGAAAGCTTTCAGGTTGCAAAAAAACAAAACAGATTGTATATAAATGTTCCTGATGCAAATGAGATAGAGGTGGCTGACTTAAGAACGCATTCCATAATTTCAAAATGGAGGAATACAAATGCTTCATCTAATTTTCCAATGGCGCTGGACGAAAATAATAACCGTTTGTTTATTGGTTGCAGAAGCCCGGCAACTTTAAGAATGATCAATACAGAAACAGGAAAAGATATTGCTACAATTCAATGTTCGGGAGATGCTGATGATGTTTTTTATAATGCTGCCGATAGTCTTGTTTTTGTTTCGGCAGGTAAAGGTTATATCGACCTATTTAAGGCAAACAAAA
>Ga0134125_10004215_pt1 | contig 16464 bp, 14 predicted proteins | sample KB31751_FD_96464 | JGI IMG/M metagenome (GOLD analysis project Ga0134125, IMG submission 96464) | Terrestrial soil microbial communities with excess Nitrogen fertilizer from Kellogg Biological Station, Michigan, USA - KB3-175-1 | ecosystem: Environmental > Terrestrial > Soil > Unclassified ...
AACGTCTTCACCTGTCTTAGTCACGACATCGTCGCGCACGAGGTGACGCACGCACTGCTCGACGGCATCCATCGGCGCTTCAACGAGTCGAGCAACCCCGACGTGCTCGCCTTCCACGAGGCGTTCGCGGATCTCGTGGCGCTCTTCCAGCACTTCTCCCTCCCCGAGGTCCTGCGTGACCAGATCGCCGCGACGCGCGGCGACCTCGCGAGCCAGAACCGCCTTGGTGAGCTCGCACAGCAGTTCGGCCAGGCGACCGGCAAGCGCGGAGCGCTCCGCAGCGCGATCGGCGAGGTCGACGAAGAGACCGGCGAGTGGAAACCCCGCGAGCCCGATCCGGACGACTACGCCAACCTGACCGAACCGCACGAACGAGGCTCGATCCTCGTCGCCGCCGTCTTCGACGCCTTCCTGACGATGTACAAGAGCCGGGTCGCGGATCTTCTGCGCATAGCGAGCGAAGGCACCGGCGTCCTGCCAGTAGGGCAGCTGCATCCCGACCTGGTGAACCGGCTCGCCGAAGAGGCGGCGGCCTCGGCGCAGCACGTCCTCGAGATGTGCATCCGCGCACTCGACTACTGCCCACCGGTCGACGTCACCTTCGGCGACTACCTCCGCGCCGTCGTGACGGCGGACTTCGAGTTCGATCCTGTGGACGACGAGCATCATCGCGTCGCGTTCGCGGAAGCCTTTCGCCGCCGCGGCATCGTCCCGGACAAGGTGCGCACGCTGTCCGTCGACGGTCTGCTCCTGCGCCCCGCCGCCGACGCGCCCGACGAGGACGAGAACGTCGTGATCGGTCTCGTCAAGAACTGGGCGGCCGACATCGACTCGTGGAACCTGTCACGGAGCCGCGAGGAGCTGTTCGAGTTGATGAGGGAAAAGCGGGCCGAGCTGCACGTCTACCTGGAAAGCAAGCTCGATCTCGACTCGGCAGTGCTCAGCGGCATCGATCCCAAGCTCAAGTTCGAGGTCCACTCGATCCGGCCTTCGATGCGCGTCGACTGGAATGAGCAGTCGCGGCTCCAGTGGGTGATCGAGCTGACCCAGAGGATCCCGCAGTACCTCGACCCGGAGAGCAGTGACGGCACGGCGCCGGACTATTACTTCCGAGGAGGTTGCACCCTCCTCGTCGACGCGGAGACGGGGAAGGTGCGTTACAGCGTCAAGAAGCGCCTCGACGAGGAGCGTAAGGAGCGGCAGCGCCGCTATCTCCTCGGCGAGGGCAACGAGAGCCTCGCGGCGACCTACTTCCGCGACGCGATGTCAGATGGGAGCGAGCCCTTTGCGATGTTGCATCGGTTCTAGGGCGGAACGTTGAAGCTGCGCGTCCGCATGTACAGGCAGGGTCTCGGCGACTGCTTTCTGCTCACCTGCTCCGACGTAAGCGGCGAGAGCCATCTCCTCATCGACTGCGGCGTCCTCAAGGGAACGGGAGAGGCCGAGAAGCGGATGCAAGAGGTGGCGCAGAGCGTGCACGACACGACAAACGGAAAGCTCGATCGGCTGGTCGTCACGCACGAGCACTGGGATCACCTGTCCGGATTCCTGCAGGCGGGAGCGATCTTCGACACCTTCGAGGTCGGCGAGGTCTGGCTCGCCTGGACCGAGGACCCGGAGGACGAGCTTGCGAACGAGCTACGCAAGCGCAAGCAAAAGCGGTTGAACGGGATCGTCGCCGCAGCCAGGCTCGCCGAGCGCAACGACACACCGGCCGCTCGGCGTACCACCGACCAACTGGAGTCGTTGCTGAACTTCCACGGCGATCTCGGGTTGGCCGGGACCAAGACGACGGGCAAGGCGCTCGAGTGGGTGAAGGCCCGGCAGGCGCCGGTCAAGTACCTGCGTCCCGGTGACCAGCTCTTCGATCTGTCCGGCCTCCCCGGCATTCGCCTCTATGTCCTCGGGCCGCCGCACGACAGCCGGCTGATCAAGCGGAGCGACCCGAGCAAGAAGCATCCCGAGGTGTACGAGCTTGCCGCTGCCGAGGGCTCGCATCAGGGGTTCCTTGCGGCAGCCGAGGCTCTGGCGGAGGACCAGAAGCCGGGCGGCCAGCCGTTCGACGGGTTCTTCCGAGTGGACGAGTCGGACGCCCGGAACCAGAACGAGCTCTGGAAGAAGTACTACGCCAAGGGGCGCTCCTGGCGCCGCGTCGACGACGACTGGCTCGGGTACGCGGGGCAGCTCGCGCTCCAGCTGGACTCGGATACGAACAACACGAGCCTCGTGCTCGCCTTCGAGCTCTCGAGCGGCGGCGACGTGCTCCTCTTCCCCGGCGACGCGCAGGTAGGAAACTGGCTGTCGTGGGAATCGCTCGAATGGCAGATTCCGGAAGCAGCCGCAACGCGCACCGTGAAGTCGGACGACCTGCTAGCGCGCACGGTGCTGTACAAGGTGGGCCATCACGGCAGTCACAACGCGACGTTGCGGGAAAAGGGCCTCGAGCTGATGGCGAGCAACGAGCTGGCGGCGATGATCCCGGTGAACCGGGTGACCGCCAAGAAGATGGACTGGCTGATGCCCTTCCCGGCTCTCCTGACGCGGCTCGTCGAGAAGACGCACGGCCGGGTGATGGATGCGGAACGGGGCCTCGACGACGCAGCCGCGCAAGACCTGAGCGACGCAGACTGGGCTCGCTTCATCGCTCGCACGGACGTGCAGCCCGGCTGGGTCGACTACACGCTCGAATGGTGAAGCTGCGCGCGTCCGTTGCCGTGATCGCGGCGGTCCTCGTGGCAGTGGCGGCTACCACTGCGCCGGCCGCAACTCCGACCCGCCAGGCGAAGCTGCGCCAGCTCGCGCAGAGCCTGGTGAGAGGCGGCGCTCCCGGTGCGATCGTCTTCGTTCGCGCTCCGAGCGCAACGCGGAGCGCCGTGAGCGGCTTTTCGAATCTCGAGCCACGTGTGCCGATGCGTGCGTCGGATCGCTTCCGCATCGCGAGCATCACGAAGACCTTTGTCGCCACGATCGTGCTGCAGCTCGAAGCCGAAGGGAAGCTTGACATCGACGACCCTGTGGAGCACTGGCTTCCCGGCAGGGTCCCGAACGGCTCCTCGATCACGCTTCGCGAGCTGCTCAGCCACACGAGCGGGATCTTCAACTACACAGATGATCAGGCCTTCATCGGCGGGATCATCGCGAATCCCTCACGCGCGTGGTCGCCGGGTGAGCTCCTGTCCGTCGCGTTCTCACACACCGCACTCTTCGCGCCCGGAACCAACTGGTCGTACTCGAATACGAACTTCATCCTGCTCGGGCTCGTGATCGAAGCCGTCACGAGGACACCGATCGAACAGGAGTTGCAGCAGCGCATCTTCGGACCGCTCTCCCTCGGCGCGACGTCGTTTCCCAGCGGGGTCTCGGTCGAAGGACCGTTCGTGCACGGCTACCTCGGCGGAACGCCGGAGTTCCCCGCTGGAGCGTCAGGCCTTCTGGACACCACGCCGCTGCTGAGCCCGTCGTGGGCGTGGGCCGCGGGCGGGATCGTCTCGACCGCGGCCAACGTCACGACCTTCTACGCCGCGCTGCTGAAGGGGCGGCTACTGCCGGCCGCGCAGCTCGCCGAGATGAAGGCACCGAGCCCCGTCGTCGGCACGTACGGCCTCGGCCTTACCCTGACGTCCACCAGGTGCGGGCGGGCCGTCGGTCACGACGGCGACTTCCCCGGGTACCGCAGCATCGTCCTTGCCACACCGAACGGGCGCCGTGAGGCAGTCGTGATGATCAACGTGGACGAGTCGCGGGTTCCCTGGAGCAGGCTCGAAGCCGCCGCCGGCATTGCCCTTTGCTCTGGCTAGCCGCGCACGCTTGCATCGATCGCCGTTCAGGAGCATGCTCCTAGGCCATGTCGCCGCCGGCTCGGTCCATCGTCTTTCTCAGCGACTTCGGCTTGAGCAACGAGTGGGTCGGGATCTCGCACGCGGTTCTGAATCGGATCGCGCCGCAGAGCCCGGTCGTCGACCTGTCCCATCTGATTCCACCACTCGACGTGGTCTCCGGAGCGCTGTTGCTCGCCGACTCCATGCGCTACATCGCCGAGGATGCGGTCGTCCTCGCGGTCGTCGATCCAAACGTTGGCAAGGATCGCGACGTCGCGATCGAAGTCAAGGGCGGTCGCTACCTGGTCGGTCCCGACAACGGGCTCTTCGCTCCGAGCTGGGAAGCGCTCGGCGGCGTTCAGAAGGTGGTGGAGATCACCTCGGCAGAGGTCATCGTCCAACCGGTGGCCCCCATGTTCCACGCGCGCGACATCCTCTGCCCGGCGGCCGCGCGACTTGCATCCGGCATGGCGATCGCGGAGCTCGGCCCTGAGCTCGATCCCGAGTCGCTCGCCGGCTTGGACGTTCCCGAGCCCGAGGTCCAGACCGGAAAGATCCGCTGCGAGGTGGTGGAGTTCAACCGCTTCGGCAACGTGAAGCTGAACGTCCGGGAAGCGCACCTGGTCGCAGCCGGAATCGACGGCAATCCGGATCTTGCGGTCGAGGCGGTGTCGGGCTCGACGAGGGCGAGACGGGGTGACACGTATGCGGACTTCGCCGCAGGCGAATACGGCGTCATCTTCGATCCACGCGGCTGGCTGATGGTGGTCCGCGGGAACCCGGCGAGCGCACTCGAAGGGCTCGGCCTCGCAACCGGCGACCCGGTCTGGCTGAGCGGTCCGACCAGCAGGTCCGAGCTCGTTACGCCCTAGTTCGGCGCCGAGGGGCTAAGGCGAATTCGGCGCAGGGAGCGTGATGACCGACTGGGGGCTGTAGGGTCGGTGGCCCCCATCGAGAGGAAACGCGTGCGCTCCGACCGCTTCGATCGCTTTCTACCGTTCGCCGGAGTGCTAATAGGGCTCCTGTTTCTCGTCGCCCTCGTGCTGCTCCGGAACGATCCGAGCAGCGAGACCGGAGTCGCGAAGACATTCGCCTACTGGCACGACAACCGGGGCCAGCACCAGATCATCGCCCTGCTGATCACGCCGCTGGTCGCGTTCCTGCTGATCTTCTTCGGCGCCGGCTTGCGACGCCGGCTGGCGACCGGAAGCGGTGACTCCGGCCACGGCAGCGTCGCTTTCGGCGGCGCGATCCTCGCCGCCGCGACGTTCGTTGTTGTCGGGATGCTCGAGGCCGCGATGACGAACGCCGCGCACTACGGGCACATTGACGCCGTGTACACCCTCAATCAATTCCACTCATACGACTGGCTGGCGTGGAATCCCGCCTTTGCGGCCGTGCTCCTGGCTACGGGCCTCGGTGCGCGGCGAAACGGAATGCTGCCCGCCCCGGTCGCGTGGGTCACGATTGTGCTTGGCGTATCGCTCCTGACGCCGCTCGGATTCTTCGCTTTCATCGTTCTACCGGTCTGGCTCATCATCGTCGGGCTCCTGCTCTCCCGCAGCCCGGCCACTGTCTCGCCGGCCGCTCACGAGCTCAGTCCGCAGGCGGCGATCGAGACCTGACGCGATAACCCCGCGCCGAGGTCGACCGCGCTCGGGCGGGCCGTCAAGTGGTGGTTTCCCGAGTCGAACTGCGTCAGCAAGGGGGCTGACCGTCGACTAGGTCGTAGGTCTGGGTCGAGCCAGACCTTCGGCGTGCGCGCCTGCCGCCACCTCCGCCCAGGATAGGAGCGGGATGGGGAAAGCCGAGTTCACCGTTGCGCTCGCAGTGGGCGCGTTTCTGTTGGCCAGCTGGGTCGACGCCCGGATCGGGGACGCGCGGCCGGAATCGCCGATCCGGCGCAGCGTGCACGTCCTCCTCGGCCTCGTCGTTCTGAAACTCGCGGTCGTGCTGGTGGCCGTCGTCCATGGTTCCGGCGTTCCAAAGATAAGCGTCCTGATCGCCGTGATGGTGTTCTTTCTCCCCGCTCTCGTCTACACGTTCCTCACGGGACTGTGGATGATGCGGACGCTCGCTGACGTCTCGCGGCTCGCGCGCCGCTAGCCCGGCGGGATGTTCTGGTTGATCCGGAAGAAATTGTCCGGATCCCACTGCCGCTTCAACGCCTTCAGCCGGTCGTATCTTTCCGGACCGTAGGCGGCCCGGATTCGGTCCTCGCCTTCGTTGTCGAGGAAGTTCACGTACACCGTCTGATGCCAAGGCTCGAGCGCCGACCAGAAGTCCCGTACCCATTGCCGTTCGTCGTCGAATCCGTCCGCCGTCTCCGTGCAGCACCCGATGTTGTAGGTGAAGGCCGCCTTGCGGCCTCCGAACGGCGTCTCGTCCTCGCCGACTCGGGAGACGGCGCCGCCCATCTGCCAGATCGGGAACGACGTCATCGGCGAATTGATCTGCAGCGACCGCTCCATCGTGATGTCGATGACTTCGTCGTTCAGCTCGGCCAGGTCGCACGACTTGAAGTAGTAGAAGCGCCCGGGCACGAAGCTCGGGTCGAGCATCGCCTGATGCGCCAGATACGGCTTCACCATGCAGACGTCGGCGACGGGCGAGCCGAACTCCCGCAACGGCTTGATGAACTTCTCCCCCGCCTCCACGTCACCGACCCAGCAGACGATCACCATCACGACCGGCTTCCCGTGCAGCTCCTGCGGGACGAACGGCAGCGGTGGCGCCTTCCTGTGGACGACGATCGTCATCAGCTCGTCGGGGGCGTCCGCGACCCAGTCGCGGTAGAAGCGCAAGACGTCTCCCGACTGCTCCATCGGCCAGAAGACCGGCCCGGCGAGCACCTGCGTGCCAAGCGGGACGCAGTTGAACTCGAACTCCGTGACGATTCCGAAGTTGCCGCCCCCGCCGCAGAGGCCCCAGAACAGGTCGGGGTTCTCGTCCTCGCTTGCCTTGACAAACTCGCCGTTGGCAGTCACGACATCCATCGAGACGAGCTGATCGACCGTGAGCCCGTGCTTGCGCATGATCCAGCCGATTCCGCCGCCGAGCGTCAGGCCTGCGACGCCAGTGTGCGTAACGATGCCGGAGGGGACCGCGAGGCCGAACGCCTGGGTCTCCCGGTCGAGCTCACCGAGCAGCACGCCGGCCTGCACCCTCGCCGTGCGCTTTTCAGGATCGACGCGCACGCCCTTCATCGGCGAGAGGTCGATCATCAACGCGTCGTCGGCGACGGACAGTCCCGGGAACGAGTGTCCCCCACTCCGCACCGCAACCGGCAGCCCTGTGTTGCGGCCGAACTTGACTGCGGAGATCACGTCGGCGACGCCGGCGCAGCGCGCGATCAGCGCGGGATGGCGGTCGATCGAGCCGTTCCAGATCTTGCGGTGTTCGTCGTACGACGAATGGGTCGTGGGCACGATGTCCCCGCGGAAGGTTCCCTCGAGCTCCGCGAGCGCCGCTTCGTCGAGTATGACTCCTTCGGCTACAGCCATTGGCCCAAGTCTGCCAGTCCGTCCCGGTCCAGCCAAGGGGAAGATCACACCAGGCTTGTTCGTCTTGCGGTTATGGATTACTCGACGTACAACGAAGCCACGTATCGCCAAGGGGAGTCGCTCAGGCTCGCCCAGAAGCACCACGTGGACTCTGAGCCGCGCAGCAAGCGCCGCTTGGGATTCCCGGTGACACCTCGGGTCCTGTCGCTGACGCGCAAGTTGCACGTCACCCCCAGGAAGCCGGCGGTCTCACACTGAGCTTGATCTAGGCGCGCGCGGCGAGTTCGCGAACGGCGGAGCGCAACGCACCGACCTGATTGGTGCGAAGCGTGCGCGGACGTTGCTGCAGCCATTCGAGCAGCTCCGCACCCTGCACGTAGGCGACACCGCCCTCTTCCCAGCGCCGCTGGGCGAACTCGCCCCACACGACGACTACGGGCTGCACGTACGTCGCTTGTACGCCGAGGTCTGTGAATTCGTTCTTCAGCGCGACGGCCTCGCTGCGAAGCCTCCCGGCCGATTGCTTCCAGCGACCGGAGCAGAGCGCGTCGGCAGTGACGTCGGCGGGCCGGGCGAGATCCTTCGACTCCAGCATGTAGACACCTGACGGTCCGACGAGGACGTGGTCCCACATCCCACGACGGTGCGGGATGTCGTGTTCGCACGACCAGTCGTCGTCGAGCTGCCTGAGGACGGCCTCGGTCTTTTGCTTACCGACCCAGAGCCAGACGAGTGAGGTGACGTGGCCGCCGACCTTCCAGCCGACGATCGCGAGGGTGAGGAGCGCGCCGAGGACGCCGGCCGCGAAGACCCGAGCCAGACCGTCGGCCGCGGCGATAGTGGTGCTCGCCCCGAAGACCGCGAGCACGAGGAGGGCCGATTCGCCCCTCCGGCTCTGGCTGATAGAAGCGGGCTCCCGGACGCTCATACCTTTCGGATCGGCGATGCCTTCCAGAGCTAGACCCTCGATTTGGGTATGTCGCCCTGAAGCGAGGTCTGATACGGACGGCATGATTCCGTGAGATGGCGGAAGAGCGAGACGAGCTCGAGCAAGCCTGGCAGGCGCTCACCGAACGGGAGCGCCTGGTGCAGCAGACGGTGGCCCGCAGGTCGGCGGAGATCGACGCGCGCGCAAAGCGCTTCGACGAGATCGCCGCCGATCTCGACGCGCGCCGGCAGCTGATCGAGGACGCCGAGGAGGACCTCGTCGAACGGGAACGCCGTCTCACTCTCGCCGAGGAGCAGGTGCAGGATCGTCAGGAAGCGATCGAGCACACCGCAGCAGAGGCCGACCGAGTCCGCAAGCTCGCCCGCGAGCTCGACGTGCGAGAGAGCGAGCTCCGTGTCCTCTCGTCCGAGCTCGAAGAACGCGGCGAGTGGATTGCAACCGCCTCGGCTGCACTGGAAGGACAGGAGCGACGCGCGGCAGTCGTCGCCGAGCAGGAAGCCGACCTCGAAGCGAGACTTGCTGCGCTGCAGGACCAGGAGCGGCTGCAGGGCACGTCGCTCCGGCAGCTCGAGGTCAGGTCGACCGAGGTCGAGGCACGCGCGACGGCCATCGCGGCGACGGAAGAGAAGCTCGCCAAGGCGCGCGCGGAGTTGAAGCCTCGTATTGCCGCGGTCAAGGAACGAGAGCGAGTGCTCGAGGAGCGCACGCTCGAGATCGAGGAAGGTGCCACCCGGCATGCGGAGCGCGAGAGGCAACTTGGACGCCGCGCGGCGAAACTGGCGGTCAACGAGACGCAAGTCGCGAACAAGTTGCGTGACGTGCGCGAGGCGGAGGAACGGATCCCCGTGTTGGAGGAGCGTGCACTTCGTCTCGACGAGCGCCAGCGCGGGCTCGATCGCGTCGCTTCGGACCTCGACGAACGAGGAGCGTGGCTGACAGAGGCTGTTGCGCGGGTCGAGGCTCGCGAGCGCGAGGCTGCCGACGCGATCGAGCGGGCAGCGGCGGAGGTCCGGCGCGTCCAGAAGCGTGAGGAGGAGTTCGAGGAACGGTCGGTGCGCCTCGACGACCGCGACCGGCGGTTGAGCGAAGCGTACGAGGCGCTGACAGAGAGACGACGGCGAATCCGCGAAGACGAGTTGGGACTGCAGCCGCGCGAACCGGCTTGATGCGTGCCGAAAGGCGGGCTCGTGTGTATTCGACGAAGACGTTCGTCCTCGTCATCCGGTGCTAGAGCATGTACGCCATCAGGATCGCGTCGGTGAACTGGTCGCCGCGCCGGTAGTGCGCGCGCCGGTAGCCCTCCTGCACGAAACCGAACTTCTCGTAGAGCTTGATTGCGCCCGTGTTGTGCGGGAACACGTGCAGCTCGAGCTTGTGCACGTCGGCCTTGCGAGCCCATTCGACGGCCGCCTGCAGCAGTGCGGTGCCGACGCCCTGGCGGCGGTGCGAGGCGGCGACCATGATCCCGAGGTCCGCGACATGGCGGCTTGCGGGGTGCTGGTCGCGCGCGATCGAGAGACGGCCGACGATTAAGTCCCCGTCAGCCGCGACGAAGACCGCCGCGTTCGGGTAGCGCCGGATCGCGCGCAGGTAGCGGCGCTCATCCGAAACGTTGCGCCAGCCGTTCGTCGTGACGAGCCAGCCCTCCGGTTCTGAGCCGACGGCCTCGCCGAGCTCGGTAAGCCCTTCCGCGTCGTCCGGTCCTGCTCGACGGACGATCATTCGACGACAACCCCCGCCCCGCCGCGCCGCGGATCGCCGGCGGCGGCGAGTTCCCCGTCGCTGGCCGTCACGGCCGAGGCGCCGCCGAAGTAGAGGTTCTGTCGCCGCCAGCGGATCACGTTCCAGCCCAGCTCCTCCAGCTTGTCGAGCTCTGCGGGGTCGTGCCCACCCTCACAGTGGAGGTCATCTCCTTCGAGGTGCACGCGCGGGCGGTCGATCGCGTCCTCCACCGGGAGGTCGTGCGCGACGACGTTCACGACGTTCTGCAGCACCGCGCCGCGGAGGCGCAGCGAGCCCGCGCTGCCAACGACGAGGTGCGGCGTGCCGTCACGCAGGACGACGGACGGGCTCATCATCGACGACAGGCGCGCACCCGGACGCGGCGGCTTCGCGAGGTCGAACTCGCCGAGCATGTTGTTGAGGTGGATGCCGGTTCCGGGAACGACGATGCCGGAGCCCGCTCCGGTCGACGCCGTGAGAGCGACAGCGTTTCCTTGGCCGTCGACGACCGAGATGTGGGTGGTGCCGCGCGAGACGATCGCGGCGCGCTCCTCGAGCGCCCGGGCGAGACCACTGACGGAGCCGGCAGCGACGCGCGAGTTCGCCTGTTCGCGCATTACGCGGGCGAGTGCGTCGATTGCCTCCGCGGTGCCGGGATCTCCTGGGCCGAGCTCTTCGAGGAGCGGCAGGCCGTAGGAGATCAGGATCCCGCCGGCCGACGGCGGTGGGTTCGAGAGGTACTCCTCACCGCAGAAGGTCGCGCGGACGGGTCGGCGGCGGATGACACGGTACTCCTCGAGATCTCGTTTCGTGATGCAGCCACCCTGGTCGCGGACGTGATTCGAGATCGCGTCGGCGAGGTCGCCTTCGTAGAGCACCTTGCCGCCTTGCTCGGCGATCAGCTCGAGCGTTCCTGCCAGGTCGTTCTGGAACAGCTTGTCTTCGGCGACCAGACGCTCGCCGTCTTCTCTCTCGTACACGTCTCGCGATTCGGGCGTGTGGCGCAGGATCAGGTCGAGGATCCGGTGCAGATATGCCTGCCCGTTGTTGAGCTCGACGCCGCTCCGGGCGAGTGCGATCGCGGGCTGAAAGAGGTCGCGCCACGGAAGTGAGCCGTGAGACCGGTGTGCTTCCTCGAGGCCGACGGCGGCGCCGGGGACTGCGCACGAGGCGGCGCCGATGTGGAAGACCTGCGTGGAGCCGCCGCTGAAGTCGACGTCCACGCGATCCATCTCGGCAAGGTCCCTCTTGGCGAGCCCGAGGCCGGGGACGGCGACGAAGAAGTCGAAGACGCGGGTCGAGCGGTCGCGTGCACGGTGAACGAGCATGAATCCGCCGGCGCCGGGGCCGGTGAGTGGGCTCTCGGCGATCCACGAGACGAGCGCCGCCCCGACGGCGGCGTCGACGGCGTTTCCTCCGGCGGCGAGCACGTCCGCGCCGGCCTGTGCGGTCAACGGATGTCCCGCTGCGACTGCCCCTCTCATGCGGGAAGGGTAGCCCGGGTTTGGGCATTCGCTGCCACGGTCCCTGGAAACGCTCAGGCAGCAGCGCTAGTCGAAGTCGTCACGCTTTCGTCACTGCTACTCCTACGTCTGGGAGTCAGACCCCTTCACACGAGTTGTCACGCCTCCCGCACAGATGTCGCGGCGGGAATCTCGGTCAGGGTGACTCTTTCTCATCACGACGTCGTTGCCGCCATGACACAATCGCCGGGCGGGGGCCTGCGACGGAAGGAGCACGAACGCGATGGCCGAGGAGAAAGACCTACTGGCGCGGCGATTCAGCCGTGAGGACCTGCTCAAGCTGGCAGCGGTAACGGGCGGTGCGGGACTGGTCGCAGGACGAACCGGACTGGCTCGGGCCGCGAGCACGTACCTTGCGCAGGAGACCGGACGGCTCCAGGTTCTGGACTGGGCCGGCTACGGGAACGACGGCGGCCAGGCCATGTTCGCGCAGTACGTGAAGACCCACCCGCAGAACAAGCCGAAGTTCACTTATATGGGCAACGAGGCGGACGCGCTCGCGAAGATCCATGCCGGTCTCAAGCCGGATCTGTTCCGCCCCTACGTCGGCTGGGTCAAGTACTTCGCGGCCAGCGGCCTCGTCCAGCCCTGGGACCCAAAGCTGATCTCGAACTTCAAGCACCTGAACCCGTACATGGTCAAAGCCGGCCAGTACCAGGGCAAGCAGTACGGGATCCCGGCCGACTGGGGCTTCGACGCGATCCTCTACCGCAGCGACAAGGTGAAGCCGAAGGCGAAGTCCTGGGGTCTCCTGTTCGACGAGCGCTACAAGGGCAAGATCGCCTGGTACGACGACATCACGATGCTCCAGGCCGCCGGCCTGTACCTCGGGTTCAAGAACACGTGGAACCAAACGGACGACCAGCTCAAGCGGTCACAGAAGCTGCTCATCTCCAAGAAGCACCTCGTCCGGAAGATCTGGTCGTCCGAGACCGACCTGTGGCAGCTCTTCGGATCCGGCGACGTCTGGATCGCCTACGCGTGGCCGAACGACTGGGTGCAGATGAAGAAGAAAGGGCTGAAGGTCGTCTACATGCGCCCGAAGGAGAAGCCGATCGCTTGGGTCGGGAACTTCATGCTGCTCAAGGGGACATCGCGACCGCAGCTCGCCCATGCCTACGTCGATGCCTGGAGCTCGACCAAGTCGGCGAAGTGGCTCGAGGACAATTACGGCTACGGGCATGCGAACACGGTCGCGCGGCCATCGTCGAGCGACCTGCTGCGCGCGCTCCAACTGACCAACCTGCGGGCCGTTACGGAGCCGAATGCGTATATGGACCGCGACATTCCGCGCCGAGCGCTCTACGCCAAGACATGGGAACAGGTGAAAGCCTCCTGACGGGACTGATCTAGAGGCGACATGGCAGTCGAGGGCGAAGCCGGGCCGCTGCCGGCCCGCCTGCCGCGCCGCCGACGGCTGCGGCTCGACTTGACGACGCCCACGCTACTGGGCCTCCCGGTAGCGTGGCTCGTCGTCTTCTTCCTCGTGCCCATTGCGATCGTCGCGGCGTACAGTTTCGACGTCTATTCGCTCTTTCCAGGCAAGCATGGATTCACGTTGGCCGCCTGGCACGAGTTCCTTCACAGCCCGGTGTACCTCAAGCTGTTCTGGAAGTCCGTGAAGATGTCGCTGATCGTCTCGGCGATCATCGTCGTGCTCGCGTACCCCCTGGCGTACTACCTGGCGCTCTCCGGCACCAAGCGCAAGTACGTCCTCCTGCTCGTGCTGATCGCTCCGTTCCTGACGAGCTACCTGTTGCGGGTGCTCGCCTGGAAGGTGATCCTGGGCGACCAGGGCGTGATCAATACGTTCCTGTTCTGGACGGGGGTGCGGTCGCCGGATCATCCGATCTCCCAGCTGCTCTACAGCAGATTCGCAGTCATGCTCGTGCTCGCCTACGTCTGGCTCCCCTTTGTTGCCCTGCCGATCTTCGTCTCGCTCGAGAGCCTCGACCGGCGCCTCCTCGAGGCTGCGAGCGACCTCGGTGCCAGCCGCCTGCAGGCGTTCCGTCGGGTGACACTGCCCCTGTCCCTGCCCGGGATCGTGGCCGCCTTCCTCTTCGTCTTCATCCCGACACTCGGCGAGTTCGTCACGCCGTCGCTCGTCGGGGGACCGAGCGGTTACATGTACGGCAACCAGATCGTCGACCTCTTCGGAACCGGGTTCCCCGACTGGGAGACCGGCTCGGTGCTCGCGATCTTCCTCTTCGGCGTCGTCACCGTGCTCACTGTCGTCTTCGCGCGCTTCCTGCAGCCACGGCAGGTAACGGCAGGCTGATGGACGTCGCGCTCTCGCGGAACGGAAGGCTCGCGCTGCGAGCGCTGTTCGTACTCGTCGTCCTCTTCCTCTATCTCCCGATCGCGATCCTGTTGATCTTCTCGTTCAACAACTCCGAGGTGCCGTCGTTCCCGCTTAGCGGATTCACGCTCCACTGGTACCACCAGTTCCTCTCCAACGGCGACTTGAAGGGAGCGCTGCAGACGAGCGCGATCATCGCGGCGATCTCCAGCGTTGGCGCCGTCGTGCTAGGCGTGCTCGCCTCTGTCGCGCTGACCCGTCGTCGCGTCAGGGGAAGGGCGGCCGTCTCGGCACTGCTTCTGAGCCCCCTCGTGATCCCTTATGTGGTCTTCGGAATCTCGCTGCTCCTGCTCTTCCATACGGTCGGGATCCCGCGCTCGATTCTGACGGTCGTCATTGGACACATCGTCATCAGCCTCCCGTACACGATCCTCGTTCTCGTACCGAGGCTCGAGCAGATCGATGTCTCGCTCGAGGAGGCGGCGTACGACCTCGGCGCGAGCCGCCTGCGGACGTTCCGCTCGATCACGCTGCCGTTGATCTTGCCGGCAGTCGTCTCGGCCTTTCTGATCGCATTCACAACGTCGTTCGACGAGTACGCGGTTGCCTCCTTCGTCGTGGGGACGCGGACGACGTTCCCTATCTACCTCTACTCGGCGCTTCGCTTCCCAAACCAGCTACCGCAGGTCATTGCTGTGGCGGTGGTCGTGATCAGCCTTTCGCTACTCGTTGTTGTGGGCGCCGAAGTTGGGCGACGCATTGCCGAGGGGCGGCTCGGCGCCGTCGAACGCCCAGGCTAGGGCTCCGGCACCTGCGCCGAGTTGCCCAGCACAGAGGCGTGCTCCGGGTCCCAGCTCAGCGCGGCGTGCGAGCCGGGCTCGAGCGGCGCAAGCGACTCGTCCACGAGTCGGTGGCTTACCACACGGCCGGCGGGGGTGTCGACGTGGAACTGGATGTACATGCCCAGGTACACGATCTCCGCGATCGTCCCCTCGAGCCGCGATCCTCCGTCGCGTACGGAATTGTCGATCGACCCGATCTGGACGCGCTCGGGCCGCACCGCGACGCGAACCGCGTCTCCAGTCCCGTAATCGGATGTGACCGGGACGACGACCCGCTGGCCTTCGCCGAACCGACTCACCGCATATGTGCCAAGGAGCTCGTCTATCACCAGATCGAGCGCGTTGAGTGAGCCGATGAAGTCCGCGACGAAAGCTGTTTCCGGATGCTCGTAGATCTCTCGCGGACTGCCGATCTGCTCCACGCGGCCGCCGTTCATGACGGCGATCCGATCGGACATCGCGAGCGCCTCCTCCTGGTCGTGCGTGACGTAGACGAAGGTCGTGCCGAGCTCGGCCTGGATCCGCTTGAGCTCGAATTGCATCTGCTTGCGGAGCTTCACGTCGAGCGCGCCGAGCGGCTCGTCGAGCAGCAATGCCGCGGGCTTGTTGACGAGAGCCCGCGCCAGCGCGACACGCTGCTGCTGACCTCCCGAAAGCTGACGGGTTCGGCGGCGCTCCAGACCTTCGAGCTCGACAACGCGCAGCATCTCGTGCACGCGCTCGGAGTGCTCGCTTCGCGGGACGCGTTTCACCTTGAGCCCGAAGGCGACGTTGTCGTAAATTGACATGTGGGGGAAGAGCGCGTACTGCTGAAAGACCATGTTCACCTTGCGGTGATTTGCCGAAACTGAGGTCACGTCTTTGCCCTGCAAGACGATGCGACCTTCGTCCGGCACCTCGAAGCCGGCGATCATGCGGAGGGTCGTCGTCTTGCCGCACCCGCTCGGGCCGAGCAGCGAGAAGAACTCGCCCTCGCCGATCGCGATCGTGACGTCTTGCACGGCTCGGGTTTCGCCGAAACCCTTGCTGACGCCCTCAAGCGCGATCGCGACGCTACCGTCCGCCGCCATCGTGCGAGTCTAATCCGGGAGGAAGAAGAGAGGCCTGCGCCGCCGCCGGGGCGGGCCTGTGGGGAGAGGCCGCAGATCTTGTCCGGACCAGTGCCTAGTAGACGCGCGCAGCCACGCCTGCTTACGGCGTGCCCGCGAAGTTCACTCGAACGATCGACGAGTACGCGGTCGCCTCGTTTGTCGTCGGAACGAGGGGCGGAAATCGGGCGCCGTGTCGCGAAGCGTCGCCTCGGTTCCCTGGCCGGCTAGCGGCCCGAAAACGACATGTGCCAGGGACTGTCCCTGGCACATGTCTCGCAGAGGGGGCGAGGGCCCGCGCCAGCCGCCTGGCACGGGCCATCTGTGGAGTGAGGGGCCGCAAATCGGACCTGGTGGTCGAGTAGATGCTCCTGGGGCCGGCACCTTTCGCTCTGCCCGCGACGTTCACTCGAACGAGTGACGCCTCCAGCACAATGGGCTCGTGCTCCAACTCCTCGCCACGATTTCCGCGGTCGTCGCGGTGGCCTTTCCGCACGGCACCGCGGTGATCCGGACCCCCGAGCGCAGCGTCACGGTCAAGGTCGAGCTAGCTCGGACACCGGCCCAGCTGCACACCGGTCTCTCCGGTAGAAGTACGCTCGCGGCGAACGCCGGCATGGCCTTCCTGTTCGGCCGCGACGTCCGCGAGCAGTTCTGGATGAAGGACACGTCGATCCCGCTGTCGATCGCATTCTGGGGCAAGGGCGGAAAGATCCTCCG
>Ga0134125_10004216_pt1 | contig 16460 bp, 16 predicted proteins | sample KB31751_FD_96464 | JGI IMG/M metagenome (GOLD analysis project Ga0134125, IMG submission 96464) | Terrestrial soil microbial communities with excess Nitrogen fertilizer from Kellogg Biological Station, Michigan, USA - KB3-175-1 | ecosystem: Environmental > Terrestrial > Soil > Unclassified ...
CCACCATTGAACCTTGATCGCAGGACGTTTCTCGCGGGCGCATTGGTGTTGGTACTGGGCTGTCGTCGCAGCGGCAGCATCACGGTGGGCTCAAAGAACTTTACTGAGCAACTGGTACTGGGAAAACTTCTCACGCAAATGCTCGAAGCCTTTGGTCTCCATCCCATCGATCGTCGCTTCTACCTTGCCGGAACTTATATCGCACAGCAGGCGCTGCTCTCAGGACGGATCGACATGTACGTGGAATACACTGGAACGGCGCTCGCGGCAGTTCTAAAAGAAAAGCCTTCATCCGATCCCAAGCAGGTTTTCGACACGGTCCAACGCGAGTACGCAAAACGTTTTGACCTTCAGGTGATGCCGCCTCTCGGTTTCGATAACAGCTTTGCCATCGTGATGCGCGGAGACGACGCCAGACGAAAGGTACGGACGCTATCTCAGCTGGCTACGATCGCGCCGCAGCTGCGCATGGGCGTGGGCTATGAATTCATGGAGCGTCCTGACGGCTACAAAGGTCTGGTGAGCACATACGGCTTGAAGTTCGCCGAGCCACCGCGTGTGATGGACCTGGGCCTGCTGTATCGCGCGCTGGAAAGCCGGCAGGTGGATGTAGCGGTGGGCTCGAATACTGATGGTCTGATCGCAGCACTCGGGCTTGTTGTGCTCGAAGACGACAAGCATTATTTCCCTCCCTATGAAGCCGTGCCCATTGTGCGGCGGCAAACGCTCGAGCGTTATCCACAGGTTCGGGAGGTCTTCTCACATTTGACAGGCCGCCTTTCGGCCGAGGAGATGCGACAAATGAACTATGCGGTGGATGGCCAGAAGAAGGATGCGGCGGTAGTGGTGAGAAACTTTCTGCGGTCCAAAGGGTATTTCAAGAGTCCATCCTCTAGGCTGATGCCACAGACGGATGCGCCTGCGTAACGTCGCAGAACCAGAATCCATCCCGCTCAACCCGCTCTCCGGTTGCAACAGGGATTTCCTGTCTGAGCATGGGCCCGGCATAGACGCAGGTGTGAAACTCACCGTTCTCGCCGCACGGGTCTACATCCGCGGGAAGATCAGCCAGAAGCTGGCGATCGAAGTCGCGCCCGGCGAAATCAGGTGTGAGCTTTTTCGGATCGACACACACGAGCTTCGCGCGTAGACCGCCGGCAATCATCTCTTCAGCAAGTTGCCTGGTGGGAAACTGCCAGAGCGGGAACACCGGCTCAAGGCCCGTACCCTGAAGCTGCCGTTCACGATAAGCGCGTATGTCTTCGAGAAAGAGGTCCCCAAACGCAACGGCGCTTGCGCCCTGTTCAACGGCGGTGCGGCAGACACTCTGCATCATTCGCTCATACTCAGCGTTGGAGCACGGCCAGGGTAGAGCGACCGGGATCAACGGCAGGCCGGCGGCTTCTGACTGTAGCTCCAGGAGTTGCCGGCGCGTGCTGTGCATGGCGACGCGATCAAATGCTCCATTGAGAGTTGTAAGCAGGCCTGCGACCTCGTATTCTTCCTGCTGGCGTAGAACATGCAGGCACCAGGCACTGTCTTTTCCGCTGCTCCATGAGAGCAGGATTTTCTTCTTCATCGCAGGTTCATCATACTGTGAAGGCCCGACCTGCCAAAGCGCGGTAGTCCAGCGCCGAACGGCTAGGCTCGAAATGGGCGAAAATGCTACCCTTCTTAGACAATGTCCGCTCCAAACTCAAGGTTTGTCCGCGCCTGCCGCTGTGAACCCGTTGACGTGACCCCGATCTGGCTGATGCGCCAGGCGGGACGCTACATGGCGGAATATCGCGCTGTACGAAAAAAGCATTCGATCCTGGAAATCTGCAGGACGCCGGAAATCGCCGCTGAAGTGACCATTACAGCTGCGGAAAAGCTCGACGTTGACGCAGCCATCATCTTTGCCGATTTGCTCCTCCCTCTCGAAGTCATGGGACTGCCATTTCGTTTTGAAGCCGGAGAAGGCCCGGTGATCGAGCGGCCCCTGCGGACAAAGAAAGACGTGGATGCGCTGGTGACAAACCGTGCTGCCGAGCTCGGCTACGTGTCCGAATCGGTCAGCAAGGTGGTGAAACATTTTGGGAGCAAATTGCCGGTCATAGGCTTCTGTGGCGCGCCGTTTACGCTGGCCAGCTACATGATTGAGGGCGGCGGATCGCGCAACTACATCCACACCAAAAAACTGATGTACACGGACCCGACAACATGGCGGCAGCTGATGAGCAAGCTGGTCCAGGTTCTGGGCTCTTATGCCGCCGATCAGGTCAATGCCGGCGCCGATGCTCTCCAGGTCTTCGATAGCTGGGTGGGCTGCCTGAGTGTGGAAGATTACCGCGAATGCGTCCTGCCTTTCGCGACAGATCTGGTGCACCAGTTGCAGAAAACCAAAGTTCCCATCATCTACTTTGGCACGGATACGGCAACGCTGCTGCCTTCCATGAAAGAAACCGGCGCTGAAGTCATCGGGGTGGACTGGCGCTTTCCGCTGGATGCGGCATGGCGGAGCCTCGATTATCGAGGTGCAGTGCAGGGCAATCTTGATCCTGTGCTGCTGTTTGCGGACAAGAAAGAACTGCGCCATCGGGCTGAGATAGTCCTCCGCCAGGCGGGTGGCAGGCCGGGACACATCTTCAATCTCGGCCACGGGATCCTTCCCGAGACGCCCGTGGACAATGTTCGTGCTTTGGTGGACTTTGTAAGAGAATTGAGCGCGAAGTATACAAGTACGCCGGCTACGGCGAGAGCCGCCGAGGCGCAGGACGGAGTGGAAGGAGCAGTTCGATGAGCGCGCAGAAGAAAGCAGTTCTGCTGCTGGCACACGGCAGCCCCGACTCTCCGGACCAGATCCCCGAATTCATGAAGTGCATCACCGGAGGCCGTCCGGTGCCGGACGCAGTGATCGAGGAAGTCCGCCACCGCTATGCATTGATCGGGAAATCGCCGCTTACCGAGCTGACCCGGAAACAGACCGAGGGCATGCAACGGGAGCTCACTGTTCCCGTGTATCTGGGCATGCGCAACTGGAAGCCATTCATTGCCGACGTGGTGAAGCAGATGATGGCGGACGGTGTTGAGCAGGTGCTCGCCATCTGTCTGGCGCCGCAGAATTCGTCCACCAGCACGGGGCTCTATCGCAAAGCCATGATGGCGGAGATGAAACCGGAGATCAATGTGCAGTTTATTGAGTCCTGGCATGATCATCTCGGGCTGATCCAGGCGTTTGCGGAAAAGCTCGAGCCCGTGTGGCGGCACGCCGGCGAAGCACTTGGAAAATCAGCGCCGGTGATCTTCACCGCGCATAGCGTACCGACCCGGACAATCCAGGCGGGAGATCCCTATGAGCAGCAGGCAAAAGAAACGGCACGATTGGTCAGCGAAAAAGTTTCCGGGCTCACTCCCGAGCTGACTCACTTTGCTTTTCAGAGTCAGGGGATGTCGGGCGGCCCTTGGCTCGGCCCGACGGTTGAATCTGCCATTCTCGAGTTAAAGAAACAGGGGCACAGAGGCGTGGTCATCGCACCGATTGGTTTCGTCTGCGATCACGTGGAAATTCTCTACGACATTGATATCGGCTTTCGCCAGTTCGCAACTGATGAAGGGTTGAAGCTATGGCGGCCCGAGTCGCTCAATGATTCGCCAACTTTTGTTTCTGCATTGGCCGATCTGGCTTCAAGCCGCCTGGGCGCGGAGGCAGGAGCCGTTTCACGGTCGCGATGAAGCGGGTAGCCATTATCGGCGGCGGCATCGCCGGATTGAGCGCCGCATTCTACCTGGAACGCGCTCGGCGAGACGGAGCCAACATCGACTGGCTGCTGCTCGACAAATCCGGGCGGCTCGGTGGGGCGATCCGCTCCGAGTTGCACGAAGGATACGTCCTTGAAGCAGGTCCCGATTCCTTTCTAACTATCAAGCCTGAAGGGGCGCAATTCTGCCGCGATCTGGGCATTGCCGATCAACTGATTTCTTCCAATGATGCCGACCGAAAGACTTACATTGTGCTCAATGGACGTCTGGTGCCCATTCCTGAAGGCCTGGAATTCATGGTGCCGACGCGAATCAAGCCCATGGCGACCACGCCGCTTTTCTCCTGGTCAACCAAACTGGCGATGACGAGGGAATGGTTCCTGCACGCTCGAAGTCGTAACGGGGATGAATCTGTCGGAGATTTCGTGCGCCGCCACTTCGGGCAGGAGATGGTAGATCGCGTCGCTGAACCTCTGTTAGCCGGTGTGTATGGCGGCAATGCCGATCAGATGAGCGTTCGCGCCGTGCTGCCTCGGTTTGCTGAGATGGAACGCGAATCCGGCAGCCTGGTTCGCGCCACCCTCAAAGCCCGAAAGTCGCGAACAAAAACCGGCACGTCACCTCAACCGCTCTTTACTTCGCTAAAGAAAGGCATGCAGGAAATGGTGAACGCAGCCGCTGGGTTGCTTCCACCAGACCGCGTGCGGTTGCACCAGGAAGCGACGTCTGTGGAGCCCTGTGGCGCTGGATGGGTCATTCGAACCGAGGGCCGGAGCGAACCGTTTGACGCAGTTGTACTTGCCGTGCCAGCTCCGGCGGCGGCTGAACTGGTGCGGGAAGTGAATTCAACGGTGGCAAGCAGCCTTCGCAAGATCGACTACAGCTCATCTGCAGCGATGGTGTTTGGATACGACCGGCCCGTTCAACTGCCTCCGGGACACGGCTTCCTGGTGCCTCGAACGGAAGGCCGCAATATGCTGGCTTGCACGTTCGTACACAGAAAGTTTTTCTTTCGCGCGCCTGAAGGGACGGCTTTGCTGCGTTGCTTTGTTTCCAGCTCCCGCGTTCCGGACCTCAATGCGCAAAGCGATCATTGGCTGCTCTCCACCATGCTCGCCGAATTGAAGGAGATCCTCGGCATCAGCGAGACCCCTCTGTTCGCGCATATCTATCGTTGGGAGTGCGCGTTGCCGCAGTATTCAACCGGGCATGTCGAACGCGTAGCGGAGATTGAGAAGATTCTCGCCGAAACGGCAGGACTTCACATGATCGGGAACTCGTTGCACGGAATCGGAATTCCGGATTGCATTAAATCCGGCAGACAAGCCGCCGAAAAGCTTATCGCGCAGTAGCTTTCTTTGTTTTCTTTTTCACACCGGCTGTCTTTTTCGCAGCAGTTTTACTTTTCGCCGGTGGAGATGCAAGTTGCGCCTGCAATTTTTTCGGCAGTTTGGCGCGCACAAGCTCGTAAGAGCCCGCTATCAGTTCTTTGATCTCAGGCTGCCGGAGCGCCTCGATCTCAGTAAAGGCCACCCAGTGATTCCGTGCCATGTACGGCGCTGGAATGATGCCTTCAAATTCCACAAGTTCTGCGAAGCGCTCGGGGGTGCACTTGAAAGCAATTTTGGTTGGGCCCAGCCCGGGCTCAAGGTTGGCGACACAGTACATCTTGCCGCCCACGCAGAACAGCAAGTCGTGCTCCCATTGAACTTTTTCCGTGGTGTGCGGAAGTGTGAGACAGAAGCTTCGCACCCAATCAACGTAAGTCGCCATGCCGCAGAGTATACAATCTGCTGGCCATGCCGGCGTAGATCACTAACTGCCGTTGCCCGGGCCAAAGTCGTCGTCGCTCGTCATGCCGGCAAAAGGATCGTCATCATCTGCTTCGCCCGACGCATGCTTGGCTGACGCCTGAGCGCCGGATCCTTTGTCCTTTTCTTTGTCCTGCATTTCTTTTTGCCGCTGTTCGCGGAGTTGTTTCAACTGCTCTTTCTGTTCCGGCGTAAGCAAGCTGAACATCTGCTGATGGGACTGCTTGCGCAGTTCCTGCATCTTCGCGCGCTTCTGATCTTCTGTTAATGAGCTGTCGGTGCGAATGGTTCGTGCCTGCTCCATCGACTGCTGGCGGATATGGCGGAACTGCTGCTTTTGATCATCACTGAGATTGAGTTTCTGGGCCAGCCCCGCCATTCCCGAGCCGTGGCGGCCGTGACGCATTCCGCGGTGTCCCTTAGGCTGCCCTGCCGGTGGCTGTGACTGGCTGTCCTGTGTTTGAGGCTGGTTCGTATCGTCGGACTGTTGGGCTGACAACCCAACCGGCATGAATAACGCAAACGCAGCAATGGCCATCAACAATCGGCGAAAACAGTTCCACATATTGATCCCCCCTTCTGATTCCGCCATACTAACCCGGTAGTCATGGGAAAGTTTTCTTGCGCGAACCGATGGTAACTTATACCCTTTCTCCGGGTTTAGTACTTTTGGCATCATCATCGCGGGGAGCGACATGAGAAGGCTGTTTGTTTGTGCCTTGTTTGGACTGCTTGGAAACTGTTTGTCTTTATCTGGGCAAGAGGCGGCTTCGCCGGGTGACCTGAATCAGACCACCCAGGCCATGAGCCATCATCATCACGATCACATGGACGCGCACATGCATATGTCCATCTTGCGCGAGCCACAGCCTGGCGACCATGCGAGGGCGGAAAAGATTATTGACGAGGTCAAACCCGCCCTCGAGAAATATCGGGACTACAACAACGCCCTGGCGGATGGCTATCAGATCTTCCTGCCCAATGTCCCGCAAAAGATGTATCACTTCACCAACTATCTCTATGCTTTCGGGGCGGCCATTAGTTTTGATCCCACGAAACCGACGTCTTTGCTGTACGAGAAGCACGGCAATGACTACAAGCTGATCGGCGCCATGTACACGGCGCCCGTGAGCTTCACCGAAGACCAGCTCAATGAGCGTGTTCCCTTGAGCGTTGCGCAGTGGCACCAACACGTGAACATGTGCAAGCCGCCGCGGGGGCGTGCGATCGAGATGCTGGGCAAGCATCCGAAATTCGGACTTAACGGTTCGATCTCAACTCGTGAAGCCTGCCAGGACGCCGGCGGAACCTTTATGCCGCATATCTTCGGCTGGATGGTGCATGTGTATCCCTGGGAGAAGACGCAGGACGAGATCTGGTCAGTCGAGCGTCAACTGAAAGACAAGCCGGCAAAAACTGAGCACAGCCACCAGGATCATGGCGACATGGCAGGCATGGCGCAAAAATAGTTTGGATCGTTTTCGCCCTGCAGTCATTGCCAATGCAACAGCCCAGAACCGGTCTCATCAATGGCCGAAGCGATGATTGGCGTCATTATGAAGATGCTCTGAACAACTAAGTATGCGCCGATATCTGCTGTGAAAAGTTGAGAGTTGCAGAACTTCATCGCCGCAAGTATCGTGGATGACCTCGCACAAAGTCTCGGGAGGAGGATAGAATGAGCTTTCCAAGGCGCCAATTCCTTCAAATCTTGCCCTACGCTTTTGGGTCCAGCTTCATTCTGCCCAGGAATGGATTCGCCATGGAGACACAGAACCCGGCACAGCCAGCGAGTCCTGCACCGCGTGCGAAGGCAGCTGCTAAAGATCAACCGAAAGGAACGGAAATGGAAAAAGTAGCCGGAATCGGAGGGTTCTTCTTCCGAGCTCATGATCCCAAAGCGCTGGGGCAGTGGTACCAGCAACACCTGGGGATCTCGCTTACACCAACAAGCGAGGGCGGAACCGTTTGGCAGCAGGAAGCCGGACCGACCTCGTTCAGTCCCTTTCCCGAAAAGAGTGGCTATTTCGGGGATCCCAACAAGGTCTGGATGATGAACTTCCGAGTGCATGATCTCGACAAAATGGTGGCCCAGCTACGAGCGGCAGGAATTGAGGTGAAAGACCCGGAAACATATGCCAACATTGGGAGCTTCACTCGTCTGCACGACCCTGAGGGAAATCCCATTGAACTGTGGCAACCTGCATAATTCGGCGCTTCACATCAGGTACTTTTCCACTGCAGTCCTCTGGCGATGAGACTGCCTCTAGCAAATCACGAAGTTGATTTGCTTTCCGGATTGTTCTTTTAACGCCGGGTGTCTAAGCGCAGCAACTGAGAATTGGGTGCCACTTTCTACCAGAGGCGGATCAAAGTGATAACCATTCCCGCCCGTGGCAACGCGGGTTTTCACGCCAAAATATTCCGGAAACTCAACGCTTTCGCGGGCGCCGCAGCAGAGATAGAGCGACAGCAGATCACAGAACTGGAGCACATCCGTCAGAGCTTCGAGTTCATCAGGAGTTCTATCTTGTTTTGCCGCGAGCTTCTTCTGGCGCTCGCCTTCATGCTTAAGAAAGTCCTGCAGTTTCGCGCGATCACTCGGGGAATCTTCTGAGGCCGTCACCCGATGTTGCGCCAACCTCCAGAAATGCCGGCTGACCATATAGCCTCCGGCCGGCGAGGTGGAAAGGGCAACATCAATGGATTGCGTCCACGCGGCCAGAAAGCCCGGAACGTTCACCTGAAGGAAGGAACGCGGAGGGTTCTTCTGGACAGAGCGGCTGCTCATCACCGCCTGGGCGTCGGGCATACCCCAGCCTGCGTCGTGCAGCGCGATGGCGCGCACAAGTTCGGCCTCAAGCCGCGGTAACCGGTCTCCGCTCAACTTGGCTGCGATCTCTCCCGCCAGCGCAGCATGCGAAGGCTGGGTAATCATCCAGCAACTATCGTAGGCAGCCCTCTGCAGAGGCTCCACCGCATGCCATGCGGAAATGAACGTTGCCGCGGATGTGGTCGGCGAAAGAACCTCGAGTGGCCGGAGAATCATTGCTCTGTTGCTACCCTGGGCGTCGTTTAGCCATGCGGCCTGGGACCGCGGCGGCCCTGGCCGGTCCGCTGCTGGAGGGCGGCTTCTTCATTCCGTCCAGCAGCTCTTTCAACGCGACGGCGTTGTTGCGCTCGGTATTCTTCGACGAATACACCAGCGTGACCTCCTCCGAGTCGTCCATCAACTGGTAGAGCGTCGTCAGGTCCTCGGAAGCTTCCTGGGTGCAGAGTTCCTTGAAATAGCGCTTTTTGAATACAATCCAGTTGTCGGTGGCATGGTACCACTTGCGCAGGGTGTCCGACGGAGCGAGGTTCCTGAGCCAGTGGTCGATACGCGCCTCTTCTTTTGTCATGCCGCGCGGCCATAAGCGGTCCACCAGAACACGCTGGCCGTCAGAAAGAGACGGCTTGTCATAAGCGCGTTTGATCTTAAGAGACATGGCAGCGGCAGGAGGCCAGGCAGGTGTTTGTAAACCACCGTGCTAAAGACATAATAGTCATTTGATGCAAAAAGCGTCCATACTCCTTTTGCTAACTGTGGCGGTGATTTTCCTGCTTGCAGGTTGCGGCAAGGACCAGGAAAAAATGTCCGATGCCGAGCTTGGCCTTAATGCCCAGCAGGCAAGCGGCCGACGGGTCTTCAGGATCTATTGCCAGAGTTGTCACCCCGCGTATTCCAGCCACGGCAACAAAGGTCCAGGGTTGAAAGGCTTGTACAAAAGGCCTTACCTCCCGAGCGGCCTGACCGCGACGGATGACCATGTAACGCAACCTATCCTCCAAGGGCGTGGAATGATGCCAGGATTCGCGACTCAGATGTCGCAGCAGGACATGCAGGATCTGGTGGCGTATTTGCACACACTGTAGCTCCGCCGTCTTCACTTTAAAACGCTGGGTTTCAGCCCACTGGCGGGATCTGCAGCTTGTGAGATTGGCCCTCGTCTTCTTTAAGCGCTTGCTCATAATCGGCTCCCTCGCGATACCAGAGCCTTACATTGCGCCACGCTGCCAATGCCGAGAACACGAGAATCCCGGGCGCCATGAACGCATAAACCAGCAGTGACGAGCCAAAGAAAGTGTGAATCCCGACAAAGATCATGAAGAAGTAAGTGGTTGCTACAACAACTGTGAGAAGCACCTGAAATGGGGTGACCGCAAGGCGAGCCGGTGGACCTTGATAACTAGCGGTACCCGTGACTCTGTCCAGAAGCGAACGCGCAAAATCAGCAGCAACAAACAGCAGAAGGACAATGGCGACGACAAAACAGGTCACCCGCAAGGGCCGCGAGGAACAAAAACCGGCTGCCACGATGAGGCCCGCCCCGACAAATGGCGCCGCGGGTTGCAACGGTAAGAGCCGCTCGCGCAACCGTTCGAGCAAGAGCTGCCAGTAGTCTCCCAGAAAGCCTCCCAGGTGCCCAATATAAGGCAGGCTTAGAGGCCAAGGAAGTTACCAGAGTGAATCAAACGAATGCCTCCGGGCATCGTACAATATAGAGTTACCTGCTCATGGCCAGCCCTGCTGAACTGATACAGATTGACCTTGCTCCGCGTACGCCGAAGCCCAAACCGGCATGGCTGCGCGCGCGCGCGCCGCTGGGCGATAACTACCACGAGCTCAAGAAGCTCGCGCGGACCCTGGAGCTGCACACAGTTTGCGAATCAGCCCAGTGCCCCAACATCGGCGAGTGCTGGAACCATAAGACAGCCACGTTCATGCTGTTGGGCAATCTGTGTACGCGCCGCTGCGGATTTTGTGCCGTCCCGAAAGGCAAGCCCGAGCCACTGGACTGGGACGAGCCGCGCCGCGTAGGGGAAGCCGTGGCGACACTGGGGCTGAAACACGCGGTCATCACCAGCGTGAATCGCGATGACGACAACCTGGGCGGAGCCCAGATTTTCGCGGACACGATTCGTGAGATCCGCCGCCAGGCGCCCGGATGCCAGGTAGAAGTGTTGATTCCCGACTTTCAGGGCCGTGAAGACTGTCTCCAGGTAGTGATCGACGCTCGACCTGAGGTGCTGAACCACAACACGGAAACCGTCCCAAGGCTCTATCGGGCAGTTCGCTCAGGCGCTCGCTACGAACGCACACTGGATTTGCTCAGCAATGTAAAGCGTTTCGCTCCTGACATGGTTTCAAAGACAGGTCTCATGGTTGGTATCGGCGAAACGACGGAGGAACTTCTGGAAGTTTTCCACGACCTGGCGGGACGCAAGGTGGACATCCTGACCGTCGGGCAATATCTGCGACCTTCGAAAGATCATCTGCCAATTACCCGGTACTACACTCCTGACGAGTTCGCTTTCCTCAAGCGGGAAGCACTGCAGATGGGTTTCCGCCACGTGGAGAGCGGTCCGCTTGTGCGGTCTTCCTATCACGCACATGAGCAGGCTGAGAGCACAGGGTTGGTGGCAATCAGCGGGCAGCCGACGTAACCAGTCGGAGGTTTTACTCGAGAGCCGGCTACATTTTGACGCCTCATAGGAAACGGCCCAGCTTTCGCTGGGCCGTTTTCAATTTCAGAAAGACCTACCAAACTCTGCAGGCGTTCTGCCTGACCATAGGCTGGCCGGCTTTGCAGCCCCAGGCTTTCTGAAATTCCGGCATGTTGCTTACAACACCGTTAACCCGGAATTTGTCGAGAGAATGCTCATTGGTCAGAGCCAGCAAGCGTGCTATCTCCGGCGTCTGATTCTGGCACCAGATCTGGCCCCATCCCAGAAATGCCCTCTGTTCCGGCGTAAAGCCGTCGAGTTTAGCCGGAATGCGGGTCCCACTGCTGGTGTTCATGCTGGCAAGAAGCGCCATGAGCGCAATACGCAATCCTCCATTATCGGCGGTGTTTTCGCCCAGCGTGAGTTTGCCGTTCAGGTGAACGTCATCAACGGCAACAAAGCCGTTGTACTCGTCCACAAGGCATTGTGCGCGTTCCTCAAAAGCCTTGGCATCTTCAGCGGTCCACCAGTCATGCAGGTTGCCGTCGGCGTCGAACAGCCGTCCCTGATCATCGAAGCCGTGCGTGAGCTCGTGCCCGATCACGGCGCCAATGCCGCCGAAATTCACGGCATCATCGGCCTTAAAGTTGTAAAACGGAGGCTGCAGGATTCCGGCGGGAAAGTTGATATCGTTTTCGCTGGGATCGTAGTAAGCATTCACCGTCGGCGGCGTCATCTGCCACTCCGACTTGTCAAACGGCTTGCCGATCTTCTGGATTTCACGATTCACTTCAAATTCGTTGGCGCGAAGGGAGTTGCCCAGAGCTTCTCCACGGACAATTTTCAGCGCGCTGTAATCCCGCCATTTATTGGGATAGCCAATCTTGTTCTGGATGGCCTCCAGCTTGATCAGGGCCTGCTTCTTTGTGGCCTCGCTCATCCAGTCAAGACCTGTGATGTCTTTTCGCAACGCGTCCTCAAGCTGTTTGACCATCGCCAGCGTGCGCTCTTTGGCCTGCGGAGGAAAATTCTTTTCGACATAAAGTTTGCCCAGCGCTTCGCCGATATCCCCATCGGCAGAGGCCGTGCAACGTTTCCAGCGGGCCTGCTGCTCTTTTGCTCCAGTCAGAATCCTTCCATAGAAATTGAAGGTCTCCTTGTCCAGCGGTTCGGGCAGATATTCCGCCTGTTCGTGGACGAGGTGCCAGCGCATGTAAGTCTTGAGGTCATCCAGACTGACATCTTTGAGTTCAGCATCAAGTGCCTTGAAGAAATCAGGAGCGACCACGTTGAGTGAGGTGAAACTGGGCGCGCCGAGATCGGTAATGTACTTGCTCCATGAGAGGGAAGGAGTGAGCGCCTGCCAGTCCTGCTCGGAAATTTTGTGATAGATCTTTTCAGGATCGCGACGCTCAACACGGTCCATGGCGCCTTTGGCCAGGGCGGTTTCGATCCTCATCACCGTGGCGGATTCCTGGGCTGCTTTTTCCGGAGAGTCGCCCAGCAATTTGAACATCGTGGTCACATGCGCCACGTACTGTTTTCTCAATTCATCAGACTTGGCGTCCGTCTTGAGGTAATAGTCGCGATCCGGCAGCGAAAGTCCGCCCTGGTCGGCCTGCCCAATCACCTCGTTTGCGTTCTTGAAATCAGGTCCCGAACTGAACGAGAACAGAACGCCGATTCCCTGGCTATGCAGATGCGAGATCTCCGCCGTAAGCTCGCTCTTGTCCTTCAGCGCATCAATACGGTCAAACTCCGGCTTGAGTACAGCGATTCCTTTCTTGTTGATCGCGGGAACATCCATGCAACTCGCATAGTAATCGCCAATCTTCTGCTCATCGGCGTCACGGGTCTTTGCCTTCGCTGCATTCTCCAGGATGTCATGCAGCGCGGCGCGGTTACGCTCGGCGAGTTCATTGAATCTGCCCCACGCCGCCTGATCGGGAGGAATCGGATTATTTTTCAGCCAGCCTCCGCATGAGAACTGGTAAAAATCCACGCAGGGCTCCGCCGACTTATCGAGCGCGGAAGCTTCGAAGCTGGGAATTTGCGCCATGCCGGCATCGTGGCTTGTGCCTGACGGATTACTCTTTTTAGACGGGGTGTTCTGCGCAGCGCTCAAACTTGCAGCAAGACACAGCATAGCGATGCTACTCAAGACCTTACGCATGGAATTTGCCTCGATAAAAACAGAGATAAGCGCCGCTCATTCTCAAAAAAGATGCGGCCTTTCAGACAAACCAGTCATTCTAGACGGGCGTTGCAGGTTTTGGATAGAGATGGCTGGATCGAGAAACACCGTTTCCCGGTGGAGAAGGCAAAAGCGCTGAAACCGGGGGCTTAGAAAACTCGGAAATGAATTTCCAGATATTTCTTGGGATTCTCGCGAATGGCTTTGATCAGAGTACGTGTTTCCACCAGCATCTGATCCGTGTTGTTATAAACCGAAGGATCCTTCAGGAACTTGCCTGCGGTTCCCTGGCCCGCTTCCAACTGATCGGCGATGCGGGAGAGCTTATCAACTGTGTTGTGCAGTTTGCGCGCAAACTCTTCATCCTTGGCAACCATGCCGATAGCGCCTTTGCCGGCATTGATGTCGTCCATCAGCTTATTGGCTTTGGCGATGGTCTGAGTCGCGTTGGCATATAACGCTTCATCCTTCAGGAACTTGCCTGCGGAACCCTTGCCGTTATTCAAGTCATCCGCGATGCGATCCAGCTTGTCAATGGCATCATTGGCCTTGTGATAAAACGTCTCATCGGCGAAGAACTTGCCAATGGTGCCCTTGCCGTTGCTCACATCGGCTACCAGGTCCTGAATCTGGTTTAGCAGAGCGTTTGCCTTGTTGATCAGCGCGGGATCATAGACCACGTTGTGCAGAGTGCCGTTGCCGCTCTCAACTTCGGAGACAATGCGATCCAGCCTTTTGACGAGTTTATCCAGATTCACCAGAGTGGTCTGGCTGCTCCGCACCACATCTTCCAGTCCGGGAGCATTCTCGCTCATGAGGACGGCGCGGTCAGCAACGGGTGGCTGCACCGGTTCAACTGAAGGTGGTGGAGTTTCAATATCAACAAACGCCTCACCTAAAGGACCCGCGGTGGTTACAGTAGCCCTGCTGTTTTTGCGGATCAGCGCCGCGTAGTCCTTGTTGATTTTCATTTCTACTCTGACGGGGGACAGCGGCTTGTCCGGTACGACTTTAACGGCGGTTACGTTGCCCACAGGCACGCCTTGCAGATCAACAGGCTGACCTGAACGCAGCCCTTCAGCGTTGTCAAAGTAAGTGAAGAGGGTGATTTTGGGGGTAAACATACCCGCCGTGCCGCTCATAAGAATAACCAGAAAGGCGAGCACGACCGAAGCCACAACCACGGTTATTCCTACACGAAGTTCAGACCACCTGAGTTGCTTTTGACTCGGCAATTGAGTGTAGTCCTAGACAAAAAAATCATAACAGAAACGCGTCTAAGTCCCGCAATACAAACAGTTGACGGTTACGGAACGGGCGTGAATGGAGTCTTGAAGCAGCGTTTGACCATTACCATAGCAGTTGGCTGAGTTGACGGCGAAAGAACGGGAGATTAGTCTCCGCTTCTATGGTTGTTTACGCGGCGCTAGCGCTCAGCCTGGCTTTGCTTGTTGCGGGTTACGGTCAAGGTCAAGGACGGCGGCAGGAAATCGAGGACAGCCTCCAGAACCGCTACCGGCTCACGAAGGTCGGCCCGAGCGCGCTGGGAATGCGCGGAAGCGAGAACTCCATCCGCCACGCGGGGGGCGTTGTTTTGTTGAAGAAGAACGGCCTCTGGGGATCGTACAAACGTAACCGGCTGGTCTCAAATGGAATTTATGGAGAACGGGTAGAGTTGCTCTCCGGCAGCCAGCAGGACGCTGTTCCGATTAAAGCCGGAGAACGATTCTATGTGATTGCCGTCGCTGTCAGTTCTGACGCCATCACCATCGGGCTTCTCAGCGTAGCCAACCTTGGCAACGGAAGCGAGAATGGGCAACTATGGGCCAGCCTGAACTTTTTCTTCGATAAAACAGTGCTTGATCAGGGCAATGGCAACAAGATCTTTCCCGAACTAGACGAATGGTTAGTTCCTGAAGGCATGGAGCCTGCGTCATCAGCTCCGGTCCCCGCACCTGGGGCGGCTGCATCAGCGGGTCCAGGAAACTCATCAGCTTCTTCAGCGCCAGCACCGGCCGCGACAACCAATCCTTCGATCATCAAGCTTCAACCGGGAATGAGCAAAGAAGAAGTTGTGTCTGTATTGGGAGCGCCTCAACGGGAAGTCACGTTCGGGGAGAACACGTTTCTGGAATATCAAAACGTGATGGCCGTGCTGCAACAGGGAAAACTGACTGCGCTGAATCCGAGCGCGCTCGCGTCATCGGTAAAGATTTCATCCGAGCCGGCTCGAGCAGACGTATTCCTGGATGGCGATTTTGTGGGAACCACTCCATTGTCTTTGCGCCTGCCGCCCCGCACTTACAAGATTACCGCCAAGCTGGCTGGTTACCAGGAGTGGCAGCGTGTCTTGAAAGTGCTGCCGGGAAGCGATGTGAACGTAGCCGCGGTCCTGAGCAAATGAGTCACGAGTGACAAGTCAGAATACCGACCTCAGCAACCCAAAAAGAGAATCAAGCCGCTTTCCAGGTTCTGGAGCAGGCTGCAGCGAGCAGATAGGCGGTGGCGGCGCAGGCCAGGGTGATCGTCAAGCCAAAGTGAATCGCGATAATCATGGCGAGGACCGACCCGAGAACGCTGGCGGCAGCATTGAGGGCCCAAGCCCACTCCACTGTTTGGACCAGTCGCAGACCGGTAGGAAAGGGCATGCCCATTAAAAACCCAAGCGGTACAAGCAAGAGGCCGCTCAGCGCCAGCTTGAAGGGGAACACAAGGCCGACTGTGGTCGAGAGCAGCCAGGGCACAAGGGCCAGATAAATTGCAATCAGCGCGGTTATCAGGAGCAGCAAGGCTGGCAGCCTTCGCCCGCTCGGGAGCCAGCGTCGGGCACATACGCTGCCAGCCCCGCTGGAGAGCAACAGAAGAAAGACCACGACCGTCAGCGCGTAGGTGGGATGTCCGAGAAACAGCACGAAGCGCTGGATGAGTGAAATTTCCACCAGAATGTAGCCGAAACCCACAGCAATGAAATACAGCAACCCCGGTATGGCCGTTCCTCTGCTGCCCGGTTCGGGCCCGTGAAGCGCCAGCGGCAGGATCAAAAATGCAAGAACCGCAAACAGGGAAATAATCAAAAGCATTCCCAGCACCACGACGCCCAGATTGATTCTCCAATCCATGCCCTTCCCAGTTCCCGCAGCAATGTTTTTCAACACATAGCCGGTCTTGAGGGTGAAGAAGAAAAATGGGGCGTTGTCATCCACAGGCCCTAAGTTGTAGGCATAGTC
>Ga0134125_10004217_pt1 | contig 16460 bp, 18 predicted proteins | sample KB31751_FD_96464 | JGI IMG/M metagenome (GOLD analysis project Ga0134125, IMG submission 96464) | Terrestrial soil microbial communities with excess Nitrogen fertilizer from Kellogg Biological Station, Michigan, USA - KB3-175-1 | ecosystem: Environmental > Terrestrial > Soil > Unclassified ...
ATAATCGACAAGCAAGGATACCGACTCTTGACAAAAGAACAGAAAAAGGCCATAATTACGCTTTAGTGATTTAATGCAAAGAAAACAAGCACAACGTGAACTATCTCCAGCCCAAAACATAATGGCAACAATACTGCAAAGTATTCCAAAAGAAGCCGATGTCACCAAGATAGATTACGAAGGTCCAAGGATTGCAATCTATACAAAGAACCCAAAGTATCTCATGGAGCACAACGAAGTAATCTCCAACATGGTAAATGTAATCAAGAAAAGAATTGTAGTAAGAACCGAGGAATCAATTCGAAAGACCGAAGAAGAGTCAAGACAGATTTTATCCCAGATGCTTCCAAAGGAGGCAGAGCTTGGCGGGACATTTTTTGATACAGCAATAGGTGAAATGACAGTAGATGTCAAGCGTCCCTGGCTACTTAACAATCCTGATGCATTTAACATGCCAGAGCTAGTATCAAAGACAGGCTGGAGGATACGTATCCGAAAGGCAACTGCAAGCCAGTCTTCTACCATTCAGACTATCAACTATAACCTCAAGATATCATCAACTGAACGCAGCAAGCACCTAAGACAAGTGGGAGAGCAGATATTCCGACCCAAGCTATCTGAAGATGCCGAAGTGTCTTTGATGACACTGGGTGGCTTTAGCCAGGTAGGCAGGTCCTGCATGTTGCTTACAACACATGAAAGCAAGATCCTAATTGATTGTGGAATAAACCCAGGTGCCAAGAACCCAATAGAGGCATATCCACGACTTGACTGGCCAAACATGACACTAGACGAGCTTGATGCAATCGTAATCAGCCATGCCCACCTTGACCACACAGGATTTTTGCCAGCGTTATTCAAGTATGGCTACAAGGGTCCGGTTTACTGTACAGAGCCAACCTTACCAATGATGAACCTAATCCAGCTTGATGCAATCAAGGTTGCAGCTGCTCAAGGCAGGGTCCCCATGTACTCTGAGCGGGACGTCAAACAAGTAATGAAGCAGACCATCCCGTTATCGTATGGAACCGTCACAGACATTTCTCCTGATATTAAACTCGTATTCTCAAACGCAGGCCATATACTTGGTTCTGCAAGCTGCCATTTCCATATTGGAAACGGAAACCACAACTTTGTCTATACAGGAGACCTAAAATATGGAAAATCAATGCTCTTTGAGAGCGCATCCTGGAACTTCCCAAGAGTTGAGACGTTATTGATAGAAAGCACATATGGTGCAAAAGAAGACATCCAGTCCTCAAGAGAAGAGGTCGAATCAATTTTCATCAGATCAGTAAACGAAACACTACGAAATGGAGGAAAGGTACTCATCCCAATTCCTGCAGTTGGTCGTGCACAGGAATTGATGATGGTAATCGATCAATACATGAAGCAAGGACAACTGATGGAAGCACCAGTATTTACAGAGGGAATGATCTCAGAAGCAACTGCAATACACGAATCATATCCAGAGTACTTGGCACGAGAACTCCGACAAAAGATCTTGGAAACTGATGACAATCCATTTGATTCTGAATATTTCACAAATATCGAACACTCTGATGCAAGAGAAGAGCCATTGCGAGAAGGTCCCTCTATCATCATGGCAACATCTGGTATGCTAGAGGGTGGACCGGTGCTGGAATATTTCAAAAACATTGCACCAGTACAAAAGAACAAGATCTTGTTTGTGTCGTATCAAGTAAACGGAACGTTAGGAAGAAGAGTACTTGATGGTTCAAGACAAGTCTCTGTTGTAGGAAAGGACGGAAAGATCGAAGTAATCAACATAAACTGTTCAACTGAAAAACTTGACGGATTCAGTGGTCACAGCGATTACAACCAGTTAATGTCATATATTCACAGACTACGACCAAAGCTTAGACGAGTAATTGTAAACCACGGTGAGCGACGCAAGTGTGAAAACTTGGCAAGCTCTGTGCACAGGATGTTTAGAATTGCAACAACATGTCCTCAAGTACAAGAAGGAATTAGATTACTTTAGATCGTATTCTGCTCGCCAGATTTTTACACCAGATGGAGTTACAATGATTCTCTCTTCACCAAGTCTTGCGATATCTGCATCAGCATTTTTTGCAATGTTGTAAATTTCCTCAACAGCCTTTCTCAATTCATCCACATTTTTTTGTGCAAGTGGGGTTACCCTGAGAACCAGAATCATTCCCTTTTTGATGTCCTCTTTTACACTATGCACATCGCTATAGTCCCTCAAAGTTATTGCCTTGAGGTAGGTGGGCGCCTTTTGCTGCTGCATACTTTCTAAACGATCAACTCCCCCAAAAAGTCTTTCTAGTCAATTATACCTCACAGATTAGCTTGCGTGGCTAAATTCTATACTGCAGGTATTCTGGTTCTGTTATGGAACCTGTTACAATCTCTGACTTTACACCATTCTTTTCTATCAAGACTGTACCCTGTTGGTCCCTTGGTGCATCAGAGTATCGCAAAGCAATAGAGGCAGCTAGCTTCATATTTTTCTCAGAATCTTCGCCGCGCAATAATGAAATCGGGCCGACGTGATCTTTTGCATCAAACAAAACATCGCCAGGCAATGCAAGTGCCTTTATCATTTCATTTTCGTCCTTGTGTCTTCCAACAATGAATTTTGTGGTTCCATCAAATCTAAAATGTCTTCCAATTTTTAGCAAGTCAATGTCATTTGTGTTTGGAGTTTCGGTATGCTTGAAAAGATCTTTTGCTCTAATTGCAAATGCAGGATCAGTAAGTAAGCAACCTCCTCCAGCATTTGGTGGATTCTCAAAACCAAACTCATGGGCCATCTTCAACTGTTCTTTTCTAGAACGGCCTCGAATCATTCCAAGGTTCTCTCGTTTGATTATTCCATCAAGCTCAGGTTTTGTCGGTGGTAACAATGCTGCAGATAACGGTCTTACAATAATTCCTTCTAATCCAGATTCTCTCTCTATTGTTTTCAATGCTGGTGCAAACTGACTCATCGGTCTTTGTCCCAGTACCTCACCTGAGATGATAAACTCTGCACCAATCTCATCCATCACTTTTTTTCCTGCCTTGAACATCATGGAACGGCAGTCAATGCATGGATTCATTCCAGAACCAAAACCATGTTTTGGTTTTTTTAGCATCTCAATGTAATCGTCACCCAAGTATACAGTCTTCAGGTCAACACCCAAAGAGTCTGCAGTCTCTCTAATTTCAAATCCACATCCTCTACCGCAATCAAAATCACAAAACGGAGTCTTGATTGCAACAGCAGTTACATCAAATCCTTGGTTCTGCATCATCTTTACAGCTAGCCTACTATCAAGACCTCCTGACAATAATGCTACAACTTTCTTTTTCTCTTCCACAAAACCACAGGGTCTTTTTCCAATATCTAAACCTTCCAGCAAATATAAAATGGTACAATGATACAGTTATCACATTGAACCAACGCAGAAAGAACCTTTTGAAATATTGTAGTACCATGGGATGCGATGCACTTGTTGCATTTGAGCCTGAAAATCTATTTTACATGACTGGATTTTGGGGAGAGGCAATCGGCATACTTGACAAAAATGGTTGTACGATTGTATCCCCTGAACTTGAAATGGGCAGGGCAAAAGTAGAGTCTATTGACTGTGACGTGGTAAAATCCGAGCGTGGCAAGGGCTCCATTGGTACGGTCATAAACAAATTACAAAAAAACAAGGTCTGCACAGACAGCGACAGTTATGGTATAGTATCAAACCTCAAAAAATCACTGCCAAAAGTAGAATCATCAACTGAGCCATTTTATCGCGCAAGAGAGGTAAAAGATTCCAAAGAGATTGCCATTCTACAAAAGGCATCATCGATACTTGATGAGATGTATGAGATGTGTGTTGATACCATGATGATTGGCCAGTCGGAAACACAACTCCAGACCATACTAATGCAGTATGGAATGGAGCGAGGAATGTTTGCAACTGGATACAAGTCAACGTTAAACCCATTGATTATAGCAGGCGGACCAAATGGTTCTCTGCCACATGCCCAAGTGACTGACAGAAAATTCAAGAGCGGCGACATGGTTGTAGTTGATCTTACTTTACGATACCAAGGATATGTCTCCGATGCAACAAGAACATTTGGTGTTGGCAAAGTTTCTGATGAAGCAAAAAAAGTCTACGAGATTGTGCGACAATCACAAGAAGCAGGATTAAAAGCTGTCAAGCCAGGAGTTTCATGCAAGTCTGTTGATGATGCTTGCAGAAATGCCATCGAAAAGAAACATTATGGAAGATTTTTCATCCACTCGACAGGTCATGGAATAGGACTAGAGGTACATGAGCTGCCAAACATTGGTCCGTCAAGCAAAGCTGTACTATCAAAGAACATGGCAGTTACAGTGGAACCAGGAATATACATTCCAAAAAAGTTTGGCATCAGAATTGAAGACTCTGTAATTGTTGGAAACAAGGTAAACGTAATGCACAAGTTTACAAAAGAATTGATTACGGTATGATGGTACAATTCCATACAGCAAATTTCTTATACAAATGTAATTCATTACATGCATGATTTCATGTATCAAGAGGAGTTCTAGTTGACAGACTCTTGGTCTTTTATCTTGGTCTCAATTCCTGTGATGATACTGTTTGGGATACGTCATGGATTAGACGTTGACCATATCACTGCAATCGATAATCTTGTCAGATTACACAATGCCACAAAAAAATCAAGACTGGTAGGTGCGGGATTTAGTTCTGGTCACATGGTATCAGTTCTTGCCGAGATGATTTTCATCATATATGTAGTTGGCAGCATTACTGGAACAGGCAACCTACAGTTTTGGGGAGGCATTACAGGTGCAATTGCTCTTGGTACCATCGGTGGAGTAAACATCTATGCAATGAAAAAATGGGGCAAGAGCGGCTCTGCAATACTTGCAAGCAAGGTTTTAGGAAAAATAGGAATCTTGGGTCCAGTAGGCTCTTCTTTTGTAACCGGCATGGTATTTGGTCTGGGCTTTGATACTGCGACACAAATTTCTGCAATTACAATATCTGCAGTGGCATCAGCTACTGCAGGAATCCAGACAGCACTGATTCTCTCAGGATTCTTTGCACTTGGCATGATCCCAGTGGACACACTAGACAGTGTCATGATACGTTCTGCATTCTCTAGAATATTTGACACCAAGGGTTTTCGGTACATGACATATGGATTGAGTGGAGTTGCACTCTTTGTTGCCGCATTTGAATCATATTCAACAATAACTGGTAACAACATACTTTCACCGTTAGCAGGTCCAGTCTTGGCAGGTTCCATACTTGCGATATCATTTGGATATGCATTTGCAACAAGAAAGAAAAAGTTACAGCAAGGACAAACTAAATTAAAAACAGATTGATCTACTAGAAATTAAAAACCTAAGCTGTTATTTTTCTAGTCTTGCTTTTAGTTTCTGATGATTTTAGAGCTCGTTTTGTAGCAAGTTCAAATATTAATTTATCAATGTAGAAACCTTGCTTTGAATCCAGATTCAACTTGTACATTATTGCCTTTCCAACAGTTCTTGTTCGAAGTAAAACTCCTTGTTGTTCTAGATTTTTAATTTCATTTAATGCAGTCTTGAAAGAAATTCCAGAGTTCTTGGCAATGTCAGACACTGAATAATCCCAATCCTTGAAGGTTGCAAGAAAATCTAGAATCTTTGAGGTGCTCCCTGGAAATACACTTTCTAGAGGACCACTCTGTAATGCTTTGTTTCCAGAACCTGATGCTTTTTTCATACTTTAGAATATATTAATATGTTAATATATTTACCTATTATTATGTAAATAATTACATAATACTTATATTCATTGTATCGCAATAAAGACCATTGATAGATGATGTAAGCAAAGCTATACTGAGAAAGCTATTCTACGATAATCGAATTGGTAAAAAACACATTTCACTTGAAAATCTAAAGACTGGATTTCCATCTCATCTCAAAGGAGATATTGATAAAAAACTAAAGAAGCTAGTAAAAGAAAATCTAATCCTGACACATCCAACTTCATATGGACCACAATATGCTCTGAATCCTCAGAGATTAAATGAAATTATTGGTATCCTAGGTGATAGTAAATGAAAATTCCAAGTTACATGTGTAATGTTATACGCTGAAGAAAAACTCTAGCTGATTCTTTTTTCAATTTCTTTTCTGATAAATTTTGCAATCTTTGACTTTTCTTTCCATCCAGATTCAGTGATATCTTTCAAGTCAACTGATATTACATTGTTGTAACTCGAATTTTCCTTGTATCTTTTTGTGCCAATGTCATTTGCGATAACCAGATCACAGTCTGCTTGTACAATTTTCTCTCTTGCTTTTTTTATCAACTGTTCCTTGGATATGCCAGTCTCTGCCTTGAATCCTACCAAGAAGACATCCTTTTGGATCTTTTTGACATCGTTTATCATCTTTGGAACTTTTTTCATCTTCAAAGAAATTCTAGATAAATCACTGTCAAGCTTTGTCTTGCTTGGTTTTTCTGGAGTATAGTCAGATACCGCAGCAGCTAGTATCACAATGTCCCATTTTTGTCTCATCTCTTTTTTTAGCGCCTCACTCATCTGCGAACTTGTCTTGACGTGTACCACTTTGGCGCCTTTTGGGGGCACCTCTGTGCCTGGGCCATAAATCATGGTAACCTTGGAGCCTGCTGAGACAAACTCTGATGCGAGCAATACTCCAGTCTTGCCAGTACTCTGGTTTGTAATCACTCTCACTGGGTCGATGTATTCTATGGTAGGTCCTGCAGTTATCAAGACCTTTTTTCCCTTCAAAACAGGTGACGAGCCAAACTTGTCTAGTACCGTATTCAGTATCTCCTCGGGTTCAGCAGCCTTTGCCTTTCCCTCGATAAATTTTGGAGAGATAAAATCAACTTTATTTTTTAAAAATTCAATGTTATGTACCACAGCAGGATTTTCATACATTGCCTGGTGCATTGCAAGTGCAATTATGATTGGAATCTTGGAGCCAAGCCCCACACTTAGCACAGTAGATATCGGAGTGTCATCAATTCCGTTTGCAAGTTTGCCTAGCGTATTTGCAGTGCATGGATATACAACAATAAGATCTGATTGTCTATAGTCTGCAACTTTTATGTGCTCCAGATCTCCCGTAAGTTTTGTTATCACGGGATTTCCAGTTGCCCACTTGAAATAACTTGGCTGTATCAAGTCAGTTGCAGCCTTGCTTGCAACACAGGTGACATCTACACCATGTCGCATCAGTAATCTTGCAAGCTCTATTGACTTGTATGCAGCAACACTTCCTGATATGCACAAGACAATTTTTTTTCCTGCAAGTTCTGTACCGTCAGAGCCTACTATATCCAGCGAGGGATGTTTTTCAACCAATCTCTTTTCTCAACCTTTCAAGTTCGGATTTTTCCATCAAAAAAGAGTGTTCTGCTCCGGGAAACTTGCCTGATGTTACATCATTTTTGTATGACTGGATTGCTCCGACAATATCTGTAGACAATTCAAGATATCTTTTTGCAAATTTTGGTTTTATTTTTTCGTATAATCCAAGCAAATCATGGACAACAAGTACCTGTCCGTCACAGTCAGGCCCAGAACCTATTCCAATGGTAGGAATACTGACAGAATCTGAAATAATCTTTGATACCTCTCTTGTTACCATCTCAAGTGTTATGCAAAAAGCGCCTGCCTTCTCTAATGCCTTGGCAGAATCAATCAACTTTAACGCAGCATCTTTTGTCTTTGCCTGGACCTTGTAGCCTTCCTGCAGTGTTGTAGTCTGGGGCTGGAATCCAATGTGGCCCATCACAGGTATGCCAATTTCCACTATCGAATGTATGGTATCTTTTATCTCAGTTCCACCCTCTAGTTTTACTGCATCTGCACCAGACTTGACAAGCCTTCCAGCATTCTCAATTGCCTGCGACTTGCTTGACTGGTATGACATGAATGGCATGTCTGCAACAACTAGCGCATTCTGTCTGCCCCTTGCAACTGCTTCAGTAAAAAGACACATCTGGTCCATCGTAACTGGTATGGTATTGTCATATCCCAACATCACCATCCCTGCACTGTCGCCTACAAGCATCATGTCAACTCCTGCCTTGTCACAGAGCTGCGATGTGGTATAATCATATGCAGTGATCACTGTAATTTTCTTGGAATTTTTCATTGACAAGATATCTCTGACAGACTTAGGCATTTGCCATTCTCCTCAGGTTTTTTCTTATGGTATTAATTGATTTTTTCAAGTTTTTCTTGTTGTCAAACTTTTTTTCTACCAGATCTTGCTTTGATAATTTTTTACAGACATCAATTAATATTTTCATTCCTCGGATTACGTTATCTACTATGGTGATATCTGCAGTCTGTGCAGTACGCGACATGGGGTTCAAGTCAAACGTAATCACGTCTTTTCCAAATTTCTTTAATGCGATAGTCCTGTCCCCATCCTCTAGTGGAACAAGTACCACATCTGCAGAAAATATTCCTCGCTTGTCAACAACTCTTCTTGCGCTGTCAAGCTTGGGGATTTTCTTTGCAAATTTTGGATCAATTCCTAGTATCTCTTTTGCACCATTTTTCTTCAAGTGTCCGGCAATTGCTTTTTTTCGTTTCTCGCTTGCATAAAACAGGTTCACCTCAATCTTTGCACCAGTAACTTTAGACAGTTCCACAATCTCTTTTGCGCAAAGTGCTGTAAAGTTCCCGTTTACTGATATTACAGGTGATTTTGCAGTCAAAAGGGAGACGGCAGCAGCCCTTATTGCCTTGCGCGAAGTCTTGGTCGTCTTTTCCCCTATGAGATAGTCAAACATCTCACCCCTGCCGTGAGCCAAAAGGCCTTCTTCAACAACAAGCCCCTCCTTGAAACCATGCACAAGTTTTTCCCGGATGTGTAGCGAGGCGGCTCTAGGATGTGTCTTTGGAATCAAAACACTAGGAGACTCTGACTCCGCTCTTGTCAATACCAGTCTTGATTACCAGTCCGTCATATTTTTTTAGAATCTGCATTACTTGGATTTCTTTTGTCTTTGGTACAAGTGTAAATACAGTCTCACCAAACATTGCAACACCTGACTTGAATCCGTTCTTGGATAGATCGTCTATCACTTTTTGCATCTGTGGTGTGATTACATCAACATATTTTGCAAACTCTAGTGACATGTCCAAAAACTCCATCTGGTCCCTTGACTTTAATAATTTTGTAACCATCTTTCCTCCAAGACCGTTTATCTTTGACAGTTCAGTCTTGATAAAGTGCTTTGTAGATATTGGTGAAAAGCAAATTACAATTGCGGTATAATCTGTGTGGATCTTTTGCAGGCTGCCAATTCCTGGTGCGCCATGCTTGGTTCTAATCTCAAACCCGCCATGGTACGATGATAGTACAGTACCAAGTCCTGTCTTGCAATGGATCTCTGCATTGTGTGCAATCTGTCCTATTCTAGTACGGGATAGATTTGTCCCAAGTGCCTTGTTTAGTGCAAATGCAAGACTTAGTGCAACTGCTCCACTTGAGCCAAGACCATATCCAACAGGAATGGTAGTGCTGTGTTCAATTTCTAAAAACCAACTTTCCTTTACAATTTTAAAAAATTCTCTTACAACAAATTCAGAGACCTGAGTATTATCTGACTGGAATCCAGTTACTACAATCTTAAACCCAGGTTTATCAGAACTTGTAACCTTGACACGTGTTGTCACTCCCTCCTTGATGCAAAATCCTGCACCTATGGAACCTTTCTGCTCTGGCTCTTTCTCCCCGACTTCGGCCTTGAAAAATCCAGTGATATGCCCTGGTGCAAAGGCTACTGCCTGCATAACTAGCTTAAATTTAAGAGAAAATATAAAAATGATCATTAAATTATATAAATTAGTATAAATTGACTAAATTCATTCGACGCCTGCAAAGGATAGGGAGCAGCATACTGGTATCACTGCCAATAGAGTGGGTCCAGGCAAACAAGCTTGAAAAAAGTGACGAAGTTGAAATTGAAACAGGTACCAACAGTATCTCCATTACCCCAACTGGAGGAAGCAGGCCACCAAATGAAGTCATAATTCCATATCCGGTATCAAAACAAGAAAACATTAGCGCCTATGTGACAGGTGCATACCTGCTTGGATATGATATAATCAAAATCAGCGGAAGGTCTACAATATCAGCAGAGGATAGAGAAAAGATCCGTGGCCTGATGCGAAGGCTTGTTGGTATGGAGATAGTCGAAGAGGATGCATCAAATGTTAACGTCCAGTTTTTACTTGATGCAACTACACTAAGCCCTGACAAGATACTAAAAAGAATGAGCTCAATTGTTCTTGGAATGTTCCGTGATACAACATCATGTCTTGTATCTGATGATCGTTCTGTACTGGATACAATGTCAAGCAGGGACGATGAAATTGACAGACAATATTTCTTGTTGGTAAGATTGATTCGAAGCGCAATGGTTGACAAGAAACTTGCAACTGCATTAAACTTGGGAAATATCGATATCTTGGATTACAGAGTTGCAGCCAACTTGCTAGAGACTGCAGGAGATATCATAACAGATCTTGCTCATTCAATATCCGAGTTACCTATGGCCAAGTCTGATACAAAAAAACTGTACGATGTTGCAAAAGAGATAGAAAACGTTCATGAAAAATCAATCACCTCATTTATTGAGAACAATAGAAAATTGGCAATTGAGGCAATCACGTTACACAGAAACTATCAAAAAAAGATCATAAGTGTCGGCTCGTCAATTGATCCAAAAAAACAAGGTTCCATACAACTTTTGAATTTAATATTTACATTTGAAAAACTATCAAGGTGTTGGGCAGATGTTGCAGACTTGGTAAAACCAGTCTATACGTGATGTTTTGTGGTATAAGCAAGAACTGCACAGATTGTTTTTGAATCAGTAATCTTTCCAGACATTATCATCTTGACTACTTTTTTGATATCCATCTTTACAACTGACATGATTTCATCTTGGTCAAGCTGCAAGTCTCCTACTTTTTTTATTCCAGTTGCTACATAGCAATGGATGATTTCAGTATTGTATCCAATCGATGGATAGTACTTGATTAACGGAATCATCTTTTTTGCAGTGTGTCCAGTTTCTTCGCGCAGTTCCCTGTGGGCACACTTTAACGGCTTTTCTCCCTTTTCAAGTGTCCCTGCCGGAATTTCAAGCACATACCCATGGGGAAACCTGTGCTGTCGTACAAGCAGTATCTTGCCTGATTCAATTGCAAGTATTGCAGCAGCACCTGGGTGCTCTATTACTTCACGTGTAACTTTTCGCTTGTTTATTGATAAAGTGTAAAGACTAAGTGAGAGAACCCTGCCCTTGAAGACATTTTTCCTCATTTGATAAAATCACAAAATAATATGTTATGAATGTATCTCAGACATGAGGTGCAGTTTTTTGGATTTCTTGGCCTGTACAATTGCTCTCTCAACCCACCTGTTTTGCAATGTAATCTTTTTTGGAATAAACAAGTCAACAGAATGTATTCCTTCTATGCCATGTGCCTTGGCAGAAAGATCGTCCATCTTGTAGATGTTATCAGTATACATGAATAGCACGATCTGGTCCATGTGCACAAATGGCTTTTGCAAAAATGATCCAGAAAATGTCTTGTCTAATATAGCAAGTGTCTTTTTCACATTTTCTTTTACCCTAACCAATATGACAAACGGAATAAACTCTTCCATCTTTTTTGGATTGTATATTACAGTAAACTGGATGGCTTCATCATTTTGTAATTTATCAAGTGAGCGAGTCACAGTCTTTGTAGAAAAACCAGATTTTTTTGCAATCTCTTCTATTTTTAGTCGTGGGTCTTTTAATAAAATGTCAATGATCTCAATGTCTGTCTTTGTCAGGTCTGATCGAATCTCTGGATTTTTTGCCTCAAAGATGCTAAGCACTCTTACATCTCGCAACAAATTTTTTGCAATCTCCATCTTTTGTGCAGGATCTTCTTTTACTACAATACTGCATACTGCTATGCCTCCAACACATGGAACAACAAAGAACGGATCCCCTACCAATTTTATCTGATTGATTATATCATCAATCTCTTTTCCTGTAACAACAAAATACAAAACACTGTACCCAAGAACAGGAGGCTCTATCTTTAGCACAAACTCTTGGATAATTTTTTTGTCAAGCATTTTTTGAATTCTTGATTTTACCGAAACGCCAGAGATGCCAATCTCTTGTCCTATCTGCCTGTCTGGTTTCCTACAGTTGTTAAGAAGATGTGAGAGAATCTGTATGTCTAATTTGTCCATTTGTTATGCAATTACCCCATCAATTATATCAAATCGAACATGTATTATTTATAATTGTCTGATATGACAAGTATACATCGCTAAAACATTAAATAACAGACTAATCATGATCGTCTATTGGATTATCGCGCACAAATTGGCATTAGATTCATCACAAGGCGCAAAGGCAGCCTCATTGCGGCAAGCCTTGCAGTTGCAATTGCTATACTTGTAGTCCAGGTAAATTCTGTTATATTCCAGGGACTGTACGATGCAATTGTCCGTGATCAGATAAACTATCGATTCGGACATGTATACATTACACGACAAGAGAACTTTATCACAAAATCCGATTTTGTACTGGTAAACTGGCTTGAAAGAATTCCATATGTCCAGGCCGCTGCTCCAAGAATAGAGTCTGTTGCTTCAATCAACGCAACAGTAAATGGAAAAATAGTTCGTGATTATTCTGTACCTGTCATTGGAGTCGACCCAGTTCTTGACAGGGAAGCATCTACAATGTATCAGACTGTGGGTGCTGGCGGTCAGTATGTGACATACAGAGATTCAGTGGTAGTTGGAGCAATAGTAGACAGAGATCTTGGTGGCCCCAAGGTAGGCGATACTATTAAACTAAAATTCAAAGATCAGTTTGGAAATGATGTTCTACGAAGATTAACTATAGTTGGAATAACTGCAACAGCAGGTTCGGTAGGTCTTGACAATGGTATCATAATGAATATTGATACATTAAGAGAAATTTTAAACAGACCTCATGAAACACAAGCAATTATAGTAAAACTAAACGATCCTACAAAGGATGTAGATGTAAAGAACCTGTTTCTTGCAGCATATCCTTCAACTGCTGACAAATTCAAAGCTCAAACAATCGAAGAATCAGCAGAGCAGACACTTAGCGGTTTTCGTTCAGGTATTGCGCTGATTAATTTAGTTGGATATTTTGGAATGATGTCTTCTGCATTTGCTGTAGTTACAATACAAATGATGCAGGTATCAAGCAAGACTAGAGACATTGGTGTGATGAGAGCAATTGGAGCAAAAAGAAAAGATGTACTGCTAGTTTTCATATTTCAAGGAATGGTCATTGGTGTAATAGGTGCAGGACTTGGGACTGTCATGGGAGTAGCATATACCGCATACGCAAAAGAAACTCACATGACATTTCAGGGAAGCTTGGCACTTGAGGTGAAATACAACTGGACAAGCATAATCCAGACCGATATTCTGGCATTTGTACTTGCAGTTGTAGCGTCAATCTATCCTGCATACAAGGCTACAAAGCTAGAGCCTGTGGAGGCAATGAGAGTTGGCTGATTACGTATTAGAAGTACAAAACATCGACAAGGTGTACGGACAGGGAGAGACCGAGGTCTATGCCTTGAGAAATCTCTCTTTTAAGGTCAAGCGCGGAGAATTTATGCTAATTGTAGGAAGCTCAGGCTCTGGCAAGTCTACGTTGCTTAACATGATTGGATTGCTTGACAGGCCAACAAGGGGAAAAGTGATAATTGATGGAGTGGACACGTCAGAGCTCAGTGACAACCAGCTTTCTGCGTTTAGAAACACAAAACTTGGATTCATATTTCAATTTTCAAATCTCTTGTCAGATCTTACAGTTCTTGAAAACGTTACACTGCCAAGAAAAATTCAAGGCACCATACAAAATTCTTCAGATGAAGCAAGGACATTACTCAAAACAGTTGGGCTAGAAAACCAGATGCACAAGTTTGGAAACCAAATATCTGGTGGACAGGCACAAAGAGTAGCAATCACAAGGGCATTGATTGCAAAACCAGCTGTAGTACTTGCAGACGAGCCTACCGGAAACCTGGATTCAATATCTGCTGAAACTACTGTACAGCTACTAAAATCTTTGAACAGAAAACTATACCAGACATTCATCATTGTAACACACGACAGACACCAGTTTGGAGAGGTGGATAAAGTAGTAACAATAAAAGATGGCCGAATTTTAAAAGAAGAGATGGAGGCAAATGTAACATGATATACAAAAGTATTCTTCTTCTAGTACTATTGTCTGTAGGACAGATTGTAATTCCAAGCTATGCCCAAACTGCTGAACACAATACACCAGGTGAGTCACCCTTTGAGCATGGATTCAATGATGTAAAACTTCTTGATGCATACTTTGGTCCTGCTGGACAAAAGATCGAGGCAGAGCCAGGTGACAAGAATGTTCCATTAACAATCGTATTATCTAATGTTGGAACCGAAGACATCTCCGGAATACAAGGTCTACTTAGCTTGCCAGCAGGATTTTCAGGGGCTGTTTCAAACAATGGACTCATCCAGGCAGACAACACCCAGACCGCTACTGCAGGCCAATCCTTTACGCTTACATTCTTTGTAAATGTGGATAAGACAATCAACATCCACGACTATTCAGGTACAGTCAAAGTTACATATTCAAGGGTACGAGAAAATGGAGAACGAACAGCATTTCTTGACTTTAATTTCAAAGTTACAGGAAAGAGTGTGATAAACCTCAAGGCAGAAAATCCATTCTTGGATCCTGCATCAAATAATGAAATAACAATCCAGATATCAGATGCTGGAACTGCACCGCTCAATGACGTTGATGTTGTAATTCAAAGAGATCAAAATAGTGGTACTACCTCTAGCACAAACAACCTACAAGGAATTGTGCTTGACCAGAATCACTGGAAGGTGGGAACAGTCCAGCCTGGTTCGTCAAATACATTTGCAATCCAGACATTTATCCCACAAAGTGTTGCAGGCCAGACAATACATGCACCATTTACTGTAACATATTTTGACGGGCAAGGAAACCAAGTTACAACAGTAAGGACTGTAGACTTTATTGTTGGACCAACAAGTTCTGTATCGATAATAAAATTATCCTCCCCACCATATCTTTTGACCGCAGTTATGCAAAACCTAACACTAGGAATTGAAAACTTGTCCCCGTCAAAGATATCTGATCTATCGATTTCAATCACACCAAACTCTAACAGCTTGAAGATTCTACAAGACAACAAGTGGTTCATAAAAGAAATAAACCCACTTGAAAAAACCGACCTTGTAATTCCGGTATTTGCAGACAAGAGCATAGAGGGCCAGGCAGTAGATTATGAAGTTGATGTACAGTATACCAAGGACGGTGCAACAGTAATTGAGAAACAAAACTTTGCAACTTACATCAGGGGAGTAATTGACATCTCAGTTCATGACATTGGCCTAACAGAGATTGCAGGTCAGAAGATGATAACTGGAGACGTGCTCAACCAAGGAAATGTCAAGGCAGTCTTTGGCCAAGTGACTGTAATGCCTCTAGATAATCAAGCAATCAAAAAGTCAAGTCAGTATATTGGAGACATTGACATTGACGCACCAGTTCCATTTAACATTCCACTAAGTTATGATTCCCCACCATCAGGTGACCAAAAAATCCAAGTGACATTGACATGGAAGGATACCTTGTTGCAGCAGCATACAATAACGGAAATTGATACTGTATCATTTGGGGCTCCCCAAGTACAATCAAGTGACAGCGCAAACGCAAGCCAACTCCAAATCATCATACTTGTGGCAATTGCAGCAGGAATAGGTGGTATCGTATTCAAGGCACGAAAGAAAAAGATTGTACTTGAAAAGAAAATCGAAGAATCAAGCTAAGGGTATATTTACAGCAAAGGCATTTTTTTAGACATGGTATGGGATGAAATCGAGATCCCAAAAGAAGTTCGCCATTTTATGCTTGAAGGAGCAGAAGAGACAGTACTGGGTCAACAAAATGGCGCAAAAAAACAGTATCGTTATGGTAATCTACACATCAGAGAATATGACGACAAGTATTTGGTTCACATGGATAAAGTTGATCCAAGAAAAGATCCACTTGGTCATCTTGTACATGATGCTCCAGAAATTCTAGTTGGAATCACAAGTGGTATAGTTGCAGCAAAAAAAGTTTCATCAAGTGTTTACAAATTACAAAAGAATATGCCATTTGCAAAGAGCACATCTATCTTTGCAGGACTTGTGGCATCAGTATTTGCAGGCTATGCAGGATATGCCATAACAAAGAAACTAAAAGAGTTCTAAAGGAGGAGAAGACAAATTTCTCGACTTCGAACAATTCAAACCTTCATCAAACTAGTGCCACTTGTATTTGCATTACGAAAGGACA
>Ga0134125_10004219_pt1 | contig 16458 bp, 17 predicted proteins | sample KB31751_FD_96464 | JGI IMG/M metagenome (GOLD analysis project Ga0134125, IMG submission 96464) | Terrestrial soil microbial communities with excess Nitrogen fertilizer from Kellogg Biological Station, Michigan, USA - KB3-175-1 | ecosystem: Environmental > Terrestrial > Soil > Unclassified ...
GTCTTTTTCGTCAGCTATGCGATGTTCCAGATTCCCGCCACCATGTTTCTGGAACGGATCGGGGCCCGGCGCGCGGTCGCGATCATCATGGCGGCCTGGGGGACGGTGTCCGCGGCAACCGCGCTGGTCAATGCGCCGGCCGGCTTTTATGCCGCGCGCTTTCTTTTGGGCGTGGCGGAGGCGGGATTTTTCCCGGGCATCATCCTCTATCTCACCTTCTGGTTTCCCCGCGAATACCGCGCCCGCTTTACTGCCATCTTCATGACGGCCATTCCGCTGTCCTCGACCTTCGGCGGTCCGCTCTCCGGGTTTATTCTGGGCCTGGATGGGGCAGGCGGATTGCGCGGCTGGCAATGGCTGTTCCTGATCGAGGGATTGCCCGTCTGTGCGCTGGCTCTGGCGGTGCTGAAATTCCTGCCCGATGGGCCGGCCCAGGCCACCTTCCTGTCGGAGGCCGAAAAACAGACTGTCGCCCGGCGCCTTGCGGCGGAAAGACCGGCAGCGCCCGCCAGCCCCTGGCCAGGTCTCTATGATCCGCGTGTGGTGTTGTTGGGCCTGGCGGGGACCGGCGTCAACGCCGCCATCTTCGGAAACCAGCTCTGGCTGCCGCAGATCGTCAAGGCGCTGGGCTATTCCAACCTGACCACGGGCTTCATCATCTCCCTGCCGTATATGCTGGGGATCCCGATCATGCTGCTGGTGGCCCGCTCCAGCGACCGGCGGGGCGAACGGGTCTGGCACACCGCCATATCGTTGCTGGTGGCCGCGGGCGGCTTTGCCGTCGCGGCGATGGCGGCAAATCCCTTTGTGGTGATCGCGGGGCTGACCGCCGTCGTCTTCGGGCTGGTCGGCACGTATGGGCCTTATTACAGCCTGGCGTCCTCCTTCTTCGCTGGGCCGGCGGCGCCCGGCGCCATCGCGCTGGTGAACCTGATGTGTACGGGCCTGGGCGGCTTTCTCGGTCCCAACATCGTGGGCCTGCTCGAGCAGGGCACCGGCGGCTATGCGGCCGGCATGCTGGCGCTGTCGGCATGCCTGGCGATTTCGGTCGTCATCCTGCTGCTGCTCGGCCGGGTCATGGCGCGCAGGACGGTCTTGATTGGAACCTAAGGATTATTGCGCGCCTTCTGCCTGCAACTCGGCATAGCTGACATGGCAGTGCCCGCCATGTTTCTCGAAATAGCGCTGGTGATAGTCCTCGGCCTTCCAGAAGGCGGGGGCGGGCTCGATCTGGGTGACGATCGGCGACTTCCATTTGCCGGAAGCTTCCACCCGGTCGCGGACCAGTTTGGCGACGCGCTCCTGCTCCGGCCCGTGGGTGAAGATCACCGAACGGTACTGGGTGCCGACGTCCGGTCCCTGGCGGTTGCGGGTGGTGGGGTTGTGCATCCGGAAAAAGAGGTCGACCAGGATCTCATAGCTGACCTTGGCCGGATCGAACGTCACCTCCACCACCTCGGCATGATAGGTGTCGCCGCCGCAGACTTGGCGGTAGGTCGGGTCCTGGGTGGTGCCCCCGGCATAGCCGGAGACGGCCTCGCTCACCCCGGGCACCTGGCGGAAGAAGTCCTCCACGCCCCAGAAGCAGCCTGCGCCGAATAGTGCCTTTTCCATGGACCGGTCTCCCATTTTCGCCTTCCCAATATAGGTGCGCGGCATGGCTGTTACAGCCTCGCTGGACGGTGCGCGGGGCAGGCGTACCCGCTATAGAAGCGCATGATCCTGGCCCGATGTTTCTCCTGTCATTTCGCTATCCACAATGCATCCACAGTTCTCATCTGTCACATGAGCCCTTCTATCTATCCACTTGGTCTGGGCGATAGAATCGCGACAGGGGAGGGGCCGGAATGAACATCGTCATCATTGGCGCCGGGGTCGCCGGCCTGGGCATCGGCTGGCGCCTTTTGCAGCAAGGCGCGGCCGTCACCATCCTGGAGCGCTTCCAGCCCGGTACCGGGGCAAGCTGGGCCGCGGCCGGAATGCTGGCCGTGACCGCCGAACTGGAAGATGCCGCCGAGCCGGAACGGGCGCTTGCCCTGCGGGCCAGCGCGCTGTGGCCGGGTTTCGCCGCCGAGCTGGAGGAGGTCAGCGGCCGGGCCGTGTTCCTGGCCTCGGACGGGGCGCTGCTGCTGGCCGCCGATGCCGCCGGGCTGGAGGCGATGGCCGGCCGCGCCACCGGGGATTTGAAACTGGTGGGGGCGGAGGAAACGCGGGCGCTGGTACCGCTGGTGGGATCGGCGGTGGGCGGCCTGTGGTCGCCGCGCGAGGCCCATGTCGACAATCGCGCCCTGAGCGAAGCCCTGGCCATCGCCGTGCTGAAGGCCGGCGGCACGATCCTGCCGAACGAGCCAGGGGTGCGGATCGAATGGCAGGGCGAGCGGGCCGTGGCGGTGCTGTCGCCTTACCGCCGCTATGAGGCCGACGCCATTCTGGTGGCGGCGGGCGCCTGGAGCGGTCTTTTGGAGGACATTCCCATCGCGCCGGTGAAAGGCGAGATGATCGCGCTGCAGCCGCCAACCGGCGTCGAATTGCCGGGACCGGTGGTATGGGGCGAGGGCGTTTATTGCGTGCCACGTCATGGCCGTTTGCTGGTCGGCGCCACGATGGAGGAAGCCGGTTTCGACACCAGCCTGACCGAACAGGGCCGGGACAGATTGCGCGCCGCCGCCGAGGCCTTGATGCCGGGTCTGAAGAGCTGGGACCTGACCGACCATTGGGCAGGCCTTCGCCCCAAAAGCCCTGACGGCTTGCCGCTGCTGGGGCCGTTCGCGCCTGGCCTGTTCGTGGCCAGCGGCCAATACCGCAACGGTATCCTCTTCACCCCGGCCATCGCCGCCGAGATGGCCGATCTGATATTGGGAAAGGGCAAGGCCATTCCTGCTTTCGACCCGCGACGCTTTTCCCGGTCTTAGCTGTGCTAGAAGTTTCAGAGCCATCTGTTATGGAGCCCCGGCTGTACAAGCTGATTGGAAAATCGCGGGATGGCGCCGACACGTCGGAACGGATGGCCAGTTCACTGATCGAAGCGAACGCCGCTTACAACTATCTAATGCGTGATGGATATTTCACAGTGACGATTATAGATCCTGATGGGCGGGAGCTATCTGACCGGGAGTTCAACGAAGCTGTGATCGAGGAAAACCGTCAGGCTAGGCGACAGAAAGAAACATGACCGATTTCACCGTAGACCCCGTCATCCAGTCCCTGACCTACAAGCTGGCCGATTGGCCGCTGTGCCGGGTCTTCCTCTACAATGACAGCCGCTATCAATGGGGCCTGCTGGTGCCGCGCCGCGCCGGCGCGATCGAGATGCGCGACCTTGGGGTGGAGGATCAGCGCCTGCTGATGACCGAGATCGTCCGCCTGTCGGACCTGATCCGCCCGCTGCCGGGGGTCGAAAAGCTGAATGTCGGCAACCTGGGCAACATGGTGCCGCAGCTTCATGTCCATGTGATCGGCCGGCGCAAGGGCGATCCGGCCTGGCCGGGCCCGGTCTGGGGCCATAGCGACCCGCTCCCTTGGTCGGACCCGGAACATGCCCCGTTGAGCGTCGCGGTAAGGAATGGTTAACCATAAGAGGGCCAACTAGCGGGGCATGCAGGCAGAAGCCGCAACCGTCCCTTTATCCCTCCCCGAATCCCATGTCGTTTCGGCGTTGCGCAATGCCGCCGCCGTCACCGGATCGGACTTCCATTACCTCCTGGGCACCGCCATGCGGGAGTCCAGCCTCAAGCCCAACGCCCAGTCGCACACCTCCTCGGCGGCGGGGCTGTTCCAGTTCATCGACCAGACCTGGCTGGGCCTGGTGAAGGAGCATGGCGCCCGCCATGGCCTGACCGGCTTTGCCGCCGCCATCACCCGGGACGCCAACGGCCGCTATCACGCCGCCGAAGGGATGAAGGATGCGATCCTCTCCTTGCGCAGCGATCCGAACATCTCCGCCCTGATGGCCGGCGAATATGCCCGCAGCACCGAGGGCCAGATGCGCGCCAGCCTGGGCCGCGAGGTCTGCGGCGGCGAACTCTATGCCGCGCATTTTCTGGGACCCGATGCGGCCTGCAAGCTGATCCGGTTGGCGGGCTCTGATCCCACCACCAGCGCGGCGGCGCAGTTTCCGCAGGCAGCCAGCGCCAACAAATCAGTTTTCTTCCACGCCGACGGCAATGCCAGATCGGTGCGCGAGGTCTATGACTGGGCGCTGCGCCAGCCGGGCGGCAATGACACGTTGCGCACTGCGCCGGCGCCTGCGCCCACGCCCGATGGATCAAGCGCCCGCACGCAGGTGGCGGCGGCGCAAAGCGCGGAAGTGAAGATGCTGCTGGAGAGCGTGATTAACTGGCAGCCGCGCCACAGCCTGTTCGGCAGCCTGTTCGGCGCCAATGATTCAACCCCCAGCTCGGCCATGAGCTTCGCGCCGGGGCTGTTGGGGCTGTTGTCCGATTCCCGCGAGCAGGGCTAGCTAGAGCATTTTGCGGTCAGACGCACGCGGTGTCCTCATGCTTCGACAAGCTCAGCATGAGGAGATTGCTCAAACTCCTCACCCTGAGCTTGTCGAAGGGTGAGCAGTGCCGACCCCATCTGAAAGCACTTTGCCAGCCGTCAAACCGCAAGGCGATAGAAGCGCGCGGCATTGCGCCAGAACAGCGCCTCACGATCCGTGACAGGCAGGTCTTCCACCATCCGCGCCACGGCCCGGACCAAGTCGCCATAGCCGATGCGAAGCCCCGCCACCGGAAAGTTGGTGGCGAAGATGGCGCGCGCCGGTCCGAAGATGGCCAGCGCCTCGCGCACGATGCGGCGGTTGGAGTCATAATCCCAGGGCCGGCCCTTGAGGCCGAATTCCGAAATCTTCACATGCACATTGGGCTGGCGCGCGATCGTCTCCATGGCCTTGCGCCAGGCGGCGAGACCCTCTTCGCTGCGGTCCCATGGAAAGCCGGTGTGATTGAGCACCATGGGGATGTGCGGGAATTGCCGTGCCACGGCCGCCGCCTCGTCCAGGTGCCACCAGGGCACGCGCAGGTCGTAGCTGAGATTATAGTCAGCCAGCCGCGACAGGCCGGTCAGCCAGGCCTCGTCCCGCATGGTGCCAGGGCCGCCCGTGGGTTTCTCCGCCCGGCTGGCGGTGGTCACCGGCTTGGAGCGGATACCGCGTACCAGGGGAAAGGCCGCCTGCCTGGCCAGCACTTCGGCGGCCTCAGGGGTGTGAAACCAGGCATGGGCGACGATCGCATTGGGAAAGCTATGCGCCTGATTGATGGCGGAGAGCCAGCGGGTCTCACCGACCTGATCGGTCCGGTCCCATTCGGCTTCGCAATGAACCGTCGCCAGAACATTATGCTCCGCGGCGTCGCGCAGATAATCGCCGGGCAGATAGTCGTGCTTGATGCCCGAATAGCCGCCCATGAAGAAATCGGGTTCTGGATGGCTGCCCAGCCAGGGATGACGGCGCAGGGACAGATCCCAGAGATGGTGATGGGCATCGATCAGGGTCACCGCGCCGGGATTGTCGCTGACCTTGCCGCTGATCGTCTTCATGCTGTCTTCATGCTTTTTGGCGGCCATAATTGTCTATCAGAATCCTTGGCAACAGATGCACCAGCGCCGTGGCCGCTACCAGGGCCGCGCCAAGGCTGAAGATGGCGATGTGGGCCTGGCCTGCCTGCGTACGCATGATGCCGATGATGGAGGGCGACAGCATGCCCGCCAGGTTGCCCACGGCGTTGATGCTTGCGATGCCCGCCGCATTGGCAACACCTTGCCAGATCCGGTTGGGAAGGGCCCAGAACAGGGAGGGAAAAGCCTGGGTGCAGATGGCAGCCAGGCAAAAGCCGGCCATGGCCAGGGTCACAGAAGTGCCCGCAAGCTGGAACAGGAAAAAGCCCGCCGCCCCGGTCAGGAACATGACGGTCAGGTGCCAGCGGCGTTCGCGGCTGCGGTCGGCGCTGATCCCGAACAACACCACGCCGATCATGGCGCAAAGGCTGGGCAGGGCGGCAAGAAGGCCCACCCGCATGGGATCGGCGATGCCCATCTCGGCAATGAAAGTCGGCAGCCAGAAGGACAGGCCATAGGCGGCGTAGTTCAGCAGGAAATAGATCAGCATCATCATCCACAAGACGGGCGTCAGCATGATGGCACGCAGCGAAAGCGGGCTTTTGCGCGCAGCCTCGCGCGCCAGTTCGCGGTCGAGAAAATCCTTCTCTTCCTCAGAGAGCCATCTCGCCGTCGCGATCCGGTCGGGCAGGAAGGCGAGGATGGCAAAGCCCACCAGCAACGAAGGAATGGCCTCCAGCAGCAACAGCCATTTCCACCCCCCCATACCCAGCAGTCCGGAGCAGGTGGACAGGATCAGGCCGGCCAGCGGTCCGCCCACCAGGCCCGAGCCCGCCAGCGCCAGATAGAAGATGCCGAAGACCCGGCCCAGCCGGTGCGCGGGAAACCAGGTGCTGAGATAATAAACCACGCCCGGAATGAAGCCGGCCTCCGCCGCACCCAGCAGGAAACGGATGACATAGAATTGCGTCACGCTCTGCGTCAGCGCCGTCAGCGCCGTGGCGATGGCCCAGCTGATCATGATGCGGCTGATCCAGCGCCGGCCGCCGACACGATAGAGAATGAGATTGCTGGGGACCTCGAAGATGAAATAGCCCAGGAAGAAGAGGCCGGCGCCCAGGCCGAATACGGCGTCGGAAAATCCCAGCTCCTGCGCCATCTGGGCGCGGGCGAAACTGATATTGACCCGGTCGATATAGGCGAACAACCAGCCCGCCATCAGCAGGGGCAGAATGCGCCAGCTTGCGCGAGCGTAGATCCGGCTTTCGCTGATCGCCAAACTCGTCCCGCCCGCCTTGCTTCGCCTTTGGGCAAGCTAAGCGCGCAGGCCCGCGAACGGCAAGTCAGGCTTTCGCGGTATCTTCCAGGGCTTCGTTCACCCGCGCGTCCAGCTCCGTGCACAGCGCCAACGCGATCTTGTCGCTGGTGTCCTGCATCGCCTGCTTGTGGATCACCAGGATGGCGTTCACATGGGCATCGATCAGCGAAAGCGACAGAGCGGCATTTTCCGGCATGTCGCCGATCATGCGCGAGAGCGAGCCGGCGACCCGCGCGATCAGCGGATAGTTGAAGGTCGCGGCCTGGCCCTTGATGTCATGGGCGGCACGCAGCAGGGAAGCGCGCGTGGTCGCATCCGGCTGTTCGCCATAGCGGGTGCGGGCGGCGACCAGGACGCCGACATCATCGGCCAGCCAGTCGGCGAATTCGCTCTTCAGCGTTTCCATCGCCTGCTCGGCGCGCTTGATGGCCGCCATGTCCAGGCCGCTCGTGCCGCCGCCGGCGGCCCTGGCCTTGAGCATGTTGGGCGGCATGAAGAGTTCGATGGGCTCTTTATGTTTCATTGTGCCTACTCAGCGGCCTCTTGTTTGGGGCTGGCGCTGCGGCGTTCGGGGCCGCGGTAATCGCTGTCGCTCCGGCGGCGCCGGCACGGGCCGAAATAGGCGGCGGTGCGCACATAGGGGCGGGGATGTTCGATCACCGCCACCAGCCGCTGCATCATGGTCTTGACCGAGACGGGCTTGGCGATGAATTCGTTGATGCCGGCGTCGCGCGCCTTGTTGACATGCTCGATCAGGGTATGGCCCGTCAGCATGATCACCGGCACGAAGGGATTGGGGCTCTGCGGATTGGTGCGGATCATCTTGGTCAGATCGATGCCCGACATGCCCTCCATCATCCAGTCCATCACCACGACATCGGGATTGGCCTCGCGCAGGATGGCCCAGGCGCGGTCGCCATTCTCGGCTTCATAGATCTGGATGACGCCGAAAGCCTGCAGGATGGTGGTCACGAGCTTGCGCATATGGACGTTGTCGTCCACCACCAGGATCTTCAAACGATCAAAACGATACCCGTTCATGCCCGGACGCGTTTCGCGCGGCTCTTTGCTTCTGCAGCGCCAGACAATAGCTTAATGGCCGTTAACGGCGGGTAAGCGGGAACACCGTGGTGGACAGCTCAGTCCGAGAATTGTTCCGCCAGAATACGCTCGTCCAGGTTGTGGCCGGCGTCATAGAGCAGGGTCATGGCGATGGCGCGGTCCTCCATCACGTCAACGGCGGTAACATCGCGGATTTCGAAATCGTCGGCCACGGCGCTGACCGGGCGCTTGCCGCTTTCCAGGATCTCGAAACGCACCCGCGCCCGGTGCGGCAAGAGGGCGCCGCGCCAGCGGCGGGGGCGGAAGGCCGAAATCGGGGTCAACGCCAGGAGATCGGCGCCAATGGGCAGTATTGGTCCGTGTGCGGATAAATTATAGGCGGTCGAGCCGGCCGGCGTGGCGACCAGGGCGCCGTCGCAGATCAGTTCGGAGATGCGCGGCTTGCCGTCCACCAGGATGCGGATCTTGGCGGCCTGGCGGGTCTCGCGCAGCAGCGAGACCTCGTTGAAGGCGCGCGCTTCCACTTCGCGCGCCGCGGTGTAGGCCGTCATCTTGAGGGGATGGATCACCGCCTTTTCCGCGGCCGCCAGTTTCTCCAGGAGGTCGCCCTCATGGAATTCGTTCATCAGGAAGCCGACCGTGCCCCGGTTCATGCCATAGATCGGTTTACCCGCCGCCGTGAAGGCATGCAGGGTCTGGAGCATGAAACCGTCGCCGCCCAGCGCCACCACGATCTCGGCATTCTCCGGCCCCGCTTCGCCATAGCGCGCGCGCAGGGCCGCCGCAGCCTCTTCCGCTTCGGGAACGGCGATGAAATGCAGTTTGGTCATGAGGAGCCCTGATGTTGAGGGCAGATTAGCATGCTTTGGGAAGGGGGCACAAAGCGGTGAAGCGATCTTCAGATCGCAGATTTTCGCAATTCTTCCACAGCGTGCTGGCGGGAAAACTGCTTGAAGACCTGCGCGGCCGCCGAAAGATCGGCGGCATCGAGGTTGTGCGGCATGCCGTGAACCTGGCGTGACAGATTGAAGACCGTGGCGAAGACCGAGCGATCGATGCCCGCGCCATGACAGGCCAGCGCCACCGGACGCACGCCATGTTCGTAAAAGAGTTTGCGGAAGCGGGTCACATCCAGCCCGACCAGATGCGCGAAGCCCAGGTCGAACAGATCCATCTGGCCCTGGCTCAGCACCCGCATCAGAAAGCCGGGCCTGAGCTGGCTGCTCCTGGCCATTTTTTCGATCAGCCGCTGGGCGCTGTCGGCCGGCGGCTCGTGGCTGGCCGGCTCGCTGTTCAGCACCAGGCGCACATGGCTCAGCGCCGCGTCCATCTGCCTGGGCGAGACGGTGTAGTTGGTGCGGATATAGGTCTTGAGCGCGTCCGACACGAATTCGCACATCTTGGTGGCGAGCTGGGGCGGCATGTCGGGACGGCGGACCAGCGGTTCCTGCAGGCCGGTGAGGGCGCGCGACTTCTGCACCAGGCTTTCATAGGCACCGCTGGAAATCTGCGCGGTGACGTTGCGCACCAGGGTCATCAGCACGCTTTCATGGCCGGCGCGCACCAGCGCGTCGGTGACGGTCTCGCCGATATGGGGGCGGGCGGCGACCGCTTCCTGGTGACTGATATCGGCCACGGCGATCAGCCGCAGTACGTCATCCTCGGTGAGGAGCGGGGAGTTGATGATCAGGGGGCGGGCGACCTCGATGCGGTCGTCCACCAGAAGCTGGATCAGGTCGTGCGGGGCGGTGGTGTCTTCCGACAGGCGCTCGGCCAGGGCGATGCGGATGGCCATTTCCACGTCGCGGGTGAGGCGGCGCAGGATCTCGCGCATCAGCTCGCGCTCGCGGACGTTCAGGCCCGCGCCCTGGATGCGATAGAGCGAGGCCACGGCGAGGTAGATTTCCTCGCGGCTGGCGGCGGCCTCCGGATTCATGGCAAGCTGGGCCAGCCGGCCCATGTCACTCATATCGTGTGCGGTCAGTGCCACGCATGCCCCTTGCTTCTGCAGCCCAGCTATTGCGAACGTCGAAACCACGACACCAAGGCTGCTTTTGCAGCCCGGTGTCGTTTATTTGTACGAAATGACCGTTAATAGCGGATTAAGTCTCTTGCACGAGGGGCGCGGAAGATGTGCCTAATTGGAACATGACGACGCACAAAAACTGTCTCCTGGCGATCGACCAGGGCACCACATCCACCCGCGCGATCCTGTTTGACGGTGAGGCGCGGCCGATTGCCAGCCACGCCGTTCCGCTCCGGCAGATCTATCCCGCCAATGGCTGGGTGGAACATGACCCGGCGGAGATCTGGCAGGCGACCTTGACCTGTTGCCGCGCGGTCCTGAAGGGCCGCGACGTGGCGTCCGTGGCCGGCATCGGCATCACCAACCAGCGCGAAACCTCGCTGATCTGGGACAAGAAAAGCGGGGCGCCGCTTTATAACGCCATCGTCTGGCAGGACCGGCGCGGGGCGGCGCGCTGCGCGCAGCTGAAGGCGCGGGGGCTGGAGCCCAAGATCGCGCGCAAGACCGGGCTGCTGCTCGATCCGTACTTCTCCGGCACCAAGCTGGAATGGCTGCTGAAGAATGTGAAGGGGCTCAAGGGAAGAGATATCGCCTTTGGCACCATCGACAGCTGGCTGATCTGGAATCTGACCCGTGGGCGGGTGCATGCCACCGATGTCACCAACGCCTCGCGCACCCTGTTGTGGAATCTCAGGACCCGCGATTGGGACGGCGAACTGCTCAAGCTGTTCGGCGTGCCGCGCGCCATCCTGCCGGAGGTTCGCGACAGCCGCGGCGATTTCGGCGTCAGCGATCCCATGCTGCTGGGGGAGGCGATTCCCATCCTGGGGGTGGCGGGCGATCAGCAAGCCGCCAGCTTCGGCCAGGCCTGTTTCGCGCCGGGCGATGTGAAGAGCACCTATGGCACGGGCTGTTTCGCCCTGGTCAATACCGGCAGCAAAGTGCCGCGCTCGCGCAACCGGCTTTTGGCAACGGCCCTGGCGCAGCAGCAATATGCGATCGAGGGCAGCATCTTCATTGCCGGCGCCGTGGTGCAATGGCTGCGCGACGAGTTGGGGGTGATCGCCACCGCGCCGGAAAGCGAGGCGCTGGCCAAGCACGCCAAGCCCGCCGAAGGGCTCTACTTCGTGCCTGCCTTTACCGGGCTGGGCGCGCCCTATTGGGACCCCCAGGCCCGGGGGGCGATATTGGGTCTTACTCGCGATGTGGGCAAAGCCGAGATCGTGCGCGCAGCGCTGGACGCGGTGTGCTTTGAGACCCGCGACCTGCTGGAGGCCATGCGGCGCGACATGATTTCGGCCGGGCTCAAGCGGCTCAAGGCCTTGAAGGTGGATGGCGGCATGGTCGCCAATGACTGGTTCTGCCAGCGCCTCGCCGACCTGACCGGCCTTCCGGTGGACAGGCCGAAAGTCACCGAAACCACCGCCTTGGGCGCAGCTTACCTCGCGGGGCTTGGCGCCGGCCTCTTCCGTGATGCCCGAGACATTTCACAGCGCTGGGCCCTGGATCGCCGCTTCGAGCCACTACTGAAGAAAGGCGAGCGCGACCGCCTCTATAAAGGCTGGATGCTTGCGGTCTCTCGCGTGCGCTAAAGTAGTGACTGTATACATTTAAAGTATAGATCCGGTTGACAGTGCCGTCAGGCGCGCCGACAGTTGCGCGGGGAGAGGGCGTATGGGTCAAGTCGGAATCCGCATCGAAAGCCTTCGGGCGCGGCGCAAGCCCGAAAGCCTGGCGCGTCTGAAGCAGGCAGCGCGCAAACTTTTCGTGGAACGCGGTTATGACGCAACGCGGCCGCAGGACATCGCGCGCGAAGCCGGTCTGGGCCACGGCACTTTCTATCTGCATTATGCCGACAAGCGCGCCTGCTTTCTTTCCTTTGTCGATGACGCGCGCCGCGAACTGGATGCGCATCTGCGCGATTGCCGCCGCGGCGGCACCCTGGAGGAGCGCATCGCCGCCACCCTGGAAGCGATGTACGACTATGCCGACCGGCATCCGGGCCTGCTTCGCGCGGCGTTGACCGATGCGCGGGTGATCGACGCAGGTGGCGAAGAGCTGCGCCCGCTGCTGACCCAATGGGGCGAGGAGTGGGCCAAGGTCATCGGCGAGGCGGTGGCCGAGGGCAGTGCGTGCAACGGCTATGACGCGGGTATCATCGGCCAGGCCATTGTCGGCGCGCTCTATCAGACCGGACGCGAGGCCCAGCATGCGGGCCGCTCGCGCGAGGCGCTGGTGACCAATCTCACCCTTTTCCTCAGCCGCGCGCTCCGGCCCGACTGAAGCAGTCCGGTGTTTCGAAAGACGGCGTTCGTTCATCGCAAGGCGCGCGGATAGTGCGCGCCTCGCGGTTTGCAGCGCAGCTTGAGCCGACGGCCAGGCTCAAGCCTGGACGCCCGCAAGCGCCAGCCTATCTGGTGCTGAACTTGAAGACCGTCACTTCGTGCATCGGCTTTTGCGGCGTCACTACGGTGGACGGAAAATTGGGGTGGTTCACCGCATCCAGATAGCCCTGGGTTTCAAAGCTCATGGCGTCGAAGTTGTGATAGAGCTTGCCGCCTTTGCCCGTGACGGTGCGGTCCCCGATCAGATGACCCCAGACAACCACGCAAGGATGGGTGGTTGAGACATCCATCACGATGCCGGTATGGGGATCGATCATCCGCGCCGCCGGCCGCAAGGTGCCGGGGGTGCCGTTGATGACCATCTCCAGTTCGATGCCCTTGCGCATGGCGATCTGCGGCCAGTCGGAATGCTGCACATCGCCCACCCGTACCGGTTTGCGAAAGTCGGCCGGCGTGCCATCGACCGGCAGGATTTCTCCCGTCACCAGATTGCCGGCATCGGCCGGGGTGAAGCGGTCGGCGAAGATCTGCATCGTCTGGTCGGAAACATCGCCCTGGCCTTCGCCCTGCAGCGCGAACATGGCGTGGTTGGTGAAGTTGGCGACGGTCGGACGGTCCGAGGTCGCGCGATATTCCAGCCGCAGCGCATTGTCGCCGGTGACGGTGTAGGTGACGGTCGCGGTCAGCTTGCCCGGAAATCCACCGTCCCCATCGGGACTGACCAGGGTCAAGGTCAGGCTGGGCTCGGCGCCGTCATGCATTTGCGCCTTCCAGAGCTTCTTGTTGAAGCCGGCGGTGCCGCCATGAATGACGAAGGGGGCGTTGGGGTCTTTCTTTTCCAGCTGATAGGTCTTGCCGTTCAGGGTGAAGCTGCCGCCATGGCTGATGCGGCCGACATAGCGGCCCACCAGCGCGCCGTAAAAGTCGCCGGCTTTCTCGTAGGCGGCGAAGTCGTCATAGCCCAGTTGCACGTCGGTCCTGCCGCCCTGCCGGTTGGGGACAATGAGGCTCACGATCCTGCCCCCGTAATTGGTGATGCGCGCTTCCAGCCCATGTCCGCTTTTCAGGGTGAACAGGCTGACCTTCTCGCCGCCCTGGGTGGTACCCCAGTCCTGGCTGGTGATATTGCCGGTCTGCGCAACCGCGGCAGAGGGCAGGGCAATGCAGGCCGCAGCCATGAGTATGCGAAACAAGGCGCCCATGATACTGCCCCCAAAATCGATGCGGCTTGTCGGCAGGCTAGCGCAAACACCGGCCAAGGCAATCCCGGCTCCGGTCCGGCCTCACGTCGCGCCTGGGCTTTCCCGGTTCACCCGGCACAATTGCCGGCGCTGGTGCCGCCGCTGAAACTGCGCACCCCGAAGTTTATCGGCAGCGTGCCGTCGACCCGGTCGGTATGCATCCGGTCTGGAATCGACGGCAGAGGCTGGGCCTTGCGCAGGATATCGATGGCGGCCTTGTCGAGCTCCGCATCGCCGGATGATTTGCCGATCTCCAGCCTGTCGAGCTGGCCATTGCGGCGCACCACGAAATGCACCAGCACCAGGCCCGTCCTGTGCACGGCCAGCGCCGTCTCGGGATAATAAAAGAACTGGCGTACCCGCTCCGTCACTGCCCGCATCCAGAGCGGATCGATGCAGCCCGCCAGTCCGCTGCCATTGCCGCCGGTGCCGTTGCCGGATGCGGCCTGGCCCATCGGGCCATTGCCGGAGGTGCCGCCCTGCATGGGCGAGGTTTTTGCCGCTGACGCCGGAAGTGGCGCGGGCGCCTGGGGCGGCGCACCGGAGGCAATGGTGAAGACCGGCAGCGCCGGCTTCTCGGCGCGCGGCCGGGTCAGATGGGCCAGGAAGGGCGGCAGGGGTTCGACAGCGCGTTTGGTCGGCGCTTCCGGCAGGAGCGTGGCGGTGATCTCGGCCAGGTCCGTGGGCACCGCCGCCCGGGTCAAAGACCACCAGGCCAGCAGGGCAAAAACCGCATAGAGCGCGGCGGTGAGCAGTCCGGCGATAATGCGGCTGTGCTTGTCAGGCCGCGCTGGACCATGGTGGTGCGAAAATTCCGACAGCGGGGTCACGGGTTCGGCGTTCATGGAAGCGGCCACACGTCTGCTTCACGCCGGGGCCGGCGTGGAGGAGAGGGGATCGTGCCACTTGGCGCTGTACCAGGCCCAATAGCTGTTGCGGGCACAGGCGATGTCCGACAGGTGACGATCCGAAACGCCCGGATCCAGGCGGCAGCTGACCGCATTCGGATCGCCAGGCACGGCATCTTCCGGCGACAGTTTCGCAGGGCTTTGGGCGGCCGCTTCCAGCGACGGACCCCAACCCTTGAGATCGGCCACGATGGTATTCTGCACGCAGATTTCCTTGCCGAGCTTGCTGGCGAGGGCATCCAGCTCCGGCGGCTGGCACAGCATGTAGCTCGTAAAGGCCTGCGGCGGTGGCGCGGAAGAATCGATCCGATCCCCAGACACAAGCTTCGCATTCTCCCCGATCAGGAATTCAGCGACAAAGATGGGGTCGCGATCCTCCTCCGCGTGCTTGAAATTGGCGGTTATGGTGACGTGGCGCCCGGTGACCATGCCGGCGGCGTCGGCGGGATTGGCGAAGAGCACATTCACCAGCACGTTATCGTGTCCCGGCCGGCCGCAGGACATGTCTTTCGCCAGGATCAGGCGGGGCGAGACGACACGGCCGCTCACTCTTTTTTCCCGGCAGCCCTGCTGGTTGACCGGATTGAGCGAACTGAAGCGGCCGCTGACGCTGTGCAGGGGGAGGGGAACTCCCGTCACCTGCGCAAACGCCACAGCCGGAGCGCCCTGTGCCAGCACGGGGCTGGCGCATCCAAGCAGAAGCAGGGTGACGCTGGCCAAAGCGAGTTTCATGCCTGGCTCTCACATGCATGCAAGCGCTTCAATATATGTCTCCTTGCGATAGGTGCCAGCCTTGCCCGGCACCGTGTCGTGGGTTGTCCTTTGAGATAACGGTTTTGGCGCACCGGGGCTCGCAATGTTCCACGCGCTATGCAACTTTCCGCACGGGTTTCAAGGTCAGGACGGAGCGTGGCAAAGCCCATGAGACGTTTCGGCAAGATCGGGCTCTGTTCCATCTGGCTTGTGCTGGTGGCGGGAACTTCGGGTGCCCAGCCCGCCAAGGATTATCCTCCCGGCTGGCCCCGTCTCGGCGCCACCTTGCTGGTCGAGAATGACAGGGGCGCGGCCTATAACGTGGTCTATCCCAAGGATCAGCCGACGCCGCTGCACCGGCATCGCTATTTCTTTGCAGGGCTCGATCTCAATACCGCGACCATTCGGGTGACGCAGCCGGACGGGACGTCCGCCCTGCATCCCGTCATCAGGAATCGCATGTGGTTTCTGCCCAGGGACCTGACGCATCAGGAGATGTCCACCACCGACCCGGGGCGCCACACGGTGGTGATAGACATCAAGGACAAGCACGTCCCCGAAGCCGCGAACACGAGCGGATTGCCCACCGGCAAATACGCGAACTATCAGACCAAGGTCGTGGACAACGAGCACGTGATCATCTGGGATTGCGCCTGGTCGCCCGGCGCTGACGGGACTGGCGGCTTCGACAGCCGCGACATGTTCATCGCCTTTGCCGAAGGCGGCGACTTTTCCATCGCCGCGCCCGGTCAGCCCGCAAAGGTGCAGCATATGCAGGCCGGCCAGGCGATCTTCCTGCCCGGCGGCCAGGCGCGGGTCTTCGCGTCCGCCGGCGGCACGATCCACGCCATGCTGGTCGAGGTGAAATAGCCGGTCACACAGGCAGCGCGGTCACAGCGGCCGTGGGGCATCCCGGTGAGGATAGTGGCGGCGGCGGAACGACCAGTCCCACAGCGGCAGGACATGGGCTTCGCGCTCGCGGCCGCCTTCGCACGCCGCGAACCAGGCAATGGCCGCGCCCACGAACAGGGCCGCGGCGACAAAGAAAGCCTGCAGCACGCCGGCAGAGCGGGCGCGGTGCAGTTCGTCGCGCGAGGCGGCGATCCCCCGGTTCACGCGGTCGCGTGCCACATCCACCGGCGTCTGCGTCTCGGCGGAGACGACGGCGGTGAGATATTCGCGGTCGCGTTGCGGCACGCCATTGTGGCTGGAGGATTTCAGCAGGATGCGCGCGGCTTCGGCGCGGCGA
>Ga0134125_10004220_pt1 | contig 16457 bp, 19 predicted proteins | sample KB31751_FD_96464 | JGI IMG/M metagenome (GOLD analysis project Ga0134125, IMG submission 96464) | Terrestrial soil microbial communities with excess Nitrogen fertilizer from Kellogg Biological Station, Michigan, USA - KB3-175-1 | ecosystem: Environmental > Terrestrial > Soil > Unclassified ...
GTGCAGGCCGACCAGAAACTGGCCAAAGAAAAAAGCCCAGCCGATAAGCGCAGCACGACGTATCGGCCGCGCCTCTGCAGCGGCGCCATCCAGCAGCAGTACCAGCGCGGCATAACCCAGCAGCATGGCCGGAAAAAATTCGATAGGCGCGAAGGCGGTGGCCGAGAGCGCGCCGGCGGCAAAGGCCAGCGCCGCACGGCGCCAGCCCGAAGCGCCCCGCAGAATTTCGCCCAGGCGAACCAGAAACGTCATCTCGCCGCGTCGGTCGAGGGCTTTTGCGGCAGCGTGATCCGCAGCTTGCGTATCCGGCGCGGATCGGCCTCCAGCACCAGGAATTCACTGCCGTCCGGATGGGTGACGATCTCGCCCCGCTGCGGCACCCGGCCCAGCAGCGACACGACCAGGCCGCCCAGACTGTCTATGTCGGGCTCGGCCTCCTCATCACCATCGCCGGCCAGGAAATCGTGACCGGTCTCGGCCTTGAAATCATCCAGATCCATGCGCGCATCGGCGATATAGGAACCGTTCTCCGGCTTCAGCGGCGCGGTGACTTCATCATGCTCATCGGCAATGTCGCCCACGATCTCCTCGATGATGTCCTCGATCGAGACCAGACCGTCCGTGCCGCCATATTCATCGATCACCAGGGCAAGATGGGTGCGGGTGGCCTGCATCTTGAGCAGAAGATCCAGGGCCCGCATGGACGGCGGCGCGAATAGAATGGGGCGCCTGAGCGCCGCGATCTTCGCGGTCGGCGACAGGCAATAGGCCCCGCCCGCTTCCGGATAAAGCAGCCCCATCACATCCTTCACATGGATCAGCCCGGTGGGATCGTCCAGGGTTTCGCGGAACATGGGCAGGCGCGAATGCTGCACCTCGCGGAACAGCTTGAGCAGTTCGGCCAGGCCGATGCTCTCGTCCACCGCCACGATCTCGGCGCGCGGCACCATCACGTCGCTGACTTTCAATTCGCCGAAGCGCAGGAGGTTGCCCAGCATCACCCGCTCCTGCGCGGAGAGAGCGGGGGATTCGCGCTCGCTTTCCTCGATCACTTCCTCCAGGCTTTCGCGCATGGCGGCGGCTTCCCGGTCCTGGCCGGTGATCTTCTGCAGGAGACGTTTGAGCGGATGATCGTTCATTGCGCTGGCACGGCGTAAGGATCGGCGATGCCCAGGCGTTCCAAAATTTTCACTTCAAGGGACTCCATTGCCCGGGCCTCTTTCGGCCGCTCATGATCGTGCCCGGCCAGATGCAGCACGCCATGCACCACCAGATGGGTGGCATGATCGGCCATCGTCTTGCCCGCGGCCTTGGCTTCTTTCCTGGTCACGCCGTAAGCCAGCGCGATGTCACCGGCATAATCGGCACTGCCGGGAAAGGAGAGCACATTGGTCGGCTTGTCCTTGCCCCGGAAATCGTGGTTGAGCGCACGCAATTTGCGGTCGCCCGCCAGAAGAATGGTGAAGCCGCCCTTCAGCCGCGCCGTTTTGCGCGCCGCCTCGGCGGCGCCGGTAAGCCGCGCGGCCAGGCCACGATGGGCGCGCCATTTGGGGTCTTCGACCAGCAGGGTAATCCCGCTCATGATTCTGATATTAGCTATTTATTCTGGTGATTATAGGCGGCGACGATACGGGCCACGAGCGGATGGCGCACCACGTCCTTTTCGGCGAATCGGGCCACGCCAACCCCCTCCACGCCCTCCAGGATCGCCAGCGCCTCGTTCAGGCCCAGCGCAATCCCGCCCGGCAGGTCGCTTTGGGACGGATCGCCAGTGACAACCATGTGACTGTCTTCGCCCAGCCGCGTCAGCGCCATCTTCATCTGGGCCGGCGTGGTGTTCTGGGCCTCGTCCAGGATGACAAAGGCCCGCGTCAGGGTGCGGCCACGCATGAAGGCGAGCGGCGCCACCTCGATCACGCCCTGCTCCATCAGCCGGCCGGCCGTCTCGCCCAGCACATCGAACAGCGCGTCATAGAGCGGGCGCAGATAGGGATCGATTTTCTCTTTCAGGTCTCCCGGCAGGAAACCCAGCCGCTCTCCCGCTTCCAGCGCCGGCCGCGACAGGATCAGCCGGTCCACCCGCCGCTCATGCAGCATATGGGCGGCGAACGCGGCGGCGAGATAGGTCTTGCCCGTGCCGGCCGGACCGACGCCGAACACCAGCGGGCACTGGCGCATCATTTCCAGATAGGCTGCCTGGGCAGGCGAGCGCGGCCTGACCGCGCGCGAAGATGCGGTCTTGATGGCGCCAGGCGCATTGACGCGCCCCGCATCGGTAAAGCGGATTTCCGCATCCACTTCGGCCTGGGTGATGCTTTCGCCGGCCTCGAGACGCGCATACAGCGCGCGCAGGATGGACGCAGCGCGCTCGCGCTCCTTGCCGGTGACGGACAGAAGATTGCCCCGCATGTCGATCCCGGCATCCAGCTTCTGTTCGATGCGGGCCAGATGCTTGGCGTGGGGGCCGGACAGCGCCGCGGCCAGCGCATTATCGGGAAATTCCAGGGTCAGCGCATTCTTTTTCGCGCTCAAACCAGGACTCCGTGCAGGCTGTTGGCGGTGCGATGGGTGATTTTCACCTCGCCGACCCGGCCGATGCGCGCGGCATCGGCTTCCACATGCACCGGCTGGAGATAGGGCGTGCGGCCCATCAGCTGGCGGGCATCGCGGGCTTTCTTTTCAAACAGGACCGGCAGTGTTTTCCCGATCTGGGAATCGTCGAAGGCATATTGCTGGGCCAGCAGAAGCTTCTGCAATGCGTCCAGCCGCGCCGCCTTCACATCCTCCGGGATCTGCTTGCGCAGGGTGGCGGCCGGCGTGCCCGGCCGCTTGGAGTATTTGAACGAGAAGGCCGTGGCATAGCCGATATCGCGCACCAGCCGCAGCGTGGCTTCGAAATCGGCATCGCTTTCGCCTGGAAAGCCGACGATGAAATCGGATGTCAGCGCGATATCGGGGCGGCTGGCGCGGATGCGCTCCACCAGCCGGCGATAGTCATCGCACCCGTGCTGGCGGTTCATGGCGTCGAGCACCGCGTCCGAACCCGACTGCACCGGCAGGTGCAGATAGGGCATCAGCTTGGGATTATCGCGATGGGCGGCGATCAGATCGTCGGCCATGTCGCGGGGATGGCTGGTGGTGTAGCGGATGCGGGCAAGGCCTTCGATCTTCGTCAACCCATCGCAGAGTTTGGCCAATGACCAGCCTTCGCTGTCATAGGCATTGACGTTCTGGCCCAGGAGCACCAGTTCGCGCGCACCCTTCTCCACCAACTGGCGCGCCTCGCGCAGAATGGCTTCTGGCGCGCGCGACTGTTCGGCGCCGCGCGTATAAGGCACCACGCAGAAGGTGCAGAACTTGTCACAGCCCTCCTGCACGGTAAGGAAGGCACTGATGCCCGTGGTGCTGGGTGCGGGCAGAGAGTCGAATTTTTCCAGCGCGGGAAAATCGGTTTCCAGCACATGGCCGCTTTCGCGCGCCTGGCGCGCGATCATCTCCGGCAGGCGGTGATAGGATTGCGGCCCCACCACCAGATCCACGGCCGGCTGGCGCGCGACAATCTCTTCGCCTTCGGCCTGGGCGACGCAGCCGGCCACCGCCAGCACCATACGCCCGCCTTCCCTGGCTTTGTCGGCCTTCAGGGTCCGGAGCCGCCCCAGTTCCGAATAGACCTTCTCCGCCGCTCTTTCCCGGATATGGCAGGTGTTGAGGATCACCATGTCGGCGCCCTCCGGCTCGGCGACGGCGGCATAGCCCAGCGGCGCCAGCAGATCCGCCATCCGGGCGGAATCGTAGGCGTTCATCTGGCAGCCATAGGTTTTGACGAAGAGCTTCTTCATGGAGGCCGGTTTATCAGCGCGAGAAGCGACAAATTCAAGGTTAGGCCGCCGCCCGGCCCTGGAGGGCCTCGGACACGCCGGTCTGGATCACCTGCTGGGCCCGCAATGCCAGGGTTTTGCGGTCCATATCGTCCAGGTTCAGGGGAGGATGGAACTGGACCACCACCTCCACCGGCCCGGCCAGGATCGCTTCCCACAGATGTGGCACCATTTCCATGTCGCCATACCAGGCGAACAGAGGCCGGTTTTCCCGCCCCATCGGCAGGCCGTAAAGGCCGGTGAAGGCGGCCGACACCGGTTGCACGGTCACATGCCGCCCGCTGGCCAAGACCGCTTCCGCCGCGCCCAGCAGCGCGCTCTTGAAGGGCAGCACCCGATTGCCGTCATGGCTGGTGCCTTCGGGGAACAACAGAAGCGTTTCGCCGGCCAGCAGCCGCTCACGGATGACATCACGAACCTCACCGGTGGCGCTGCGGCGCTCACGTTCGACAAAAACCGTGCGCTGCAGCCGCGCGAGGGTTCCGAAAAAGGGCCAGCGCGCGATCTCGGCCTTGGCGACAAAGCACAAGGGTGTCACCGCCGAAAAGATCAGGATGTCGGCCCAGCTGGTGTGATTGGCGATCATCAGCACGCCTTCGCCCGTGACAGGCTTGCCGCGCACCCGGATATGGATGCCGAAAATGGCACAAACCAGGCGATGATAGCGGCCCGGAAAGGTCCGCGCCGCCGGCAGTTTCAATTTCAGGAACAGCCACTGCACCGGCATGGCCGCCAGGGTGACGATCAGGAAAGAGACAAGGACGAAGCCAGCACGCAGCCGCGCCATCAGGATCAGCCCCGCAGCACCGTCACGGCGGGGGCTTTCGTCCCTTGGGAACGCCATAAAGTTCGAGACGGTGATCCACCAGCTCGAATCCCAGCTCTTCGGCCACCCGGCGCTGCAGCTTCTCGATATCCTCGTTGCGGAATTCGATGACACTGCCGGTCGCCACATCGATCAGGTGGTCGTGGTGGGATTCGGGCACTTCCTCATAACGGGAACGGCCGTCGCGGAAGTCGTGCCGCTCCAGAATCCCGGCATCCTCGAACAGCTTGACCGTGCGATAGACGGTGGCGATGGAGATGTGGGGGTCGATGGCGGAGGCGCGGCGATAGAGTTCTTCCGCATCCGGATGGTCGGCGGCATCGGAGAGGACGCGCGCGATCACCCGGCGCTGGTCCGTCATCCTGAGCCCCTTGTCGACGCAGGCTTTTTCGATCCGCGTCAAATCCATCTCCCGTCCCTATAATAAAACATCAGGTTACGGCAAATCGGCTGGCAGCGGAAGCCTGAGAACCAGCGCATCCCGGCCCCGATAATAACCTTTACGTGATCCAACATTGGCAAATCCCAATCCGGCATAGAGCGCCAGCGCCGCCGGATTGTCGCTGCCAACCTCCAGAAATGTCGCCCTGGCGCCGCGGCGCTCCGCCTCGGCGATGGCAGCGCTCAGAAGCATGCGGCCAAGGCCCTTGCCACGCGCTTCCGGCGCAACGGCCAGGGTCAGAATTTCCGCCTCGTCACTTGCCACGCGCGCGACCACAAAACCGTCCCGATCGTGAAAGGCAAAGGTACCCGGTGTGGCCAGCGTGGTGCGCAGCGAAGCCACGTCCCAGGCATCGTCAAAGCAAGCAGCATGCAACGCTGCGAGGGGAGCGGTGTCAGCCGCCGGATCGAAGCCCATTACGTTAAACAAGGCTTTTTCCACCGGGCAGCTTCGCGTCTGGCGCACGCAGATATAACGGGCCCGGCGCATCTGTCGGTGCAGGATATTTCTGCGACAGTCGCGCCACCCATAAGGCATCGGGCTGACGGACACTGGAGAGTGGAAATTCACGCCCCAGCTGTTCATGGACCGCCGCGGCGCCGGTGCCTGCCAGCGCACATATGCCGAAGGCAGCGATATGCGCCACCGCTTCTGCAAAAGGCAACACGATCGGCGGCTGCATGACCGTCTTACCATCGCGCAGCAACAGATAGGCTTCCGCCCGGCGCGCATCATGGATCGCGGCAGCCTTGGACGACCCGGTCTGCGCCATCGCCGCCATTGCTATCGCTTCCAGAGTGGTCACGCCGATCAGGGGAATATGCAGCGCCAGGCGAAGGCCGCGCATGAAGGCAAGACCGACGCGCTGGCCGGTGAAAGTGCCGGGACCGACGGTGACCGCCAGCCGATCGAGAGTGGCAAATTCGGCGCCCGCCTGTTTCATCGCCTCGTCCACCATGGGCGCAAGGCGCTCGGCATGGCCGCGTTCCATCGGCTCGAAGATGTGGGCGATCAGCTTTTCATCCTCGAGCAGCGCAACAGAACAGGCGCCGAGGGCTGTGTCTACTGCCAGGGTCTTCACGACGGCTTTCTTTTGGGGGCGCTCTCGCTCACGCGAACGCGCCGGGCGAGGATTCTCACAGGATCTTGCAGGCTTCGTCGAACGAAAGCCGCGCCGCGCGAGGCCTCAGGCCCTCACGATCGCCAAAGCCGAGATTGCAGAGAAAATAGGATCTGATCGAAGTACCGGCGAAGAATTCCTTGTCGACGCCTTCGCGATCGAAGCCCGACATGGGCCCGCAATCCAGGCCCAACGCCCGCGCCGCCAGCATGAAATAGCCGCCCTGCAGCCCGGTGCTGCGCATGGCCATATAACGCGCTTTCTCCGGATCCTGCGCCAGCTCCCTGGAAAGGCCTTCCGCCGAGCGCGGCGCCAGCTTGGGCAACATGCGCGCAAAATCCGCGTCATAGCCGACGATGGCAGTGGCGGGCGCCGTCATGGTCTGCCGGCGATTGCCTTCATCCAGCAGCGGCTCCAGCCGCGCCTTGGCCTCTTTCGAGACCACGAAATGAAACCGCGCCGGGGTGATGTTGCCTTCCGTGGGCGGGAGCCGCGCCAAGTCATAGATCGCCATCAGCAACGTGGGCGACACCGGCCTGTTCTGCCATTTGCGCAGGGTCCGGCCGTTGCGGAAGATGGTCTCCAGCGCCGCATCGGCGATGGCATGGTCCGGTTCTGCGAGATAGGGCTCAGCGCTGGGCATGGCGCAAACTATCACACCGCTTCGACAGCGGTCACTTCCGGCACATAATGGCGCAGCATGTTCTCGATGCCGTTCTTCAATGTCATGGTTGACGAGGGGCAGCCGGCGCAGGAGCCCTGCAGGTGGAGTGAGACCACGCCCGAGGCACCATCAAATCCCTTGAAGATGATGTCGCCGCCATCCTGCGCCACGGCGGGACGCACCCGGGTCTCGATCAATTCCTTGATCTGATCGACCACCTCGGCATCGTCTTCGCTGTAGCTTTCTTCTTCGCTGCGCTCCTCCGACGTGCCTTCAAGCAGCGACAACCCTCTGGTGAAATGCTCCATCACCGCGCCCAGGATCGCCGGCTTCAGATGCTTCCATTCGCCGTCGCGCTTGGTGACCGAGATGAAGTCGGCGCCGAAAAACACACGGCTGACTTCCGGGATGGCGAACAGGGCCTTGGCCAGCGGGGAGCGGCCAGCCGTCTCGGCGCTGGGAAAATCGGCCACCTTGCCCTCGCCCATCACCTCACGGCCCGGGAGAAACTTGAGGGTGTTGGGATTGGGGGTGGATTCGGTCTGGATGAACATGGCGTCTGCCCGGGAAGTGCAGGCCCTACATGAACCTCGACAGGCGCTGCATCAAGGGACTGCAATAATATAATTTTATCCGGGTGATATTGACTCCATAGTTTTACCCGGATAAATCATATGCCCATGAGATACTCCGCTTTTTCTGGCTTCGCCCATCTGGAAACCGGCACCCTGGCCGAAGCCTATGCCGCCTGCCGCAACGATGCGGCAGCGGTGATCTTTGATCGGGAAACCGGGCGGGTCGTGGACATTGACCCCCGCTTCCCGCCTGACGCCGAAGGTCCCCGCCCAGGCCGGCCGAAATTGGGGGTAGTGCCCCGGGAGGTGACCTTGCTGCCCAGGCACTGGGACTGGCTGGCGGCCCAGCCGGGCGGCGCCTCGGTGGCGCTGCGCAAGCTGGCGGAAGAGGCGATGAAAGACCCCCGCCGGCAGCAGCGGGTCCGGCGGGATGCGATCTACCGGCTGGCGACGGCGCTGGTGGGCAATGCGCCCGGCTATGAGGAAGCCATGCGGGCGCTTTATGCCGGCGAGGCCGAGGATTTCGCCGCCCATATCGAGGCCTGGCCGCCGGATGTGCGGCGGGTGCTGGAAGAAATGGCGGACGGCGGCGCCTTCTAACTTCTAGAAATCGACAGCGATGCCCTTGCGCTCCCAGTCGCCAAAACGCGTGGGTTCAGGGCCCTTGGGGCCGCCCTGTTCCGGAGGCAATTTCTGGCTGGATTCCTGGGCCCGGCGAGCCTCGGCTTCCGCTTTGGCACGGGCCCCGGCTTCGGCGATGCGCCGGGCAACGGCGGGGTCGATATCGGCTTGATCGGACATAAGCTGATCTTACATCAGGAGTGACGGACAGGCGAACGAAGTGAGCCGTCGGCCGCACGACCATAAAAAGGAAGCTGACGGAGAACCCATGAATACGCTTCGCACCGGTATGCTGATGGCAGCGCTGACCGGCCTGTTCCTGGTGGTTGGCGCCCTGATCGGCGGCAGCCACGGCATGGCCATCGCCTTCGCCCTTGCGCTGGCGACCAACCTCTTTGCCTATTGGAATTCGGACAAGGTGCTGCTGTCCATGTATGGCGCCCGGCAGGTGGACCAAAGCAGCGCGCCGGAACTTTATCATCTGGTGGCGAAACTGGCGCAGCAGGCCAGCCTGCCCATGCCCAAGGTCTACATCACCGAGAATCCGCAGCCCAACGCCTTTGCCACCGGACGCAGTCCCGAACATGCCGCGGTTTGCGTCACCACGGGCCTGTTGCAACAGGTGAACCAGGAAGAACTGGCGGGCGTGCTGGCCCATGAGCTGGGACATGTGAAGCATCGCGACACGCTGACCATGACCATCGTGGCGGTGATGGCCGGCGCCATCTCCATGCTGGCCAACATGGCCTTTTTCATGGGCGGCGACCGGGACCGCAACAATCCGCTGGGTATTGTGGGCGTGATCCTGGTGAGTCTGCTGGCGCCGATCGGGGCTATGCTGGTGCAGGCCGCCATTTCGCGCTCGCGCGAGTTCGAGGCCGACCGTGCCGGCGCCGAGATCACGGGCCGGCCGCTGTGGCTGGCTTCGGCGCTGGGCCAGATCGAGCGCGCCGCCGAACGCATCGAGAACTATCCCGCCGACGCCAATCCGGCCACGGCGCACATGTTCATTATCAATCCACTGCATGGCGGCGGCCTGACCAGCATGTTCGCTAGTCATCCGCCCACCGAAGAGCGCATTGCACGTTTGCGGGCGATGGCCGGCGGTGCGGCCGTTCCTGTTCGCAAGGGACCGTGGGGGTGAACGGGAACGTTCCACGCGCCTTCCCTCACCCTTCGACGGGCTCAGGGTGAGGGGAAAACAAAAATCCTCATGCTGAGCCTGTCGATGCATGAGGCAGCTATCTCGCGCCACACCAAGTGCTCTAAACATCCTCCATGAGTGAAACGGGTTTGCCCGCCCGCCGCGCGGCGCTGGCGATGATCTCCGGTGTGCTGCGGCAAAGACGGGCACTGGATTTCCAGCTTGAACCGCTGAAGACCCTCGCGCCACGCGATGCCGGCTTCGCGCGCGCGCTGGCCAGCCAGACCTTGCGCCATCTGGGTGCGCTGGATGCGGTGCTGCGCAAGTTCCTGCAAAAGCCGCTGGCGCCGCACAAAGCCGGCGCCGCCAGCGAGATCCTGCTGCTGGGCGCCTGCGAACTCCTGATCCTGAAGGTGGCGCCGCATGCCGCGGTAGATGCCGCCAACCAGCTTGCCGCCAAGGACAACAAGGCGGTTCATTTCAAGCCGCTGATCAACGCCGTGCTGCGGCGCGTCTCGCGCGATGGCGAGGCCGCGCTAGCCGGCCTGGACCGCGAGCGGATTTCGACACCCGATTGGCTATGGCAGCGCTGGGCCGCGCAATATCGCCAAGGTATCGCGTCAGCGATTGCGCGGGCGCATCTCAGCGAAGCGCCGCTCGATATTGTCGTGAAGCACGGCACATATCCGGACAGCGAAGCGCTGTTCGGCGCGGTGCGCCGCCTGTCTGCCGATGGCCGGATCGAAGGCCTGCCCGGATTCGCGAGCGGCGATTGGTGGGTACAGGATGCCGCTGCCACCTTGCCTGCTCTGCTGCTGGGCGATGTCACCGGAAAGCAGGTGCTGGACCTTTGCGCCGCGCCGGGCGGCAAGACCATGCAACTGGCGGCGCGCGGCGCGAACGTGACGGCGGTGGAAATCGATCCGGCGCGGGCCGCCCGCATCCGCGAGAATCTGGCGCGGACAAAGCTTGCTGCCGAGATCATCGAAGCCGATGTCCGCGACGTGAAAGCCACCGCGCCGCTGGTGCTGCTGGATGCGCCTTGCACCGCCACCGGTACCATCCGCCGCCATCCCGACCTGCCCTGGATCAAGGGCGCCGCCGATGTGACCGTTTCGGCGGCTGCGGCCTATGAGATTCTGGAAAGCGCGGCGGCCAGGGTCGAGCCCGGCGGCATCCTGGTCTTCGCCGTCTGCTCCCTGGAGCGCGAGGAAGGCGAAGAGCAGATCGCCGCCTTCCTTGCTTCACATCCGGAATTCGCGCGGGCGCCGATTTCGGCAGATGAGCTATTCGGCCATGGCGAATGGATCACGCCCGATGGCGACCTGCGCACCCTGCCCTGTCACCTGCCGGACAAAGGTGGCGTCGACGGTTTTTATGCGGCGCGACTGAAGCGCTCAGAGACGCCCTAACGCGTAGGCGATGGCGAGATAGACCTTGCCGGTATCGGCCGAGAGCAGGGTGGAGGTCAGGATCCCGCCGCCATCGCCGTGCCTGGCCTGGGTCAGCAAGGTCTCAAACTCGGCCAGATAGGCATCGGCCGCGTCATGAAAGCGCTTATCGTCGCGATACAGCGTGGTGATGCGGTCCACCGCCGTCTCATCGATCGCATCCGCCAGCCGCCGCGCGAAAATCGCACGGTCGCCCGCCAGATACCGCTTCCAGTCCTCATCGCCCGGTTCGGTCTCGTCCAGCTGCGACAGGTCGATCGCCATATCGGCCAGCGCCAATTGCAGCGCCCCCACCCTGGCTGCAGCCTCCAGGCCCACCTTTTCCACCCGCGGGATCTGCAGGTCGCTTTCATCAACGGCCGCCAGCAGCGTCTTCATTTCCCACTTGGCGCTCTCGGTCTTGGATTCGGGCTTGCCCGATTTTTCCGTCGGCTTGCGGGACGTCAGCTTGCGCGCCAAACCCTTGAGGCCATCATTTTCCGGCTCGGGCTGCGGCTTGGCCGGCCCGGCCTGATCAGGCGGCGGCGGCGCGAGCTTGCCTGTGGCGCGGGCATGAAGCGTCGAAAGCGTCCGCGCCGACAGATCCAGAATCTGATCGGTTTCCGCCGAGACCATCTGGCGCACCCGCCGCGCCTCTTCCTGCGCCAGTCCCGGCAGGCGCAGCAGATGCTTCTCCAGATCGCGGCTGGTGTCGGACAGCAGCGTGCGCACCTTGCCGGTTTCGGTGCCCAGTTCGCCGGCCGTGCGCAACAGCCGGTCGCATTCCGCCATGGCCTCACCCACCAGCACGCGCACATCATTCTGGGCTCGGGCCGCGCTTTCCCCAACCAGGGTCTGGGCGCCCTCTCCCGCCTCCTTGATGCTGGTGGCGAGCGATGCCAAAACCTGCGCGGCCGCCTCGCTGGTGTCTTTCAGAAAGTCAGATTCGCGGACGAAGGCCTGGGTCAGTTGCGCCGCCCGGGTCGCGGCATTGGCCATGATCGTTTCCAGATGCCGTTCGGCATCGCCCGTGAGCATTTCGAATTTCTTGGCTTCGCCGCCCAGAAGGCGGAGCGCGCCTTCCATGCCGCTGCGCTGCTGGCCCAGAGCGGTTTCGAAATTCTCGCCTTCCGCTTTCAGCCTCTCCACCAGCTCGCTCATCTGCGCACGGTGCTTTTCCTGGCGCGCCAGCACGAATTCGGCGCGCGACATGGCGGCATCGGAGACTTCTTCGATGCGTGACGCCTGGACCTCCAGCGACTTGGCCGCCTCCAGCGGCGCTTCCGCGGCCTGGGTAATGGCGGCACGAAAGCCGGCGGCCTGTATGTCCAGCGACTGGGTCGCCATCTTCAAGGTGCCTTCGGCCGATTCCATCATGGTCCGAAGCTGCGCAGCGCGGCCCGCAAGATTTTCCACGGCCCGGCTCGCCGCGTCGCCGAGGAGATCGCCCAAGGTCTCGATCCGGGCGCTTTCCTGGTTAAGACGTGCAGAAATCGTGTCGCCGCGCACTTCGGCTCTGGCACCGGCATCGTTGAGGGCGGCGATCTGCTTTTCCAGCACCGCTTCCAGGGTACGCATGCGCTGAAAGGCGGCATCCAGGCCCGAATTGAGGCCATCCAGTTCGCGCCGCACCACGCGCGCCAGCCGCGCGGCATGGTTGGCGGCGGTCTCGTCGGCGACAAACAGCCGGTCGCTGGCGGCAAGCATCTGGCGCGCCGCATCATTCATGGCGGCGCTGCGGGCGAGCGCCGCGGCGATAGCCATGAACAGGAAGGGCGGCAACAGCACGGCGGCAGCCAGCGCCGCCTTGGTGGACAGCGCCAACTCCAAAATACCGCCCGGACCCCAGAAGCCCCAGGCATAGGCGGCGCTGATCCCCATCCAGAAGAGGGACAGAAGGATGCCGGCCAGCAAGGTCAGCCTGCCGAAACGACTGGGCCGCGGCTTGAGTGCGGGTGAAGGCGTGGGCGCCGGCGACGGCGGCGAGACATTCGCTGGTTTTTCCAGCGGAGCGGTTTGCCCGAAATTCCTGACCATGGCTCCCTTAAGCCCTGAAGTACCCGCCCTTTTTAATCTAATCATGTTTACCAGCCGTTTCACACGCAGATTTCACAGAAAAATTAGGGATTAACCGGGCCTTAGCCCAAGACCGGCCAGGATGGCGCGCTATCTCAGGACACCCCTCATGACCGATATGCCGGTCGATCTTGCCCATCTCGCCCGCTATACCGGCGGCGACAAAAGCCTGAACGCCGAGATCCTGCGGCTGTTTGATGGCCAGATCAGCGAGATGGTGGGCCAGCTTCAGGCCATCCTGGACCAGCGCGATCCCAAGAAGTGGCGCCAGGTCACCCACACCATCAAGGGCGCGGCCCGCGGCGTGGGTGCCTTCGCCATGGGCCAGGCCGCGGCTGACGCCGAGCCCGTTGATCCCTCCGCCCAGCCCGACCGGGCCGGCCAGGCCCTCGCCACCCTGAAAACCCGGGGCCAGGCCGTGCAGGCCTTCATCGCCGACTACCTGGTCGCTTAAACCGCTCCTCATTTTGGTGTAGCTGGCAGCGGCATTTTGCATCGCCGCTGTGCAGGCTTTGGGGTTGTGCGACCCGGGCCTTTTTACATATAAAAACGATGTTTTCTCCAGACTTACATCAAACTGAGTGTGGAATATCCCCAAGGACTTGAAATGACGCAATCCATCGAAACGGATGTTGCCATCATCGGCGCCGGCCCCATTGGCCTGTTCGCGGTGTTTGAGCTGGGGCTGCTGGATCTGAAGTGCCACCTGGTGGACATCCTGGACCGGCCGGGCGGGCAGTGCACCGAGCTCTATCCAGAAAAGCCGATCTACGACATTCCCGGCCTTCCCGTGGTGACCGGCCAGGAGCTGGTCAATCGTCTGCTCGAACAGATCAAGCCGTTCGATCCGCAATTCCATTTTGGCGAAATGGCGACGTCGCTGGAGAAGCTGGCTGACGGCCGCTGGAAGCTGAAGACCGATGCCGGCACCGAGATCACCGCACCGGTGATCGTGGTGGCGGCCGGCGCGGGCTCGTTCCAGCCCAAGCGTCCGCCGGTGCCGGGCATCGAGAAGTTCGAGAATGCCGGCGACGGCATCGGCGTGCATTACGCCGTGCGCAAGATGGAAACCTTCCGCGGCAAGAACATCCTGATCGCCGGGGGCGGCGATAGCGCGCTCGACTGGGTGATCAACCTGGCGCCGCTCGCCAAGTCCATGACCCTGGTGCATCACCGCGACGGCTTCCGCGCCGCGGCGCACAGCGTCAACCAGATGCGCGAACTGGAGAAGGAAGGAAAGGTCAAGTTCCATGTCGCCAGCGTCAAGGCGATCCATGGCGAGCCCGGCCAGCTCACCGGCGTCACGCTTGCCGGCGCCGACAAGAGCGAGTGGCATCATGAAGCCGATGCGTTCCTGCCCTTCTTCGGCCTGACCATCAAGCTGGGCCCCATCGCGGAATTCGGCATCAACCTGCACGAGAATCTGATCCCGGTGGACACGGCGCGTTTTGAAAGCCAGACGCCCGGCATCTTCGGCATCGGCGACATCAACACCTATACCGGCAAGCTGAAGTTGATATTGTCCGGCTTCCATGAGGCGGCGCTGATGGCGCAGGCCGCGTTCCACATCTGCAAGCCGAACGAGAAGCTGCGCTTCCAGTACACGACCTCTTCGTCCAACCTGCAAAAGAAATTGGGTGTCTCGTGATCCTTCGCCACGCGCATTTCCTCCTCACCCTGAGCCTGTCGAAGGGTGAGGCCGCCAAGGCGATACGGAAATGCGCTGCTCAGGATGAGGGAGTTTAAAAAATGAAGATTCATGCGATCGACCGCCAGGGCAAGGAATACACGCTGGAAGGCCGCGAGGGCTGGAGTGTGATGGAAATCCTGCGCGATGGCGGCCTGGACATCGCGGCGGAATGCGGTGGGGCCTGTGCCTGCGCCACCTGCCATGTCTATGTGAATGACGGCTGGTTCGAGAAGCTGCCGGCGCCATCGGAAGCGGAAATCGACATGCTGGACATGGCGCTGGCGGTCGAGCCCAATTCGCGGCTGTCGTGCCAGATCGTGTGCAGCGACGCCACCGACGGCATCAAGGTCACTGTCGCGCCTGAGTAGAACGGGGCGAGCGGCCCATCAGTAGCCGCCCAATTCTTTCCTCATCTCAAAGGCGATGGAGCCGCGCTGTCCCAGAAAGCTGCGGCCCGCATCCATCTTGTAAAGGCCGCGCAGATAGGTGACATCGATATCGGTCAGCGCGCTCGGCTTCAGACCGGCGGCGCAGTTGGCAGCCATCAGATTGTTGATGGTCGGCACGTCCTGGCAGGTGCCATATGATTGCCCCTGGGACAGCGCCAGCATGGCGATGTAATCGGCGAGCGGACCGATCTCCTGCCCGCCGATCTTGCGCGTATCCACGATGATGACGGCGGTGGTAAACTCGCTTTTCAGCCCGTCTCCCGTGCGCGACCCGCTCACATAAAGGCTGGGAAAGCCCCCGCCCATCACGCCATAGCCGAGAGCCCGGCTTGGCAGATCGGCCACGATGAAGCCGCGAAAATCTTCGGTCGCGGTGCTGTACCAGGCCTGAACCGGAAGGGTCATCGTGGCAATCTTTTGGCGCTGCGAGATATAATGAGCCCCGAGCAAGGCTGGCCGTTTGGTGCTCATGAAATCCAAGATCGCCTGCGGCTGCGGCGTGGCCAGCACCAGGATATTGGGGCGGCAGGGCCTGTCATCGGGGGCCCGCGGTGCGCCAGCCATCACCGCAAAGCGCAGGATGCGTTGGCTTATATACTGATCGAATCTGTCCGGCAGGCCGACTGTCAGGGGACAGATGCCTGTCTTCCAGCGGGCGATCTTGCCCAGCCAAGGCGTGGGCGTGGAATGGGCGATGATGAAATTGTCGAGCGCCCGTTCGGTGCGCAGCGCAGGCGCCGTGACGATCACATTCTCCACCGCGGTGCCGGGTTGGGGCTCTTCCGGCTTGGGCTGCTCTTGCGCGGAAGCGGTGAGAGAAAAGGCCAGCGCCGACGCCAGCAACAGGATGGGAAAGCCTTTCATGCCTGCGCTCTGCCCGTGACCATGACGCCTTGCCCCATATCCTACCCCCGCAGGCGAAGCCCGGACCAGGCGTCAGTAGCCGCCCAGCTCTTTCTTCATTTCAAAGGCGATGGAGCTGCGCTCTCCGCGATAGGACTGGCCCGCGTCCATTTTGTAGAGGCCGCGCAGATAGGTGGCGTCGATATCGGTCAGCGCCGCCGGCTTCATCTCGGCGGCGCAGCCGGAAGCCATGAGATTGTTGATGGTCGGCACATCCTGGCATGTGTCATAGGATTGGCCCTGCGACAGCGCCAGCATGGCGATATAGTCGGCCAGTGGCCCGATCTGCTGGCCCGCGATCTTTTGCGTATCCACCAGGATGATCGCCGTGCTCAGTTCGCTCTTCAGCCCATCTCCCAGCCGCGAACCGCTCACATGCGCACCCTCGCCGGGCAGATACCCGCTGGCCGAGCCCGCGACATAACTTGAACTCATCACACCATAACCGTGCTCCCAGCTCGGCAGGTCGGCTGAGATGAAGCCATAAAAGTCCTCGGTCGCGGTGCTGTACCAGGCCTGAACCGGAAGGGTCATCGTGGCAATCTTTTGACGCTGCGAAATATAGTGAGCCCCGAGCAATCCCGGACGCTTGGTGCTCATGAAATCCAGAAAGGTCTGCGGCTGGTCCGTCGCTATAAC
>Ga0134125_10004221_pt1 | contig 16457 bp, 12 predicted proteins | sample KB31751_FD_96464 | JGI IMG/M metagenome (GOLD analysis project Ga0134125, IMG submission 96464) | Terrestrial soil microbial communities with excess Nitrogen fertilizer from Kellogg Biological Station, Michigan, USA - KB3-175-1 | ecosystem: Environmental > Terrestrial > Soil > Unclassified ...
GGGGTGGGCGTTGCGCTTGATCGCGGCGTTCTCGGCGGGCAGGCCGAAGGAATCCCAGCCGATGGGATGGAGCACGTCGTATCCGAGCTGGCGCCAGTAGCGGGCCACGACGTCGCCCATGGCGAAGGCCTCGGCATGGCCCATGTGCAGGTCACCGGACGGGTAGGGGAACATGTCCAGCACGTAGCGGCGCTCGGCCGAGCCGTCGTCCTTCGGGGTGAAGACCCCCAGTTCCTCCCACACGGGCTCCCACCGGGCTTCAAGGTCCCTGAAGCTGTAGCTGGTGCCGGTGTCCGGGGTTCCGGGTGCCTCTGTGCTCACGATGTGTTCGCCTTCTGGTTGTGCCGAAGTGGTGGGTCAAGCAGTTCCGGCGTCCACCGCCGGTCCACCGGGGGCCGGTCGCGGAAGCCGAACACGAAAAAGCCCCTTGGCATGCAAGGGGCAGCCGGGGAGGTGTTCCCGGCTAGGCAAGACGTAGGACTGCTGACATGGGGCCAGTCTACAGCACGCCCGGGCCCCGCCACCGCAGGGTGGCGGGGCCCGGAGGGGGCACCGGGAGCCCTACTGCACGTCGTCGTCGACCCAGTCGAAGGTCTTCGTCACGGCCTTCTTCCACAGCCGCAGCTGGCGCCCGCGTTCCTCCTGCGCCATGGCCGGCTCCCACCGGGTGTCTTCGGCCCACTTGCTGCGCAGCTCGTCGCGGTCCTTCCAGAAGCCCACGGCCAGCCCTGCCGCGTAGGCGGCTCCCAGCGCCGTCGTCTCGATGATCTCCGGGCGCACGACCGGGACGCCGATCACGTCGGCCTGGAACTGCATGAGCCCGGCATTGGCGACCATGCCGCCGTCGACCCGCAGTTCGGTCAACGGCACGCCGGCATCGGCGTTGACGGCGTCGAGGACCTCGCGGGTCTGGAAGGCGGTGGCCTCCAACGCGGCGCGGGCGATGTGCGAGCGATTGGCGAATCGGGTCAGGCCCACGATCGCGCCGCGGGCGTCGGGGCGCCAGTACGGGGCGAACAACCCGGAGAAGGCCGGCACGATGTAGACGCCGCCGTTGTCCTCCGCCTTCGAGGCCAGTTCCTCGACCTCGGCGGCGGAGGAGATCATCCCGATGTTGTCCCGCAGCCACTGCACGAGCGACCCGGCCACCGCGATCGAGCCCTCCAGCGCATACACGGGCTTCTCGCCGGCCACCTGGTAGGCCACGGTGGTGAGCAGGCCATTGGAGGACTTCACGATCTCCTCCCCGGTGTTGAAGATCAGGAAGCAACCGGTGCCATAGGTGTTCTTCGCCTCGCCGGCCCGGAATGCCGCCTGCCCGAAGGTGGCGGCCTGCTGGTCTCCGAGGATGCCGGCGACCGGCACCTCGCGCAGCAGCTGGTTGGTGTGGACGGTGCCGTAGACCTCCGAGGAGGACCTGATCCGGGGCATCATCGAGACCGGGACCCCGAAGTCGGCCAGGATCCCCTCGTCCCACGTCAGCTTCTCGAGGTCCATGAACATCGTGCGGGACGCGTTCGTGACATCGGTGATGTGGATGCCGCCGTCGGTGCCGCCGGTGAGGTTCCAGGTCACCCAGGTATCGGTGTTGCCAAAGAGCAGGTCGCCCGCCTCGGCGCGCTCGCGCACCCCCTCGACGTTGTCCAGGATCCACTTGATCTTGGTGCCGGAGAAATAGGGGGCCAGGGGCAGGCCTACGCGGTCCTTGTACCGGTCCCCACCGCCGTCGGCGGAAAGATCGTCGACGATGTTCTGGGTCCGGGTGTCCTGCCAGACGATGGCGTTGTACACGGGTTGACCGGTGTTCTTGTCCCAGACGACGGTTGTCTCGCGCTGGTTGGTGATGCCGACCGCGGCGATGTCGTGCCGGGTGAGGTTGGCCTTGGAGAGGGCGCTGCCGACGACTTCGCGGACATTGGTCCAGATTTCCGTGGCGTCGTGCTCGACCCACCCGGCCTTCGGGAAGATCTGCTCGTGTTCCTTCTGCCCGACGGAGACGATGGCCCCGTCGTGGTCGAAGATGATGGCCCGCGAACTCGTGGTGCCCTGGTCGATGGCGATGATGTGTTGTGCCATGGTGCCTGCCTTCGTGATGGTGATGCTGGATCGGACGATGGCGTCCGGGCCTGGCCCGGATACCGCGGGGCCGGACCTAGAGGCCGGCGAAGAGCGCTGCTCCCACCAAGCCGCCCAGGGCGCCGCCGATCAGCGGTCCGACCACGGGTACCCAGGCATAGCTCCAGTCGCTGGGTCCCTTGCCCTTGATGGGCAGCACCGCATGGGCGATGCGGGGACCCAGGTCACGGGCGGGGTTGATCGCGTAGCCCGTGGGCCCGCCCAGGGAGGCGCCGATGCCGACCACGAGCAGGGCGACCGCCAAGGGGCCCAGCCCGTTGGGCGTCAAGCCGAATCCGGCGATAACGAACACGAGGACGAAGGTCGCGATGATTTCGGTCAGTAGGTTCCAGCCCTTGCTGCGGATCGCCGGTCCGGTGGAGAAGACACCGAGTTTTGCCGCCGGGTCCTCTTCGGCGTCGAAATGCTGCTTGTAGGAGAGGTAGGCCAGGCAGGCGCCGAGGAACGCCCCGATCATCTGGGCGGCAAAGTAGAGCAGCGTGTTCGCGAACGTCTTGTCGATGCCCGGTGCGTACTCTGTGACATGGGGGTTGACCAGCAGCCCGACGGTGACCGCCGGGTTCAGGTGGGCCCCCGAAGTCGCCGCCACCCAGACACCGGCGAAGACGCCCAGCCCCCAGCCGAAGTTGACCATCAGGAAATTGCCGTTGTTTCCCTTGGCCTTGGCGAGCGCGGCGTTGGCGACCACGCCACAGCCGAGCAGCATGAGTAGCATCGTGCCGAGTGCTTCGGCGCTGAACGCTTGCAGAGACATCGTTGACTCCTAGGTTGAGTGGTGATGCGGGGCATCGTGTCGTGCTCCCGCGGCATTCCGGCTCTCCGGCCCGGGCCGGTGCGGAAATCGTGGGGCCGGGTGGGCGGCCGCCCACCCGGCGGAGGTGCGGCTAGGCGGCCGCCGGGGTGAAGTCCACGCCGTGTTCTTCGGACAGGACCCGGAGGGTGTCGGCGCGTTCGGCCGCGGTCCGGTCGGCATCCCAGCCGAGCACCGGGGCCACGAGGTCGGCGCACTCGCCGACCAGGTCGGCGGTGACGAGGCCGCGGAAGGCCAGCGAGGTCCGGCGGATGAACACGTCCACCAGGCGTCCGACCTGTTCCCGGCGCGCCATGTGGGCGAGTTCGTCGACGCTGAGTTCGGTACAGTGGCGCAGCAGTGTGTCGGACGGGCCGGCGGCGTCCAGGACCTCGTCGGCGCGGGTGCCGTACCGTTCGAGCAGCACGCCCAGCCGGTCGCGCGTGGCCCGGTGGGACCGTGCGGTGATCCACTGTTCGCGTTCCACGTCGTTGCGCGGGTAGTCGACTCCGCCCCCGATGGCCAGGGCGCTGGTATCAGGTCCGGCGGTGCGCCCTAGGACCGCGAGTACCTCGCCACCCAGCTGTTCGCCGAGGGCGCGGAAGGTGGTCCACTTGCCGCCAACCAGGCTGAGCGTGGTCGTACCGTGGGCTCCGCTGCGCTTCTCGACGCGGTAGTCGCGGGAGACAAAGCCCGGCTGGGTGTCGTCGTGGCGCGGCAGGGGCCGCACGCCCGAGAACCGGTAGACGATCTCGTCTCGGGCGACGGCGACGCCCGGGAAAACGTGGTTGATGAGGTCGAAGAAGTAGTCGACTTCCTCGGGGGTGCAGCGCGCCGGCTGGGACATGTCGGCGTCGATGTCCGTGGTGCCCACCAGCACCCGGTCCCCCAGGGGGTAGACCAGTACGATGCGCCCGTCGCTGTGTTCGAAGAAGATCTCCCGTCCCCCGCAGGCGGCGAGCAGCTCCGGGCTGTCCAGCACGATGTGCGAGCCCTTCGTCCCGCCCATGAAGGAGCTCGGCTGGCCCAGCGCGTCGTTGGTCGCATCGACCCAGGCCCCGGTGGCGTTGACGATGACCGGTGCCGTGAAGCCGAATTCCTCCCCGGTGAGCTCATCGCGCAGCCGGGCCACGCCGTCGTGCTCGGAGACCAGGGAGAGGTAGTTGGAGGCGCGGGAGTCGGGGTTGGCGGCCAGGCCGTCGTGCAGCACGTCCAGGGTCAGCCGCTCGGGGTTGTGGACGGAGGCATCGAAGTAGGTGGCCGCGTACTTCACGTCGGGTCGCAGGGCGGGCAGCTCGGCCAGGGCGCGGCGCCGGCCGTGGAAACGGTGCCGTTCGGTGAGGCGTCCGGAGCCGGCGAAGGCGTCGTACATCAGCAGCCCGGCCTTGATCAGCAGCGCGCCGCGTTCCTGGGGCTTGGAGTTGCGGTGGGTCAGGAATCGGGCGGGGGCGCTGAGGATGCCGGAGAACGTGGAGAAGATGGGGATGGTGGTGCGCAGCGGCTTGACGTAGTGCGGGGCGATCGCCAGCAGGGTGTTGCGTTCCTGGACGGATTCGCGGACCAGGCGGAATTCCCCGTTCTCCAGGTAGCGGATGCCGCCGTGGATCATGTGGGAGGACGCGCCGGAGGCACCCTGGCAGTAGTCGCCGCGTTCGACCAGGGCGACGTCGATGCCCTGCAGGGCGAGGTAGCGGAAGGTCGCGACGCCGTTGATGCCGCCGCCGACGACGAGGACCTGGGCCTGGGGGCGGTCGCGGAGGGCGGCGACGGCGGGACGGGTGGCTTGTGTGGATTGCACTCGGATCGGTCCTTTGCTGCGCGGTGGTGCTGGTGTCCCCGGAATCGGGGTTCTGCCCAGTAGTCTGGTGATGACGGAACATTGCAGTCAATTGGATTGCACATATGTGCAGAACGGAGGGTGGACCATGGGCAGTGGCGGGGATCACGACGACTGGAGCGGGCCGAACGGTGAACCGAACGTGCACAGCGCCCCCCGCCGCGGGGCCGACCGGCGCGAGCGCGACGCACTGCGGGCGGCCCAGCTCTACTACGTGCAGGACCTGACCATGGAGGCCATCGCCCGGGACCTGGGCGTCTCGCGTTCCACGGTCTCCCGCCTGCTTTCGCTGGCCAAACGCACCGGGCTGGTGAAGATCGAGCTGGACCCCCCACGGGGGCGGGCGACGTCGCTGGTCCGCGACCTCGAGGCCCGGTACGGCGTGCGCGCCCAGGTGGTCCCCACCGACGGGTCCCTCGGCGAGGCCGAGGTGCTGGAACGCGTCGCCGCGCACGCCGCCCACGTGGTGCAGCCGCTGATCTCCTCCGGCATGACAGTGGGGCTGGCGTGGGGGTCGACGTTGAGCGCGCTGAGCAAGCACCTGGTGCACAAGCCCACCCACGACACCGTGTTCGTCCAGCTCAACGGGGCCGCCAACCCGCTGACCACCGGCATCTCCTACGCCAGCGACATCCTGTTCAGGTTCGGCACGGCCTTCACCGCCCGCGTGGAGCAGTTCCCGGTCCCCGCCTTCTTCGACCGGGCCGAAACCCGGGCCGCGATGTGGCAGGAACGCTCGGTGGTCCGCGTGCTGGACACCCACCGGGAGATCCGCCTGGCCATCTTCGGCCTGGGCTCGATCGACGCGGCAGTGCCCAGCCAGATCTACCGCGGAGGCTACGTCAGCACCCAGGAGGCCCGTGCCCTGCGCGAGCAGGGGGTCGTCGGTGACGTGGCCACGGTGTTCTACCGCAGCGACGGCAGCGACGACGACATCGCCATGAACGAGCGCTCCACCGGACCGCGGCTGGCCGACCTGCGCCGCATCCCGCAACGCCTGGCGGTGGTCGCCGGACGCGGCAAGCTGGGGGCGCTGCGCGGGGCGCTGGAGGGACGGCTGATGACCGACCTGGTCGTCGACGAGGGCACCGCCTGGCGGCTGCTGCGCTGAGGTCCCCGGCGGGACCGATAGGCTCGAGCCCATGAGCGACTACCCCGCCTACCGCACGCCCTGGACGACCCGCCACCGGCACCTCGGCTCCGAGCTGCGCGTACGGACCTACCCGGCGCAGGGTGCCTCCCGCGGGACGATCCTGGCCATCCACGGCTTCCGCGGGGACCACCACGGCCTGGACCTGCTGGTCCGCCACCTGCCCGGGTACACGATCGTGGTCCCCGACCTGCCCGGTTTCGGGGACTCCACCGCTTTCACCACCGCCCGGCACGACGCGTCCACCTTCGCCACCGTCATCGAGGCGCTGCGCACCGACCTGGACCTGCCGGCGACCGCGACGCTGCTGGGGCACTCGTTCGGGTCCATCGTCGCGGCCCGATACGCCGCGGCCCATCCGGGCGCCTTCGCGCACCTGGTGCTGGTCAACCCGATCTGCGAACCGGCCCTGGAGGGACGCCAGGCGGTGTTCTCCCGGCTGGCCGCCGGCTACTATGCCGCCGGCCGGATGCTCCCCGGGCCCCTGGGGTTGGCCGTGCTGCGCAGCCGGCTGGTGGTCGACCTCATGTCCGCCACCATGGGGACCTCCGGGGACCCGGCGACGCAGGCCTACGTGGTCGACCAGCACCGCCGCTACTTCAGCGGGTTCGCGGACCGCACCATCCTGCAGGAGGCCTTTGCCTCCTCGATCCGCGACACCGTGCGCGACGTCGCCGCGGCCGTCCGCACCCCCACCCTGCTCGTCGTCGGCGAACTCGACGACCTGGGCTCCGTCCCCGGGCAGTACTCCCTGGCCGCGCAGTTCCCGCGGGCCCGCATCGAGGTCCTTCCCGGCGTCGGCCACCTGATCCACTACGAGCGCCCGGGGGCCACCGCACGGCTCGTCGATGGGTTCCTGGCCGGCCGGCCGTGACCCGATCGCCCTGCGGGGCCCGGCACGGATGCCGTCAGAGCAGGCCCTGCTGGTCCACCCGCACCCCGACCACGGGGTCCCGGTTCGCCGAGGAGCGGGCCTTGGCGCGCCGCAGCTCGGCGGTGACGCGGGCACCGTCGCCGTAGGGGAAGAACAGCAGCCAGCGGTGCATCCCGTCCTCCTCGATGACCGGACCGGTCAACCGGGCCGACTCGGGCAGCTCCAGCGCCCGGGCGAAGGCATCGGCGGCCGCCGCGGGCCCGGAGAGCGCCGCGGTGCGCACGGCCGGGGGCAGCCCCAGCTCCCGGCGCACCCCGAGCTCGCGTTCGGCGAAGCCGGCGGGATCCCACCGCACCAGGGCCCGGACGGGGTCCGACTCCCCCGCGGCGACGACCACCACTCCCCCATCCCCCGCGGGCCGGGCCAGCGCGGCGGCACCCAGCCAGCGGTGCAGCACCTCCTCGCCGGTGCGCAGCTCGTCGCGGGCCAGCATGCGGTCCCCGTCCAGCAGCAAGACGGCCGCATAACCGCCCGCGGCCACCGGTTCGGCCCCCGGGGTCGCGACCACCAGCGCCGGGGAGGCGGGCACGGTGCGGCGCGGATGCTCCCCCGTGGCGCTGACCACCGGGACCTTCGGGAACGCCCGGCCGAGTTCCTCGGCGGTCCGGTCGGCCCCGATCGCCGCGGCGCGCAGCCGGTGCCCGCCGCAGACCTGGCAGGTCCAGTTCGGTGCCTGCCGGCCGCACCAGCGGCAGCCCGGCACGGCCCCGGCGCGGTCCAGTCCCAGGGGCCCGGAGCATGCGGTGCAGCGGGCCGGTTCGCGGCAGCGCTCGCACCGCACCGCCGGCAGGAAGCCGGTGCGGGCCACCTGCACCAGCACCGGTCCCCGCTCCAGCGCACGGGCGGCGGTGGACCAGGCGATGCGCGGCAGCCGCGCGGCATGCAGCACCGGATCGCGTTCCTGTTCGAACGAATCGGAGCTGGCCACCACCCGCGCCGCGTTCGCCCGCAGCAGGGCGCGCGGGGCCGCCAGCTCTGGGGCCCACCCGGTCAGGACCAGCCGCTGGGCCTCGGCGCTGCGGGACTGCCCGGCCAGCAGCAGCGCGCAGCCGGCGAGCTGGGCGCGCAGCAGCAGGACCTCGCGCACGTGCTGGTAGGGGGCCCGCGGTTCGGCGTGGCTGGAATCCTGGTCCTCCCACACCACCACCAGGCCCAGGTCGTGCACGGGGGCGTAGGCCGCCGAGCGCGTCCCGACGGCCACCCGGGCCTGCCCGCGGGCCACGCGCAGGAACTGCCGGTAGCGCGGCGTGGCCCCGTCCTCGGCGCTGAGCCGGGCCACGTCGGCCTCCCCGAGCGCGGCGGCCAGGGCATCGGTGGCGCGGTCCAGGTCGCGGGCGTCGGGCACGACCACCACGGCCCCGCGCCCGGAGCGCCGGCACGCGGCGACGGCCTCGGCCAGCAGGGCAGGCCAGCCCCCCGGCTGGTTGGGGACCACGGTGGCCACGGCCCGGGGGGACCCGCCGGAGGCGAGGGCCTGCAGGTAGGCGGCACCGCCGTCGTACTCCCCCAGGCACGAGCCAGTGGACGATCCCGGGGACGAACCAGTGGATGACGGCGGTGCACCCCTCCCGCTGCCGGCCCCGGGGTCCGCGGGGTCGTCCCGGGCCGCGACCGGCTCGGATTCGACGCGGGCCATGCGCGGCGGGACCGCCGAGCGGATCACGTCCGGCACCGTGCCGGCGTAGCGGGCGGCGACGGCCTGGCAGAGGGCCAGGACGTCCTCGCGCAACACGACCTCGGGCGAGACGACCTTGCCCAGCGGCTGCAGCTTCACCCCGACCTCGGTGTCGGCCAGCCGTTCGACGAGGTAGCCGGCCAGTTCCTGCCCGCCGAAGCGGGCCCGGATCCTCACCCCGGGGACGGCGGTGGCGTCCAGTTCGGCGGGCACCAGGTAGTCATAGAGCCGGTCCAGGTGGGGAACCTGGGTCTCGAGCAGGACCCGGGCCACCGGCAGCGTCGCGGCGGCGGTGATCCCGCCGGGCGCCGGGCCGCGCAGGTCGAATCCCTGCAGCAGCGTGGGTTGCCCGGGTTCGTCCGCGGACCGGTCCACCGGGGCCCTCCTGGGGGTTGTGGGGCTAGAGGTTGAAGTAGCTGCGCAGCGCGGCCACGCGGGTGGTCTGCTCCCAGGTGAAGCCAGGCTCCTCGCGGCCGAAGTGGCCGTGGGCGGCGGTGCGCTGGTAGATGGGCCGCTTGAGGTCCAGGTCCTCGATGATGCCCAGCGGGCGCAGGTCGAAGACCTCGTGGATGGCCTCGGCGATCCGGGCCGGGTCCACGGTCTCGGTGCCGAACGTCTCGACGTAGAGGCCGACCGGGCGGGCGACGCCGATCGCGTAGGCCACCTGGATCTCGGCCCGGCGGGCCAGCCCGGCGGCGACCACGTTCTTGGCGATCCAGCGCATGGCATAGGCGGCCGAGCGGTCCACCTTCGACGGGTCCTTGCCGGAGAAGGCGCCACCGCCGTGGCGGGCGAAGCCGCCGTAGGTGTCCACGATGATCTTGCGCCCAGTCAGCCCGGCGTCCCCGACCGGCCCGCCGATGATGAACGGGCCCGAGGGGTTCAGGATGATGCGGGTGGTGGAGATGTCCAGGTCGGTGCCCGCGAGCACGGGCTGGACGACCAGTTCCCGCAGGTCGCCGCGCAGCTGCTCCAGGTCCAGTTCGCGGGCGTGCTGGGCGGAGACGACGATGGTCTCCACGGAGACGGGGCGGTCCCCGTCGTAGCCGATGGTGACCTGCGTCTTGCCGTCCGGGCGCAGCAGCGGCTGCGACCCGTCCTTGCGGACCTCGGTGAGCTTCTCGGAGAGCCGCTGGGCCAGCCAGATCGGGGTGGGCATCAGCACGGGGGTCTCGTCGGAGGCGTAGCCGAACATGATGCCCTGGTCGCCGGCGCCCTGGGCGTCGCGCGGGTCCATCCCGGTGCCCTCGCGCATCTCCCAGGAGTTGAACACGCCGTCGGCGATCTCCTGGGACTGCTGGCCGATGGAGACCGAGACGCCGCAGCGGGCACCGTCGAAGCCGTTGGCGGAGGAGTCGTAGCCGATGTCCAGGATTGTCTGGCGGACCAGTTGCGGTATCTCCACGTAGCCGGCGGTGGTGACCTCCCCGGCGACGTGCACCAGCCCGGTGGTGGTCAGCGTCTCCACGGCCACGCGCGAATTCGGGTCCTGGGCGAGCATGGCGTCGAGGATGGCGTCGCTGATCTGGTCGCAGATCTTGTCGGGATGGCCCTCCGTGACCGATTCGGAGCTGAACAGGCGCAGGGCGGGATTCTGGGAAGTCACCCGCCCACTCTACCGGTTCAGGGCGGTGGCCAACGCCGTGACGACGCCGCGGGCGACCTCGTCCTTGGTGCCCGCCACGTGGACCTCGTCGGCGCCGTCGGCGGCCAGGATGACCACGGTGTTGTCCTCGGTGCCGAAGCCCAGGGTGGTCCCGACCTCGTTGACGACCAGCAGGTCGCAGCCCTTGCGGGCGAGCTTGGCGCGGGCGTGGTCCATGACCGAGCCCTCCGCGTCGCCGGTCTCGGCGGCGAATCCGACGATGACCGCCGGGCCCGCGGCGGCATCCGCCCGGCGGTGGTCCACCAGCCCGGCGAGGATGTCGGGGTTGCGCACCAGCGTGAGGGTGGGGGCGCCGTCGTCGCCCTTCTTCTTGATCTTGGAGCCGGCATAGTCGGCCGGGCGGAAGTCGGCCACGGCGGCGGCCATGACGACGGCGTCGGCCCCCTCACAGGCGGCGGTGACCGCGTCGCGCAGCTGGAGGGCGGTGGAGGCGGTGGACAGTTCCACCCCGTCCGGCACGCCGGTCTCCAGGTGGGCGGCGACGAGGCGGACGGTGGCGCCGGCGGCGAGGGCGGCGCGGGCGATGGCGGTGCCCTGCTTGCCGGAGGAACGGTTGCCCAGGAAGCGGACGGGGTCCAGGGGTTCGCGGGTGCCCCCGGCGGAGACGACGACGGTGCGCCCGGCCAGTACCCCCCCGGTTCCGCTCGGGGCGCCGGCGGCTCCCTGGTCGCCGGTGGTGCCCTGGCGGCCGGAGGCGGTGGCCAGCAGCCGTTGGGCCTCGGCGAAGAGGTCCTGTGGATCCGGCATCCGCCCGGCGCCGGAGTCCTTGCCGGTGAGCCGCCCCACGGCCGGGTCCACGACGGTGATCCCGCGCGAGCGCAACGTGGCGACGTTGGCGGTGGTGGCCGGGTTCTCCCACATCTCGGTATGCATCGCGGGGGCGAGCATGACCGGGGCGCGGCTGGCCAGCACGGTGTTGCCCAGCAGGTCGCTGGCCATCCCGGCGGCGAGCCGGGCCATCAGGTCGGCGGTGGCCGGGGCGATGACGACCAGGTCGGCCTCCTGGCCCAGCCGCACGTGGTTCACGTCCTCCACGGCCTCGAAGACGCCGGTGTGCACCGGCCGGCCGGAGAGGGCCTCCCAAGTGGCGCGACCGACGAACTGCAGCGACGCCTCCGTGGGGACCACGTCGACGTGGTGGCCGGACTCCTTGAACAGCCGCAGCAGCGACGCGACCTTGTAGGCGGCGATGCCGCCGCCGATGCCAAGGACGATGCGCTGCTGGGCCGTCACGGTGTGCTGCCGCTACTCGGCTGCTTCGGCCGTCGCGGGGTTGACCTGCAGCAGGCCCTCGTTGATCTCGCGCAGGGCGATGGAGAGCGGCTTCTCGTTGAGCTGGGTGTCGACCAGCGGGCCGACGTACTCGAAGAGGCCCTCGTGCAGCTGCGAGTAGTAGGCGTTGATCTGGCGGGCCCGCTTGGCGGAGTTGATGACCAGGGCGTACTTCGAATCCGTGGTGGTCAGCAGTTCGTCGATCGGCGGGTTGATGATGCCTTCAAGGTTCGTGGACACGAAGCCTCCAAATTCTGTGTGGTGTTCGTCGGTGCCGGCGGGTACCGCTACCGCTGGTGCGGCGTGAGCCCCATCTGGGAAACCAGCTCGTCGGCTGCGCGCTGGATGTCGTCGTTCACGATCGTGACGTCGAATTCCTTCTCGGCAGCAAGTTCCAGTTTAGCGGTATCGAGGCGCCTTTGCTGTTCCTCGGCCGTTTCGGTGCCCCGGCCGATGAGCCGGCGGACCAGTTCGTCCCAGCTCGGCGGGGCCAGGAACACGAATTTGGCCTGCGGCATGGACTGCTTGACCTGGCGGGCCCCCTGCAGGTCGATCTCCAGCAGGACGCTGCGGCCGGCGGCAACGGCCTCCTCGACCTTGGTGCGGATGGTCCCGTAGCGGTTCCGGCCGTGGACGACCGCCCACTCTAGCATGTCCCCCGCCGCGACCAGCTCCTCGAAGGCCTCGGGGCCGACGAAGAAGTAGTGCACGCCGTCCTGCTCGCCCGGCCGCGGGTCGCGCGTGGTCGCCGAGACCGAGAGCCAGACCTCCGGGTAGTGGTCGCGGATGTAGGTCGAGATGGTGCCCTTGCCCACGGCGGTGGGCCCGGCGAGAACGGTGACGGTCGGGTGGCTGGAAGCCGGCATGGTGTCCTTTGTTACTTTTTCTGGTGCGGCGGCGTGTCGGCGAAGTGGGCCAGCAGCGCCTCCTGCTGTTTGCGGCCCAGGCCGCGCAACCGGCGGTTCGCCGAGATGCCGATCCGCTCCATCAGCGCTGCCGCCCTGACGGACCCCACCCCGGGGACCGACTCCAGCAGGTCCGCGACGCGCAAGCGCCCGACCGCCTCGTCGGTCCGGGCCAGGTCGAGCAGCTCGGCGATGCCGAGCCGGCCGCTGCCGAAGCTGTTCTTCACTTCGGCCCGGCGGGTGCGCGAAACCAGGGCCTTGGCCCGCGCCTTGGCGCGGTCCTCCTCCGATAATGACTTCAAAACCATAGCGTAATCCCCTGCCGGCTAGGAATCGGTCGTGACTAGGAACCGCACGTCTCGTGCAGCCGCTGCATCGACGTGATCCGAACCTAGCGAACCCGGGCACCAGGCGCAATGGCGCGGCACCGGCGGGTCCTCAGGCGCTCAGCTCCTCCTGGACGCGCCCGGCGGCCGCGCGCAGTGCCCCGGCGGTGGGTCCGTGCCGCAGGATGTCCCGGCTGGAGGTCGGCACCAGCTGGTCCCAGACGGCGCCGAAGACGCGGCGCAGGTCGGCCGGCGTCGCCCCCTGGGCCCCGAGCCCGGGCGCCAGGATCGGTGCGCGGCCCGGGGCCAGGTCGATGCCCAGGTCCCGCAGGGCAGCCCCGACGGTGGCGCCGATGACCAGCCCGGTGGAGCCGAGCGGGGCCGCCGCCCCGTTCTCGGCCGCGGTGGCCTCGACGATGCCGCGGGCCACCGAGGCCGCCCCGCCGACGTGCTGGACGCTGGCGCCCTCCGGGTTGGAGGTCAGGCCCAGGACGAAGACCCCGCGCCCGGTCCGGGCGGCCAGGTCCAGGGCCGGGCGCAGCGACCCGAAGCCCAGGTAGGGGCTCAGGGTCACCGCGTCGGCTGCCAGCGGCGATCCGTCGGCCAGCCAGGCGTCGGCGTAGGCGGCCATCGTGGAGCCGATGTCCCCGCGCTTGGCATCGGCCAGGGACAGCAGCGACGCGTCGGCGCAGGCGGCCAGGGTCCGCTCCAGCGCGGCGATCCCGGCCGAGCCGTGGCGTTCGAACAACGCCACCTGCGGCTTGACGATCGCCACCGTCCCCGCCATCGCTTCCACCACGGCCAGGGCGAAGCGCTCGACCCCGGACGCGGTGTCGGGCAGCGACCAGTCAGCCAGCAGCCCCGGGTGGGGGTCGATGCCCACGCAGAGTGGGCCCCGCTCCCCGATCGCCCGCGCCAGGCGGGCACCGAACGGCTCCCGGGTTCCGCCGTCGTGCCCTGGGCGCACTGTCCCTGTCCCCCCGGTCCCTGGTGCCATGGCTCAGGCCCCCGCGCGGGAGGCGTTGAGCCGCTCGGCGTGTTCCTGCAGGCTGGTGACCGACCACTCGTATTCGCGCATGGCCTGGATCGCCTGGATGGCGGCCCCGAATTCGGCGACCGTGGTGATCACCGGGGTGCCGACCGAGGTGGCGGCGGCGCGGATCTCGTAGCCGTCCCCGCGGGCGTCGCCGCCGGAGGGGGTGTTGAGGATCATGTCGATCCTGCCCTCGGTGATCAGGTCGGTGATCGTCGGGTCGTTCTCCTCGGCGCCCTCGCGGACCTTGCGGACCACGGTGGCGGTGATGCCGTTGCGGCGCAGGACCTCGGCGGTGCCGCCGGTGGAGATGATCTCGAAGCCCAGGTCGGCCAGGTGCTTGACCGGCAGCACGATCGAGCGCTTGTCCCGGTTGGCCACCGAGACGAAGACCCGGCCGCTGGTGGGCAGCGGGGAGTTCGAGGCGGCCTGGCTCTTGGCGAAGGCGGTGTCGAAGTGCTTGTCGATGCCCATCACCTCGCCGGTGGAGCGCATTTCCGGGCCGAGCAGCGAGTCGACGACGCGCCCTTCGGGGGTGCGGAACCGGGCGAAGGGCAGCACGGCCTCCTTGACCGAGACCGGGCAGTCGGCCGGCAGCAGGGAGCCGTCGCCGCTGGCCGGCAGCAGGTGGTGCACGCTGCGCAGCTCGGCGATGGAGACTCCGGTGCCGATCAGGGCCGCGGCCTTGGCCAGCTGGACGCCGGTGGCCTTGGAGACGAACGGGACGGTGCGCGAGGCCCGCGGGTTGGCCTCGATGACGTAGAGCACGTCGGCGGCCAGGGCGAACTGGATGTTGATCAGCCCGCGCACGCCCACGCCCTTCGCGATGGCCAGGGTGGCCTCGGCGACGCGTGCCTGCACGTCCGTGCCCAGGGTGATGGGCGGCAGCACGCAGGCGGAGTCGCCGGAGTGGATGCCGGCCTCCTCGATGTGCTCCATGATGCCGCCGACGTAGAGGTCGGTGCCGTCGTAGAGGGCGTCGACGTCGATCTCGATGGCGTCCTCGAGGAACCGGTCCACCAGCACCGGGTGGTCCTCGGTGATCTCGGTCGCGTGGGAGATGTAGCGTTCCAGGTTGGCCTCGTCGTAGACGATCTCCATGCCCCGGCCGCCCAGCACGTAGGAGGGGCGGACCAGGACCGGGTAGCCGATCTCGTCGGCGATCTTCTTCGCGTCCTCGAAGGAGACGGCGGTGCCGTTCTTCGGGGAGATGAGCCCGCCCTCCTCCAGCACGCGGGCGAAGGCGCCCCGGTGCTCGGCCAGGTCGATGGCCTCCGGGGAGGTGCCCAGGATCGGCACGCCGGCGTCGGCGAGTTCCTGCGCGAGCTTCAGCGGGGTCTGGCCGCCGAGCTGGACGTAGACGCCGAGCACGCCGCCGGTCTCCTGCTCGGCGTGGATGACCTCCAGCACGTCCTCGAGCGTGAGCGGTTCGAAGTACAGGCGGGTGGAGACGTCGTAGTCGGTGGAGACGGTCTCGGGGTTGCAGTTGACCATGACGGTCTCGTGGCCGGCCTCGCGCAGCGCCATGGTGGCGTGGACGCAGGAGTAGTCGAACTCGATGCCCTGCCCGATGCGGTTCGGCCCGGAACCCAGGATGATGATCGAGGGCTTCTCGTGGGCCCCGACCTCGGTCTCCTCGTCGTAGGAGGAGTAGTGGTACGGGGTGTAGGCGGCGAACTCGGCGGCGCAGGTGTCGACCGTCTTGTAGACCGGCCGCACGCCCAGGGCGTGGCGGACACCGCGCACGACGGCCTCGGGGGTGTGGGTCAGCTCGCCGATCTGCCCGTCGGAGAAGCCGTGCCGCTTGGCCAGGCGCAGGATGTCCTCGGTCAGCGCGCCGGCGGTGCGGATCTGTTCGGCCACCTCGTTGATGAGCGAGAGCTGGTCCAGGTACCAGGGGTCGATGCCGGTGGCCTCGAAGGCCTCCTCGATGCCGGCGCCGCCGAGCAGGGCCTGCTGCACCAGGGCCAGGCGCTCGGTGGAGCCGACGCGGCTGCGGGCCAGCAGGGAGGGCACGTCCACCGGGTCCGGGACGGTGAAGGAGAGCTGCGCGCCACGCTGTTCGAGCGAGCGCAGGGCCTTCTGCAGCGCCTCGGTGAAGTTGCGCCCGATGGCCATGGCCTCGCCGACGGACTTCATGGTGGTGGTCAGCGTGGGGTCAGCCGCCGGGAACTTCTCGAATGCGAAGCGCGGGACCTTCACCACGACGTAGTCCAGGGTCGGCTCGAAGCTCGCCGGGGTCTTGCGGGTGATGTCGTTGGGGATCTCGTCGAGCGTGTAGCCCAGCGAGAGCTTGGTGGCGATCTTGGCGATGGCGAAGCCGGTGGCCTTGGAGGCCAGCGCCGAGGACCGCGAGACGCGCGGGTTCATCTCGATGACGACGACGCGGCCGGTGTCCGGTTCGATCGCGAACTGGATGTTGCAGCCGCCGGTGTCCACGCCGACCTCGCGGATGACCGCGATGGCGATGTCGCGCAGCTTCTGGTACTCGTGGTCGGTCAGCGTCATGGCCGGGGCGACGGTGATGGAGTCGCCGGTGTGCACGCCGACCGGGTCGAAGTTCTCGATGGAGCACACGACGACGACGTTGTCGTTCTTGTCGCGCATCATCTCCAGCTCGTATTCCTTCCATCCCAGGATGGACTCCTCCAGGAGCACCTCGGAGGTCGGCGAGTACTGGATGCCGGCGCCGGCGATGCGGCGCAGGTCCTCGGCGTTGTAGGCCATGCCCGA
>Ga0134125_10004222_pt1 | contig 16454 bp, 13 predicted proteins | sample KB31751_FD_96464 | JGI IMG/M metagenome (GOLD analysis project Ga0134125, IMG submission 96464) | Terrestrial soil microbial communities with excess Nitrogen fertilizer from Kellogg Biological Station, Michigan, USA - KB3-175-1 | ecosystem: Environmental > Terrestrial > Soil > Unclassified ...
AACTGGTTCGATGAGCGAATGATCATGGGGGTCTCCCACTCGAGGAGGTCAGCGACCGGGCTCGAGCCTCGAAGTGGTAGGCCGGTACTCGCCGACATCGGACGTTGACCGCTCAAGGATATTCCCTGTTGCGTCAATGACGAGGCGCAGGCACCGCTTCTTATGGAAGAACGTTAACCGATGGCGGCCAGCGTCCTCGTTGGCGTCCCGCTTGTACAGGCTCGTGATCTTTCCTTCGTGCATCAGGGGCTGAACGAGCGCAGGCTCGATCGCGAGGCCCTCGGCGATCGCCGCATCGATGCTGACGGCGCCCTCTTCGAATACCACTGTGTTCATCCGGCAGCGCGACCGAAATCGCTTCCATGGGCACCGGCGCCTATCATATCGCAGTACGATATGATAAGCGCAGAGCTTCACAGGATCTCGAGCACCACTCGTCAATCGCTTTGGCTTGAGCACGGCGGACGACCAGGCGCTGGCGCGTCGATGGCTGGCGAGCGCTGATTGAACTCACCGCCAAGGCTCGCTCGTTGCTCGTGGCCTAGCTTAGCCCACCGAGGCGAACTGCGCCGCCCCGCACCATGGCTCATGCGGCTCGTGACTCATATCGCGCGCAATTCGAATTCATCCGTAGCCCGACGGGGGCCATGAGGATCGCCATCCGGCGAGTCACAGCGTAATCTGCATCGACTCCTGCTCGCCTCGCGTCGCCCGGTACTGTTGACACTTGGCTTCCGGCCCCGCGTTCCGAGGCGTCGGGATACTACGTTGACCGTCGGTGCGATCGGCACGATGATCTTGGCGGTGACGAGAGGTGCCTGCGAGGCGCCAGGGCGATTGAACGAGGAGAGACACTCATGCCTTCGGACATCTTTCCAAACACGACCCCGGAACTCAGCGCGGCACGTAAGAAGCTCGCGCCCGCGATTCACGATGCCTTCACGGCATTCAGCGAACAGGTCTTTCGCGAGGGCGCCCTCCCAGCGAAGACCAAGCAGTTGATTGCGGTCGCGGCTGCACACATCACTCAATGTCCCTATTGCATCCGCGGACATACCAAGGCAGAGCTGAGGCATGGCGCCACTGCCGAAGAGATCATGGAGGCGATCTGGGTAGCAGCGGAGATGCGCGCGGGCGGCGCCTACGCCCACTCTGTGATCTCGCTCGATGCAATCGCGAGCGCTACACCCGGGCACAGCGCGTGATGCCAACTCTCGGAGGGTTTCGGAACGCATGGCTGAAATCATCCGATTGACCTCCGCTAGTGGGCGGTAACATCGTGATTCGCATCAAGCGCACCCGTTACGTCGTCGTCGATACCGGCCGATCGGGCCAATGAGGATCTGATGATCAAATATTGTCGTCGACGCCGGTGAGCGCTCGGTTGGAAAGACGGCCCGCAGACGCACGCGCCTGCGCCGACGGCCGCGGAGTAGCCCTATGTCCGACGACCAGCCGGCTCCAGCGTCACGGAGAGCGCAAGTGATTGCGGCGCCGCCGGGCCGCCAGCCGAGTCCAGCGGATCCCTGCGCCATGGTGATCTTTGGCGCCGGCGGCGACCTGACCCGGCGTCTTGTGGTGCCGGCGCTCTACAATCTCTCGCGCACCAAGGTGTTGCCCGAGGAGTTCGCGCTGATCGGAGTCGACCTCGCGCAGGCCACCGCTGAGAGCTGGCGCGATCATCTCTACGAGACGCTGAAGAGCTTCGTCGGCAACGCCACCGCGGAATTCGACTTGGACCGGATCGACGAGGCTGCCTGGCAGCGGCTCGCAGAAAAGATGTCCTACGTGCAGGGAGACCTCAATGATTCCGGTCTGTACGGGAAGCTAGGCAGGCATCTGCAAGAGGCCGAGCACAAACATGGCACCAAGGGGAACGTGATTTTCTATCTCGCCGTCGCCGATCGGTTCTTCGGTCCGGTGGTGGATAAGCTCGGCGAGAGCAAGCTGGTGGAGATACCCGAGCACGACCACAAGCCCGAATTCTGGCGACGAGTGGTGATCGAGAAGCCCTTCGGGCACAGCCAGGACTCGGCGCGCGCGCTGAATGCCCGGATCCTGCGCACACTGCAGGAGGATCAGATTTTCCGAATCGACCATTTCCTCGGAAAGGATACGGTGCAGAACATCATGGCGCTGCGTTTCGCCAACGGGATGTTCGAGCCGATCTGGAATCGCGACCGGATCGATCACGTGCAGATCACCGCTGCGGAAACGGTCGGTGTGGAGCAACGCGGCAAGTTCTATGAGGTCACCGGCGCTTTGCGCGACATGGTGCCGAATCACATCTTTACGCTGCTGTCGTTGGTGGCGATGGAGCCGCCCACGGGCTTCGATGCTCCTTCGATTCGCACGAAGAAGTCCGAAGTGTTCGCCGCGATGCCTTCGGTCAAGGCTGAGCAGGCGGTACGCGGCCAGTATGGGGCGGGCACAGTGTTGGGCAAGCCGGTGAATGCCTATCGGAAAGAGCCGAACGTGGCGGCGGATTCGAACACTGAGACCTATGTCGCGATGCGTCTCGAGATCGATAATTGGCGCTGGGCCGGCGTGCCCTTCTACGTCCGTACCGGCAAGCACCTGTCGCAGCGGATGACGGAGATCGCGATCCGATTCAAGCAGGCACCCTACGCGCCGTTCAAGAACACGCCCGTTGAGACCCTGACGCCCAATTGGCTCGTGTTGCACATTGCGCCGGGCGAGGGGGTCTCCCTGCAGTTCGAGGTCAGGCGCCCGGGGCCGGTCGTAGAGCTCGCCGCCGTACAGATGGCCTTCCACTACCAGGACTGGTTTCCGAAGGAGCCGAATGCCGGATATGAAACGCTGCTCTACGACGTGATGATTGGCGATCCAACGCTGTTCATGCGCGCTGACATGGTGGAGCACGCCTGGCGCGTGGTGCAGCCTGTGCTCGACGCGTGGGCGGCGGAGAAGGCGGATTTCCCGAACTATGATTCCGGGAGCGACGGCCCGGAGGCGGCCGAGGATCTTTTGGCGCGGGATGCAGACCGGTCGTGGCGGCCGGTCGCTCTGCCGGTGGACCGTCGGCGATGAGCGGGGCGCGGACCATTCGTCTGCTTCTGGCCGACGTGGATGGAACGCTGCTGACCAAGGATAAAGTGCTGACCGGAGCGGCAAAGGAAGCGGCCCAGGAGCTGCATCACGCTGGCATTGCGTTCGCCATTACCAGCGGCCGGCCGCCGCGCAGGCCGTCGCCTTGATGCTGAAGCAAGGCTTGGACGCATGGGTCTATACCGAGACAGAGTGGATGATTCGCGACAAGAATGCTCCGCGTGTCGCTCGTGAGGCCTCGACCGTAAGGTTTGACCCGCGCGTGGTGGCAGACTTCACCGGCGTGCATCTATCGCGCGCGGTGAAGATCGTCGGCGTTTCCGACGATCTGGACCGTAGGGTCGCCTGCGAGCAGGCGACCCGCAAGGCCCTCGGCGAGAGCGTGAGCGCTGCACGGTCGCAGCCGTACTACCTCGACGTGACCCATCCTCGGGCCAACAAGGGAGGGGTCGTGACAACCTTGTCAAAGCATCTGAACATTCCGCCTGAGCAGATCGCCACGATGGGCGACATGCCGAACGATGTACTGATGTTCCCCCCGAGCGGCGTCTCCATCGCCATGGGAAATGCCAGCGAGGAGGTGAAGGCGCAGGCGAGCGCCGTAACCGACAGCAACGAGCACGAAGGCTTCGCGAAGGCGGTACGGCACTTCATCCTGGCGCGAGGCGCGCCATGATCCGGCCGTCGCTGCAGACATGCAGGAGCGCTGTTTTCGATCATCGGTATCCGATGCCCATCACGTAGTCGCGCAGAAGCGATTCTTCGTCCTCGGCTTCTTGCAAAAGAACCTGGAGCGCATCCCGCGCATTGAGCACGCCGACTGGCCGACCGTCCTGATCTGTGATCGGAACGTTCTTCAATCCACGTTCCTTCATTCTTGACCAGATATCCTGGAGGAGGTCGCCGGGGTGGCACGCGAGGACATCGCGGCTCATCACCGATGAACTCGCGGTTAGGCAAGCGGCTCCGCCACAGCCGCTGATCCGATGTGATGACTCCTGTCAACACGCCTTTAGAATCGCACACGACAACGAGATCGGTTTCGGCACGAAGGAGCTTCGCTGCCTCGATCAACGCAACGTCATCCGCAATCGCGACGAGCCGCATGCGCGCTGCAGGCAACAGTCTCTCTATGAACATCACGTCACTTCCGTAGATCGTCGATGTCGTCGGCGCTCTCGGGACTCCTGCAGAGTCTTGCACGATGCTGACGGGGACCGTTGGGCTGGCGCGTGGCGTCAAGCCGTCCCCATCCGGGACGTAGTTGTCCTCGAGGCGGATCGCCACGGGATCGCTGGCCGGAAACGTCTCGCCGAGCGCTTCGTCTAGAAGCGCATCGAGGTGATCGAGCTCGGCCTGAGTGCGTCCCTTCGACCCAGGTCGTCTTCTCTCGGGATCCATATTCTCTTCCCGCGTCGGGCCCTGACTTGTGCCGAAATGCCTGGTCAGACAGTTTGCCTCGGGTGCCATCGTGTGCGTCAAGGACAGGCGATCAGATCGGCATGCGATAGCCGAAGAATTCATGATCCTCATTGTAGCCCCCGTGCCCGGCGCCCAGGTCGGTAAAGTCGCGCACGAACTCGATCGCCGCGATCCACTTGACCATCTTGAAGCCCAGCTCGTTCTCACATCTCAGGCGCAGCGGCGCTCCGTGCAGCACGCTCACCGGCGCGCCATTCATTTCATAGGCTAGCAGCGTCAATCTTTGCCGCATGTTGGAGATCTTGTGCACGTCGTAGTAGCGGCCACCGTCGTCGCCGTCAGCTAATGAGTAGAACACGGCGTAACGGGCCTCAGCCGTCGGCTTGACGAGATCCAGGATGTCGCGCATGGGAACGCCGCCCCACTTGGCGACGCCCGTCCACCCCTGGATGCAGAAATGCTCGGTGATCTGTTCCTGCTTCGGCATCGCCTTGAGGTCGGCAAGGGAGAGTTCCAGCGGGTGCTCAACCAGCCCGTCGACCCGCAGGCGGTAATGTGCGAAGTGCTCCGCCACGAGGGCATCGAATTCGGCAGAGCGCGGCAGGGTGCCGTTCGGCCAGAAATGCGGGGAGATGTCCTTTTCGGTGAACTGGGCTCTCGGGTCCCACCACTCGGCCAACCCCTTGAGCCACCCGATCATGAACCTGCCGGTCTGCTGCACCAGGCGCGCGTGTCGGATCGTGAAAGGCGAGGCCAGCGACCAGGCGACCGCCAGGACGACGACGGACAGAACGAAGGGCAGGAGTCCGGCCCAGGAGGAATTGTCCACGCCGGCGAACATGTGGTTCGTGTTCTGGCGCAGGCCCGTGACGAACACCATTATTCCGTGAGCCAGGATGTAGAACACGAACCAGGAGAACGACAGGAAGTGGATCGATCGCGCCAACTGACGGTTCAGGATCTTCTCGTTCCAGCCCACTCGGTTGGAGATTGCCGGACTTTGAAGGAGACCGGTGATGATGGACGTTGGAGCCGCAATGAACACCGTGATGAAGTAGGTGAGCTGCTGCAGGCCGTTGTAGCGCGTCCAACCCTGGTCCACCGGGAAGTTCAGCGACGCATACTGGAGCGCGGTGGAGAGCGCGTTGGGGAAGACCCCCCAGGTGAGCGGCACCAGCCGCCGCCACTGCTCGGTCCAGAACAGCAGTACGTAGAAGACGATGCCGTTGATCACCCACAGAAGGTCGATCGAGAAGTGCCACCAGCGGGCGAGTCCGATCGTGTGGCGCAACCCCGGAATACCCAGCCAGGTCGGAAGGGTTACGGCGTCATCCTTGGCCGTCCAGAGCCGACCCGCAGGCACCGGGCGCTGGAAGCGGAACCATTCGGTGCCCGGAGTGCAATCCCGCTTCCAGTACAGTCGCGGGTGGTCAGCCAGGATCTGGATGCCCGCCCGGATGATGAACATCATGAAGACCATGTTGAGAAAGTGCTGCAGCCGCAGCCACGCCGGGAAGCCCGAGTCGATCGAGGGCGCGTTCTGTGCGATGCCGGGATAGTGCCTGAGGAATGTCTGGATGCTGGGAAGCTCACGCAGACTCTGAGCCAGCGCGATCAACAAGACCAGCACCGCGGCGCCGATCGGTATCAGCCATAGCAGGCTCACCCAGTGTCGGCCCACGCGTATCTGAGGAATGATGCCCTCCCGTGGAGGGGTCCAGTCACTCAATACGATACGGTCATCCGCAGCACTGAGCGTCGAGGCAATGGGATCGTGCGGCGGCGCCTTGGTCTTGACGGAGTCCAGCATGTGTTCGCGCTCCTATCAGCCCTGGTGACCCACCGCATTCGCTCGGGGCGGGCGGCGCGGCATCGGACTTCCGTGACTCATAGTCGCTTCAGCGCCGTGCCCTTGTGCATCGCGATATGGTCCGTCTTGTCGCTCTTGATCTCATACTGCGGTTCATCGGCGCTCGCATGGTGCGTATATCCGTGGTAGTCGACGTTCTTCGTATGTACCTTGATGATCTTGCCGCTGACATGCCCGGCTTCCGAGTTCCAGGTCACGTGATCGCCGACCTTGAATTGATGTGCCATCGTGTTCGCCTCTGGTCAGGTTCTGTCCGCAATCACCTGGCTGCACCAGAACCGTTTGCCGCAATCGAAGTCGCGTGTCCTCGACCCGCGGACGCTGGGTCAAGGCCGAGGATCGAGATCTTGCCCGTCACGACCTTCGTTGGCCAAAGAATCGAAGTGAAGCCGCTCGCGACCGCAACTCTTTGCGCACCGTTCGCGGTGTACGTGATGACGCCGCCGCCGATGGCACCGCCAATGTTCTGGCTCCAGAGCCGTTGGCCGCTGATGACATCGAGTGCGTAGAGGTCCCCGCCCATGTCGCCGAAGAACACGATGCCTCCGGCCGTCGGGGTCATGCCGCTCTGGATCGGATAGTTCGACTTCACTCTCCACTTCCAGGCTCCGGTGTCGGCGTCGACGGCGTAAACCCAGCCAGCCCAGTTCCCGAACGGGTCCGGAGTGCCGTAGGTGCGATAGGGATCGATCGTCGCCATTCCTGACCACGGTTTGCCAAGCTTCACCTTCTGAACCTGCGCAGCGTTCTGCATCCTCACGGTGGTGCACCAATCAACTTCCCCGATGAGGACGAGGTTGGTCTGCGGATCGTAGGCAGGTCCGTTCCATTCCGCCCCACCCACCGTGCCTGGGCAGAAGTGGACGTTCTTGTTGGTGGCAAAAGGCACGTTCGCATTCTCGATCCGGGTGACGGGAGTCCGGTAGAGCATCGTCTTGGTCGCCACATCGAAGCCGTACAGGTGTCCGTCTTTCGGCGCGACCATCAGGAGCTTCTTGCCGCCGTTTGTCCGGATCAGGGCGGGCGCGGTGGATACGTCCCAGTCATGCCAATCCTGAGGGACAAGCTTGAGATCGTTCTGGTAGGCCCCCGTCGTGGAGTCGAGCACGACAATCGCGCCGGAGTAGAGATTCCCGCCGTCGCGCGGCCCCGTCGCGAAGTCGGGCGCCGGATTGCCGGCGGGGACATACAATTTCCCCGCGGCTGGATCCAGGGTGTATGACGTCCAGGTGGCACCACCGGTGATGGGTGTCCCCGAACCGTTGTGCCATGTCGAGGCAGTAAGCGGCGTCGCGCCTTGCGGTCCGCGAATCGGATCACCGTCTGCTTTGGGCACCAGATAGAATTCCCAGACGACTTTGCCCGTTTTGGCATCAAGCGCATACATGCGCCCCTTCACGCCCTTGTTGTCTCCACCCGCATTACCGATGAAAACAAGGCCGTTCCACGCGATCGGGGCAGCCGGGGTCGACTCACCGATCTTCGGGTCGGCAACGGGCGTGGCCCAGAGGCGCTTGCCCGTTTTGAAATCGTAAGCCAGCACCCGACCGTCTTCGGTTCCGCGAAACAGCCGGCCGTCCATGTAGGCGGCGCCACGATTGACCGCCAGAAGGCTGGCGGGCGTGTAGTCCTCATGCGTGCGCCAATTCTCGTGGCAATTGGCGGGGTCGAGCGAGAAGATGTCGTGTTCGGTGGTGCCGATCAGGGCATCGTTCACCATGATCATGCCGGTCTCGAAGCTGGTGTACTGCCTCGTGTCGTAGGTGCACAGGACCTTCAGCTCGCCGACATTCCTCGTAGTGATCTGGTGCAGTGGCGAATAGCGCTCCGAAGTGAGTGTCCTGTTGTAGCTGGGCCATTCTCCCGCGCTCGCATCGAGCAGCGGCGCCGCAGAGACAGATGAGGGCGCAACAGCCCGGGCGTCGGCGTAGCCCGCTGCCATTTGCGTAGTTGTCGTGCCCGCTGGCGCCGACCAGGACCAGATATAGTTCATCGCCATGCCGCCCAGCGGAACCGCCCGATCCCAGTATGCGTAGAGTGTCCCGGCGGCGGCTGATACAACGAGAACGCCAGCGATGATAAACAGTGCGGCGACTTTGAATCGAGTTGCCATGATGACTTGACTCCCGTGGTTGAGCCTTCAAAGTGGCTCAGCTACCACGCAGCGCCGTAGACTGCCCTCCACGCGTGGTTGCACTCCGTGCGTCGATGGTCCGTTCGAATTCGACTTCCGCGCGCAGACCTTCCAGATCGCGGTGGATGACAGCCACGGCCAGCTTCCTGCCGTCGCGGCGATAGCTGATTCTGCAATCGGGCCCCTCCAGCGCTCCGTCGATCTCAACATGATCGAATCGTTCGGCGTGACCGACATACGCGAGGCCGAAATCGTATTGCTCGGTCCAGAAGAACGGGACGGCGTCAAAAGGCTCTTGCTGTCCAAGTATGTTCCGCGCCGCGGTCTGACCCTGACGCTCAGCCACTACCCAGTGCTCCACGCGGATTAGCTCGCCGGTGAGCCGATCAGGCCAGCGCGCGATGTCGCCCGCTGCGAAGATACCCGGGATGCTCGTCGCGAGGTACTGATCTACCAAGAGGCCGCGATCGATAGCGAGTCCCGCTCCTTCCGCCAACGAGATCGCCGGCTGTACGCCGACTCCGATGACAACGAAATCGGCTTCGAGCCTCTCTCCGTTGGTCAACACGACGCTTCGCTCGTCGATCGACGTTGCGCTCGCTCCGAGATGGAAAGTCACGCCGTGTCCCTCATGGAGCTTGCGGATGAAAACTCCTGCCTCCGTTCCGAGGATGCGTTCCATGGGGCAGGCCTCCCTCCCGACCACATGCACTTCGACGTTTCGTGCCCGCAGCGACGCAGCGACTTCAAGACCAATGAAGCTTGCGCCAATCACCACCGCTCGCGTAGCCGTCGTGGCTTCGGCAACGAGAGCGCGACTGTCCTTCTGCGTGCGCAGATAGTGGACGTGAGGGAGATTGGCGCCGGGCACCTGCAGCCGCACCGGCTCGGCCCCGGTGGCGAGCAGAAGCGCATCGTAGCTACGACGGCTACCATCCTGCAGCTGCACATTTCGGCTCGCCGGGTCGATCGCGACGACACGTGCGCTCAGTTGCACATCGATGCCGTGTTCCCGATAAAATGTCTGAGATCGTAGAGGATTCGATTCTTCAGCCGCACTGCCCGCGAGGTACCCCTTTGAAAGGTTGGGGCGATCGCAGGGCAGCGACTCGTCAGCGCTCAGCAGGGTGATGGTCCCGGAGTAGCACTCGCGCCTGAGCATCTCTGCAGCGGCGTTGCCCGCCGCGCCGCCGCCGACGATGACGACCGATCGCGGGATGCCGGGCGCTCCCAGTTGCGATCGCTGCGAAGCGCGCTCCAACTTTTCCCGAACATACACGGCGCCGATGCGCTGCTCGACAGGCGTGAATTGACGCGCCCGGTCGCGTACCTCTTCGACGCGCCAGACCGATACCGGGTCTAGCGCCGGTGGCCGCAGCGCCCCGCCCGTGCGAAGGCTGAAGCAGGCGTGATGCCAGGGGCAGCGAATGGTATCCCCCACGACGAGCCCGTCGCTAAGCGGGGCGCCGTAGTGGGTGCAGATGGCACCGATCGCGAATATCTCACCGCCGCGGTGAATCAGGAGCACGGGTTCGCCACGTGCGTGCCCGAGCAGCATGGTTCCGTCAGGGATGTTTGACAGCTCAATTCCCTGCGTAAGGTCGGGACCGCTGAGCCTCGTCTTTTCCTCGCTCATCGGCTATCTCTGACACTCATGCCGCTCGGCGCGCATGGTGTCGCAGGATCATGGACGTGATGGCGACGCAGCGCGGGCATTCGCGCACCTCGACGGCGGCGAGCGCGCCGATCAAGCCGCCGCCCATCGGATAAAGCGCCACCGTGAACCGGACGGCTGATGTGGCGACACTGAGGCCAACGAGGTCGCAGATGAGCGAAAAAATCCCCAGGCCGATCGGAAAGACCACCAACATCCGATGGATCGGATGCTTGGAGATGCTCGCAAGGGTACGCATTTGGCTGTGATCTCCAGGGTGCGACAGCATCGTGACGGAGGGTCTCGGGCTCGCGCCTCATCGCATCGCGAGCTGCTTTCGCAACGTCTCAACACGCACAATGCGAATCGATGCGCCCGACCGTCTGTGCGCTAACGCACCGTCAAAGATATCGCAGTACGATATAAAGGACCATGTAGCTGATTGTGCAGTTTACGGTGTGGGATGCGCGATCCGTTTCTCGCAGTGTCAACTCCATGCTTAAGCCAGCGGTCATCGGCCCGACGCAGACAGCAGAGGGCATGAGCCACGATGAATTACGTCGTTGCCCCATCGAGAACCACCCCTGCGCGACGGGGCCGGGGCCGGGGCCGGGGCGGGGGCGCGGAGGTCAGGATTGCGCCCACGGGTGAATCCAGGCGGCGCGCCAAGAGTTGGAGTGGTACTACCCTCTACACAATCGGGCACTCGACCCGAACGCTCGATGAGCTGGTCGCGTTGCTGCGAGCGGCCAATGTCTCAGTGCTGGTAGACATCCGCACGATGCCGCGCTCACGGCACAATCCGCAGTTCAACGCTGATTCACTGCCCGCGGCTTTGCGTCCGCGCGGTCTTGCTTATGTACATCTCTCTGACCTCGGAGGACTGCGCCGCGCGCGTAAAGACTCACACAACATGGGGTGGCGCAATGCGAGCTTCCGGGGATTCGCCGACTACATGCAGACTGAGGAGTTCGAGACCGGAGTGGGGGAGCTTCGCGCGTTGACGGGGAAGGGCGCGGTCGCGCTGATGTGCGCGGAGGCGGTTCCATGGCGGTGTCACCGCTCGCTCGTCGCCGATCTGCTCACTGCCCGCGGCGCCAAAGTCGAGCATCTCGTGGGATCCTCACTCCCAATTCCGCACCGCCTGGCACGCTTCGCGAAAGTGAAGAGCGAGCGAGTCACCTACCCAAGTGAGGATGTCGAGGGAGTGCGGCTCACCACCCGCGCACCGTTTCACCTCGAGGCGACGGTGCGTGTGTTGCAGCGTCGAGCAGGGAACCGGGTTGAGGTCTGGAGAGAGAACCACTACCTGCGGGTGCTCACGACGGCGGACGGCCTCCTGCTGGTTGACGTGGAGAACCGCGGGACCATCGACGACCCCGATATTCGACTCTCAATCCGATCAGGCAACCCATCCAACGCAATTCATTCCGAGCTTCATGGAACCGTACGCAAGGTACTCGGTCTGGATATGGACCTGGGACCCGTACAAGCCCTGGTGGAGGCCAAGCCCACGCTTCGCCCGACTGCTCTCGCACTGCGCGGCATGCGGCCTCCGCGATACGCCGAGTTGTTCGAAGCGTTCGCAAATGTGGTTCCTTTCCAGCAATTGAGCCTTGACGCCGGCGTGAACATAGTGGGCCGGCTCGTCGAGCGGTTCGGTCAGGATGTCGAGTACAACGGTCACCGTTACTATGCATTTCCTGCCGCGCGCACGGTGGCGAACGCTCGTCTTGAAGCCGTGCGCGAGTGTGGCCTGAGCCGTGGGAAGGCGGAGTGTCTACGCCATCTCGCCAAAGCGATTGAGTCCGGTGAGTTGACCGAGGCTGCGATCTCGAAGATGAGCACTGAAGATGCGCTCGAGAGGCTGGCCGAGTTGCCGGGCATCGGCCCCTGGAGCGCCGCCGTCGTGTTGTTGCGTGGCTTCGGGCGCATCGACGTGTTCCCGCCGGGCGATGTTGGCGCTACTCGCGGACTCACGAAGCTACTGCGCCTTCGGACGAGGAAGTCGCTCGACCGTCTGATCGCGCGCTTCGGCGAGCAACGAGGCTATCTCTATTTCTGCGCCCTCGGCAGTAGCCTCCTGGCAAAGGGACTCATCCACGCGGCCCCTCCACCGCCATTATGACGATCTTGTTGACGGGAAATCCGGCTACCGGCAGTCCCGGGATCGATCCGCGCTGGACACGCGGCGATAAGGACGGCGTCGGATGCGCTTACTCGGCGCTGAGCCGCGTCTGGTTTACGGTCTCCAAAGGCATTCTGAACGAGGTCTACTACCCGACCATCGATCGGCCGCAGATCCGCGACCTGCAATATCTCATCAGCGAAGGGGAAACCTTTTTCCGCGACGAGCGCCAACTGAATAACACCCACGAGTGCCTGGCCCCGGGCACGCTGGGTTTTCGAATCACCAATACCGACCCTCACGGCCGCTATCGCATCCTCAAGGAAGTCATCGCCGATGCTCATCAGGCCTGTGTGCTCGTGCAAACGCGGGTGGAAGCGCATGCTGACATGCTCGGCAGGCTGCGGCTGTTCGCGTTGCTCGCGCCTGACCTGGAAGTGGGCGGCCGGGGCAACACTGGAAATGTGGTGCAGACCAACTGGGGGAAGGTGCTGACGGCGCACAAGGGCGACACCTGGCTCGTGCTGGCCGCTTCGGTCCCTTTTCTGCGCTGCTCCTGCGGGTACGTGGGAACGACCGACGGCTGGCAAGATCTTTCCAACCACTTCCGGATGGACTGGGACTTCGACTGTGCGCCGGATGGCAACATCGCTCTGACCGGGGAACTCGATATCCGGCAGAGCAGGGAGTTCACGCTGGCGCTTGGCTTCGGCGAGACACTTCATCATGCGCTGGTCACGGTTTCACAGGCCCTGGGTACTGGCTACGACGATCACCGCGCTCGCTTCATAGAGCAGTGGCGGCGCACGGGCACTCATTTGCTGTCCGGGAAGGACAAGGCGGCGGGTGATGGCGGCCGCCTCTACCGCGCCAGTCACTCCACAGTCCTGGCGCATGAAGACAAAACGTACGACGGAGCCTTGATCGCATCGCTCAGCATACCTTGGGGCGAGGCGATGACCGACGATGACGTGGGCGGCTACCATCTGGTCTGGACACGGGACATGTGCCACAGCGCCATCGGCTTGCTCGCGGCCGGCAGTACGGAGGTGCCGCTTCGCGCCCTCATCTATTTGGCATGCGCGCAGAAGGAGGACGGGGGCTTCTATCAGAATTTCTGGATCGACGGGGAACCCCATTGGCGCGGCATCCAACTCGATGAGGTCGCATTGCCCATCGTGCTCGCCTGGCGCCTGCATCTGGCCAAGGGTCTCCAGGACTTTGACCCTTATCCGATGGTGCTGAGGGCGGCCGGCTATCTGATCCATCATGGACCGGTGACTCCTCAGGAGCGTTGGGAGGAGAACAGCGGCTACTCGCCCTCGACGTTGGCAGCGCACGTCGCTGCGCTGATCTGTGCAGCTGCCTTCGCTCGTCAGCGGGGCCAACACTCCACGGCGCAATACCTCGAAGAGTATGCCGAGTTCCTCGAGGCCCACCTCGAGCCGTGGACGGTGACGACGGAAGGATCACTGGTCACCGGAATTCCCCGCCATTTCATCCGCCTTCATCCCGCGGATGCCAATGATCCCCAGCCCGATGAAGACGCCAACCACGGTGTCCTTCAGCTGGGAAACCAACCACCCGGCGCGCCCACCGGGTTTCCGGGCAAGGACGTTGTGGATGCGGGTTTCCTGCAGCTGGTCCGTTACGGAATCCGCAAGCCGGGCGATTCCCTGATTGAGGATTCGCTGCGCGTGGTGGATGCGGTACTCAAAGTGGACATGCCCTGCGGTCCGTGCTGGCGACGATACAACCACGACGGTTATGGGCAGCGGGAAGACGGCTGGCCTTACCAGGGCTGGGGATACGGGCACGCCTGGCCGGTGCTCACAGGAGAGCGCGGCCACTACGAGTTGGCGGCGGGGCGTGACGTGCGGCCCTATATACGGGCCATGGAGGGGTTCGCCACGTCCACCCACTTGCTGCCGGAGCAAGTCTGGGCCTTCCCGGACCGAGCAGAGCGCCACATGGTGTTTGGACGTCCCACCGGAGGCGCCATGCCGCTCGTGTGGGCGCATGGCGAGTACCTGAAACTGGTGCGCTCAGCGACGGATGGCCACGTGTTTGATCTGATCTCAGAAGTCGCGGATCGCTACCGAAACCACCGCAAAGCCTCGCCTCTGGAGGTCTGGAAATTCAACCGACAGGTGCGTTCGCTACCGGCCGGGGGAATCTTGCGGATCCAGGCGGCTGCCGCGTTCCGGCTGCACTGGACGTGCGACGAGTGGCAGCAAGCTCGCGACACGGACTCCGTGTCCGTCGGGACGGGGCACGAATACGCGGATATCCGAGTGTCGCCAGGTCAACTTGCTCCGATCCGCTTTACCTTCTTTTGGACGACCGCTGGGCGCTGGGAAGGGCGTGACTTCCAGGTCGACATCGATACGGGAGCAAGGGGAGCCGGCGCAAGCCGGGGGCAGACGGGGCACACCGGCGCCGGTGTTGTTCGGGCGGTGAAAGAACCGAACTTCCGCACCCGCCACGAACAAACTCCCGTGAAGGAAACCTGATGGCGAATCTCGATCCGAACCGCTTGCAGAACCTGAACCGCTACTGGCAGGCAGCCAATTTCCTGACGATCGGCCAGATCTATTTGCAGGAGAATCCCCTGCTGCGCGAGCCGCTTCGGCCGGAACACATCAAGCCGCGGCTGTTGGGCCACTGGGGGACTTCGCCCGGCCTCAGCTTCATCTATGTGCATCTGAACCGCCTGATCCAGGACACCGACGCCAATGTGATTTACCTGACCGGTCCAGGACATGGCGGGCCGGCGATCGTCGCAAACGTTTACCTGGAGGGAACGTACTGCGAGGTCTACCCGGAGGTGTCTCAGGACACGGCCGGCCTGCGCCGCCTTTTCCGACAGTTCTCGACGCCCGGCGGCATCCCGAGCCACGACAGCGTCACCACCCCCGGCTCGATTCACGAGGGCGGAGAGCTCGGCTACGTTCTCGTGCATGCCTTTGGCGCCGTCTTCGACAATCCGGACCTCATCGCCGTCGCGGTCGTCGGGGACGGTGAGGCGGAGACGGGGCCACTCTCAGGCTCCTGGAAGAGCGTCAAGTTCCTGAACCCTGTCAGCGATGGCGCCGTGCTGCCTGTGCTTCACCTGAACGGCTACAAGATTTCCGGACCTACCGTGCTGGGGCGGGATCGAGATGAGGATATTCAAAAGCTCCTCGAAGCCTATGGTTACGAGGTCCACTGGGTCGAGGGAGTCGATCCCGTGCCCATGCACCAGGCGTTTGCCACGACCCTGGACACCTGTTACGCGAGAATCCGTTCCATTCAAGCCAAGGCGCGTGAGGAGGGTTTCTCAAAGCGGCCGACGTGGCCGGTGATTGTGCTGCGCAGCCTCAAAGGGTGGACCGGACCGAAGTTCGTCGACGGGTTGCCCGTGGAGGGCACGTTCCGGGCCCATCAGGTGCCGCTGCCCAACGTGCGGGAAGATCCTGACCACCTCAAGATGCTGGAACAGTGGATGCGCAGCTACCGGCCGCAGGAGCTCTTCGACCAGAACGGGCGCCTCGTTCCGGAGTTGGCCGAGCTCGCTCCGAAGGGCGATCGGCGAATGGGCGCCAACCCCCACGCCAACGGCGGCAGACTCATTGTGGACCTCGACCTGCCCGATTTCCGAGCCTATTCGCTCTCCGTTACGAAGCCTGCAACGCAGCGGCACGAGTCGACACGCCAGCTCGGCAAGATGATGCGCGACATGTTCAAGGGGAGCGTGAGGCCGAGGAACTTCCGACTCTTCTGCCCCGACGAGACGAACTCGAACCGACTGGGCAATGTCTTTGAAATCGAGAACCGCTGCTCGGTGGGCAAGATCATTCCGATCGACGACCACGTGGCCCCGGACGGCAGAGTCATGGAGGTGCTCAGTGAGCACCTCTGTCAGGGCTGGCTGGAGGGCTACGTTCTGACGGGCCGCCACGGTGTCTTCGCGACCTACGAGGCCTTCGCCCTCATCGTCGCGTCGATGGCGACGCAGCACGCCAAGTGGCTCGAGGTGTGCGCCGACCTCCCGTGGCGCGCGCCCGTTCCCTCGCTCAACTACCTGCTCACGTCGACCTGCTGGCGCAACGACCACAACGGCTTCAGCCACCAGGGCCCCGGTTTCATGGACACGATCATCTCCAAGAAGGGGACGATCTCGCGCGTGTACCTGCCG
>Ga0134125_10004223_pt1 | contig 16452 bp, 23 predicted proteins | sample KB31751_FD_96464 | JGI IMG/M metagenome (GOLD analysis project Ga0134125, IMG submission 96464) | Terrestrial soil microbial communities with excess Nitrogen fertilizer from Kellogg Biological Station, Michigan, USA - KB3-175-1 | ecosystem: Environmental > Terrestrial > Soil > Unclassified ...
CTCCGTGTAGCCCTCGACGCCGGAGAGCTGGCCGGCGATCAGGATGCTGGGGTGGGCTCGTAGTTGAAGAGTTTCGGTAAGCAACGTGGGAGCGTGGATGTAGGTGTTGCGATGGATCTGGCCATAGCGAAGGAACGTCGCATTCTCAAGCCCGGGGATAAGACGAAGAACACGCTTCTGCTCGCCGAACTTTAAGTGGTTCTGGAAACCGACGAGGTTATAGGAGTCGGCACGAAGATTTTCCTGGCGGAGTTGGACAGCCGCGTAAGGCCAGCGTCCGGTTTTAGGGTTGGTAAGGCCCGCGGGTTTCATTGGACCGAAGCGAAGAGTATCCCGGCCGCGGCGCGCAGTTTCTTCAATCGGCAAACAGCCTTCGAAATACGAGAGTTTCGCGTCCGTGGAAGCTTCGCGGGGCTCGTCGTCTGGGCCCTGAGCCCTGGACCTTGGCCCCTCCGGAATCTGCTCCCACGCTTTTGGCTGCACCTTCTCTGCGGTAGTAAGCGCGTCGAGAAAGACGTCGTACTCCTCTTTAGTGAATGGGCAGTTGATGTAGTCGGCGGTGCCCTTGTCCCAACGAGCGGCGAAGTAAACCTTGTCCATGTCGATGGTGCTTGCGTCGACGATGGGCGAGATGCTGTCGTAGAAAGCGAGATGCTCGGCGCCTGTCAGACGCTGGAGTTCTTTCGCGAGAGACGCGGAGGTCAATGGTCCGCTGGCGAGGATGGTGATGGTGTCGGGATCATTCTCGTTGAGCGCGGTGACTTCTTCTCGCACAACGGTGATGTTCGGCGTGTGCGCGATCTGCGCGGCGACCTTTTGCGAGAAGATTTCGCGATCGACTGCGAGGGCGTGGCCGGCTGGGACGGCGGACTCGTCGGCTGCTTTGAGCAGGAACGAGCCGGCGCGGCGCATCTCCTGTTTGAGCAGCCAGGGAGCGGAGTTTTCCGACTCGGATTTCAAGGAGTTGGAGCAGACGAGCTCGGCGAAGTCCGACGTTTGATGGGCTTAGGTGGAGCGAGTGGGCCGCATCTCGAAAAGGGTGACTTCGCAGCCTGCGGCTGCTGCTTGTAATGCGGCTTCAGGACCGGCGAGGCCTCCGCCGATGATTTGGATCTTCTTCATTCTGTTGCTAGGATACGCGGTCGCGCGGCGCCCATCCTCGCCGCAAAAAGCGGCGAGGATGGGTCAGCAAGGAATGGCGGCTGCCGGACTGCACATCAACCAGGTTGGTTCTTACTTTTTCTCCGGCGCAGGAGCAGGCGGTGGGACCTCGGATGAGGCAACGTCCGAGACCGCCTTCCACGAGCCATCCGCCTGCTTGCGGTAGACGGTCACGTAGGTGCCATGGTCATGGACCACCTGCTTGGACACGGGATCCGTCAAGGTCATTGTGTACGGACCCTGCGTGGTGCCAAGGTCTCCCGACTTTGCGACCTCGACCCGCGTGGCATGAAACTGTAGCGAGAGCGCGGGGTCGGCGAGCAGCCCTTTGAATGCGGCGCGGAGGGCATCCTTGCCGGTAGCAGCCGGTGATCCGGCGACAAGCAGCGAGCCGTCATCGGTGTAGTGGGCGACGACTTTGTCGATATCTTTGGCGGCGATGTCCTGGTTCCATTGCGCTTCGGTGTCGTTGATGGCCTTGACGTCGGTGTCGGGGGTTGGATTGCATGCGGTCAGCGTGATGGCGATCGCAGAGATAGCGCAGAGGGAAAGAATACGTTTCATGGGAAGCGTCCTCGAAGATGAATTTTGACAGGAGGCCCACAGTCCGAACCGGCTACACAACATAAAGACATCGGCTCGTATTGGTGCCGAAGTATAACGCGCTAATAGGTTTAGCTGGCAAGGCGGGCGAGGTTTTTTTTAGCTGCTCCTCTGCGAGACGCATTGCTCCATGAGGTGCAATTGATGCGAAACTGACGAGGTCTTCTTTCAGGTTGCTGCGTACAGGGCACGAAGCCGTGACGTCAAAATTCGCCTTGTGCGAATAGAGAACGCCCCGAAGTTAGAGCTCCGGGGCGTTTCCGTAAAGAAAGGAGACTAGAACCATGAGCAAACTTGGTACAGCCAAGACTCAAGGGTCGATTTCGGTTCCGGGGACTCTCGTAGTCGTCGTTACCGCAATCATTTTTGTTGCGTTGGTCGTCGTAGTAAAGCTGATGTTCTAACTAAACCCTCCAAGTCGGCTGCAACCGCTTGGAAGCTTTACTTAGTAAACCTCCAGTCGATGCCCTGCGCAAGGTTTTGTCAACCGAATACGGGTTTGTGGTAGTGGCGTAGTTTGAATTTCCGCAGGCTTGCGGCGTTCCCGTCAGAGGCGGATGATTAGGGCATGACGAAGATAGGTAAGGTCTGCCCCGAATGTGGCCACGAGTTCCAGGGTAACGGCTGGGACGGCATTGACGGCCACTGGCGTTCCAAACACACCGACATAATGAGTTACGAGCAAGCATGGCCCATAATCTCGTCCGGCGAATACAAGCGCAAGAAGGAGCCGCGCGAGGACCTGAATCAGGCCGCCGCGCGGACTACTATTAGGGAAGTTACTGAGGATACCTAGAGGATGCTCACGAGGTGGGCTAGCTCTCGCTGATAACGCTGCGCAGAAGAGTTTACCTGCAATCTTTTGCCCTCTACCAAGTGGAAACTCCCAACATTCAACTTGGCAATCGGGATGCTCTTCGCGCCACTAATTCGGCCCGAAGACACGAAGTCATCTGTAATCACGAACGCGTCTGCCGGTTCTTCGTGATCAAACAGGCTCGGATACTTCTCCGCGATAGCTAAGGCGCGTTCAATGTACATTCGCGATGCTCTGTCTGGCGTCGCTCTCTGTTGGCTCTTCGAGCCAACCATTGTCATTACGATTGCCGCCACTTTGGGTATAGGACGCCCACCTGCGCGCAGGTTCCAAGCCGCAAAATCTTTCTTTGGGTCGGACAATAGACTAAGGGTAAGCTCTAGCGATTCGATTGAGTGCTCATCCACGCGCACAGGAATGATGAGCGCATCCGCTGCGCACCACGCGAGATGGGTTCCGCCCGCATAGAACGGGCTTGTGTCCATTAATATTCCATCAGCCTTCTTCTCTTTTGCCTCGGCTTCCAAGATTGTCTTAAGCGATTCCAGCAGGTGTTTTACTGCCGAGGCGTTGCTCTGAGCATTCGCGATCTGAAGTTGCTGGTACATCGTGGATGGAAACGCGAAAAGTAGTTGGTTTCCCGGCACAACATAGCAGGGTTTTTGAGGCTTAAAGGAATCGCAGTATTGTGACACCCGATACGAAAGATCCCCTGGGGCGCTCCCGAAAGCGGGACCGAGCAGTGCGGGTTGCAGCGCGTCGAGAATGGTCACCTCATGCGCCGCGTCGCGCATAAGCGTTTCGGTCAAATTGCACTGAGCGCACAGGTCAGCCACCAACAGGGATCGCTTGCCGGCGAGCTCATAGGCCAAATTGAACGCCAAGGTGGACTTGCCGACTCCCCCACGCAAGGTTGTAACGGCATAGCTCTTGTATTTCAGGCCTTCGCTTGTGGGCAATACGCCCTCAACCACCTGTTTGTGTACCTCTAAAACCTTGTCCAATGATGTCATCTTGTTTCCCTCCGGGAGATGTCGCAGGTTGTTTATAACATCGCAGGTTATGCAGGTCAATAAAATTATTGCAGGCTATGCAGGTTGTATATTTTATTGCAGGTGCAGCAGGAGAGCCGAACGATGAACCGCAAAGGTGCCACAAAACATGTCCAACTTGTTACTGCACTAATAGCGGGTGCCATCATCACGCTAGGAATGGAAGCTGGGATTTCGAACCACGTTTTGACGATGGCAGAACGGGTGGGGTTTCTGGAGGGTGTTCAGGCGGGTGTCGCGTGAGAATAAAGCCGATTTCGGGCGTGCGATGCTTGCGGCTAAAGGGTAGACTTGACACTGAGGTCTACCCCATGATGCCTGCACACGATGTGGCAAAATACTTCGTGTCTCTCGTCGATGAAGAAGCGGGAGATTCGATCTCCAACCTAAAGTTACAGAAGCTTCTCTACTACGCCCAAGGCGTGAATCTTGCTCTGCACGATGAACCCATGTTTCCAGAGCCTATCGAGGCTTGGACTCATGGACCCGTTGTGCCTGCTGTATACCATTCTTATAAACAGCACCGCGGGGAGCCGATCCCAGTTGAGAGAGTCGATCTGACGCTTTACAGCGCTCCGGTTCAGGAAATACTTACCGAAGTTAATGAGGTTTTTGCTCAATTTAGCGCGTTGAAACTCCGGGCCATGACTCACAATGAAGCGCCATGGACTCAAACACCGCGAGGCGGTGTTATCTCCCTCGATCTCATGAAAGAGTTTTTCAAAACGATGGTGATTCCGGATGACCCTCCACAGGCCGCCGCAAAATAAGGGCAAGAAAATTGCCCCCAGCGCGTCCGCTGAAAACGCACGAATTGACTACAACCGCGAAAAACCTACTTTTTGCCTGCGCTTTGTAGACCCTCAATATTGCATCACAGCCTGCGACCGCGACGACAAAGCCGCTTTTGCTGACAAAATACGGCGGATGAGCGGGATGACTTGGAATGAAATTATCCAATCGCAGCGGCATGGCATGGGCTTTGAAACCATCGCCAGGAAGGCGATAAAGCGTCCTATTCCGGCTCACATCACCGAGGATGTCACAATCATCGTATTTCGCTTTAGTGGCATGAAGCCGATGGTCGGATACCGCGATAAGGGGATGTTCCATATCGTGTGGTTCGATTGCGCCTTCACTCTTTACGATCACAGCTAAATTCAAACTGCACCACTACCGGGTTTGTCAAAAGAAGTCACAACATATCGGGGCATCCACTTCAAAACTAGGAGCGCGCTGCAAGGGTCTGCAGGCTATCGCCCGAAAGCCGCATAATGCGCCATTCGGTGAGGATGCGAGCACCGATGGCTTCGTAGACAGCGATGGCAGGAGCGTTCCATTCCAGTACGTCCCATTCGAGGCGTGGGCAGCCTTGCTCAACGGCGATCTGCGCGAGTTTGGCGAGCAACGCCTTGCCGATCCCCTTCCCTCGCAAAGCTGGCGTCACGTAGAGGTCTTCGAGGCGGATGCCGTGGTGTCCGCGCCAGGTGGAGTAGCTGGTGAAGTACAAAGCAAAGCCGGCGGGCTGGCCCTCATAATCAGCGATCAGCGCCGTGAAACGCGGCGTGGCGCCCCAGCCATCGCGGAGAAGGTCCGCTTCCGTAGCAACCACAGCATCCGGCTCCCGCTCGTAGTCAGCGAGTTCATGAATGAAGCGGAGGATCGTGGGAACGTCGGCAGGCGTAGCGGGGCGAATCGTGAGGGCATTCATGCCTGATCAGGATAATTCGCCGGCATGAGAGGTCACCACGGCCTACTTCTTCTTCGCGTCGGCATCGGGCTTTGACGTTGTGGAGTCGGACTTCGGCTCCGGCGTGGGTTTGAGAGAGATTTCGAAGGAGTCGATTTCCTTGTTCGTACTCGCGAAGCGTACTTCGCGAACCTCGAGCGTCGCGTGGTCGAGGACCGGGTCGTCGAGGTCGCGAACGTCGTAGTAGAGATACCCCGAAGCGGTGCTGTGGGCGGCAACCGTCGTCGAGGCAAAACCGAAGTCGGTGTCGTCGGCGAGGATTTGTTTGTCGACCTGCTTGTGGTGGATGGGGATCGACGGGATCGGCGCCGGCATGGGGATGTGCGAGTCGGAGACGTATTTGCGCGAAAACAGGCGGCGCTGCAGGTCGTCGTCGGTAGCGGCCTGCACGATATCGTTGTGCGCGCTGATGAACTTGATGCGGGCGTCGTCGAGCGTAAGCGCCTGGTCGGAATCGTTGGTGATGATGACGCGGATGGGCAGGAAACCGTGATGGGCATAGTCCAGCCGCGTGTTGGGTTCGGTGTCCTTGATGTCTCCAGGCTCGGCTGCGACGGTGATGTTGTTGTGGGAGTCGTGGCAGGGATATTGAGCAGCCGGTAGCGCAGGCTTTGGCTTGCGGGGTTTGTCGGCGTGCGCAGGGACGGCGATAGCGAGCGTCAGAAGGGACGCGATCAGAATGCGGCGCATGAATTCGATTATCCTCTGACCATATGACGTGGGCAATGAGTGCGGCGGAGTACAGAGCGTGATCATGCTGCTCTACAGCTTCGCGTTGACGGTGGGTCTGGTGGTATGGGCGTTATTCCACTCCGTCTTCCTGTTGAAGGCAACCGGCAATCGAGAGGAGTTCAGGCAGCGTTTGGGGCGTCCTCCCGCGCGGCTGAAAGCGGCACTGCAAGGACGGCGCGTGGTGTGGGTCCATGCGGTAAGCGTAGGAGAGGTGTTGGCTGCATCACGGCTGGTGGCCGAGTTGGAGACGGCGCTGGGGGACGGGTTTCAAGTAGTAATTTCGACGACGACACTCACCGGCCAGGCGCTCGCGCAACAACGGTTCGGAATGGATCGGGTGTTTTACTTTCCGCTGGACCTTGCATTTGCGGTGCGGCCGTTTCTTGAGCTGCTCAAGCCTTCGGCAGTAGTGCTGATCGAAAGCGAAGTGTGGCCCCGCATGATGCACGAGTGCCGCCGGCGAGGGACGCCGGTGATCGTGGTGAATGCGCGAGTGAGCGACCGGTCGTATCGCCGCTCACGGAAAGTGCGATGGATATGGAGCCGCGTTCTGCGAAAGGCGACGCTATGGCTGGCGCAGAGTGAGGAGGACGCGCGGCGCCTGGTGGAGATGGGGGCTGCCGCTGATGCGGTGAGAGTAGGCGGGAACCTGAAGTTTGACGTGCGAGCGCCGAAAGAAAGCTCCGTGGCGGAGTGGATTCGGCAGGCCGCTGCCGGCCGGCCGATCATCGTGGCGGGAAGCACCGTAGCGCGTATCAACGACAAGGAGTTGAGTGAAGATGAGATCGCTATTCAGGCGTGGAAAGGAAAGGTGCGGCAGGAGATCGGAGCCATGCTGGTGCTGGCTCCGCGACACCCTGAGCGTTTTGGAGAAGTCGAAGCTGCGGCGAAAGAATTTCGGCTGGTGAAAGCCGGCGATTTCGCTTGGGCTGAAGAAAGCATCCAATCCGATAGCGCCAGCGTGATAGATATAGTGCTCCTCAATACCATCGGGGACCTGGCAGCGGTATATGGTGTAGCGGATGTTGCTTTTGTCGGTGGGAGCGTCGTCAAACGCGGGGGGCACAATCCTCTGGAACCCGCGCAGTTTGGCGTGCCGGTTGTGATGGGGCCCTCGTACGAGAATTTTCGGGACATAGTTGGCAAAATGGTAGATGCCGAGGGAGTACGCATCGCGCAGAACGGGACGGAATTGGAAGACGCATTCGAAGAGCTACTAACAAACCGCGATGCAGCCCATGAACTGGGCCAGCGGGGGCGTCAGGTATTTGAGCGGGAGCAGGGCGCAACAGGGCGCGTGGTAGCAGCAGTGGTCGCCTTGGTCCACGCGGGAGTGACTGTTTGAAGGCGCGGCGGAGATGGGCGTGGCCGCTGGTTCCGTTCTATGCGGGCATCACCGGTTTCAAAAATGCGTTGCGATCCATTGGCATCGCCAGGGTACGGCGGTTGCAACAGCCGGTCATCAGTGTGGGTTCAATCTCTGCCGGAGGGGCCGGCAAGACGCCGTTGGTGATCGCCCTGGCAAAGCTGATGGGCGGGCAAGGATGGGCGGTCGACGTACTGACCCGAGGGTATGGGCGCAAAGGCAAAGGCGTCGAACTGGTTTCCGGAGAAGACGCGAAACGGTTTGGCGATGAGCCGGTGTTGATCGCGCGCGCGACGAAGCTGCCGGTGTGGGTCGGGAAGAGCCGGTTTGCGGCAGGCAGAAAGGCGGAGAAGAGCCGCCCGCAGGAAGCTGAGGCGGCAAAGACAGAAGCAGATTCCTCCCTCGCGGCTGCACCCGGGGTGCAGCAGGACAAAGTCAGAGGTGTGCACATTCTGGACGATGGGTTTCAGCATCGGCGGTTGGCGCGAAATGTCGACCTCGTGCTTCTCACAACTGCCGATCTGGACGATTATCTATTGCCGGCCGGGAACCTTCGCGAGAAGCCAGCGAAGCTGGAGCGGGCGGATGTGCTCGTGGTGCGGGACCGGGAGTTCAAGCGGATTGCGCCGCGGCTCCATCACATCCTGCACAAGAGTGTGACGATATGGCAGATACGGCGGAGGCTCCGCTTTCCCGCGCCGCTCGGGGTGTTGAGCGCGGGTCTCAGGCCGGTGGCGTTCTGCGCGATCGCCCGGCCCGAAAGCTTCGCGGAGATGCTCAAGGATGCGGGTTGCGGGATCGTCGAGGCAGCAGCGTTTCCCGATCATCATGCGTTTTCCGCGCAGGATATCGACCAACTGCTCGAGGTGGCCAAGAGGCGGAGGGCGAGCGGGTTCGTGACCACCGAGAAGGACGCCGTGAAGCTGACAGATGATTTAAGAAAGCGGCTGGAGAGCGTCGGTCCGGTGGTCGTGGTGGAGCTCCAGGTCGAGTTTGTCGACACAGAAGCGGTGATGAAATACCTCGGAGAGCGGCTGGCATGAAGGTGCTCATCGTGCGCGTGGGTGCGATGGGAGACGTGCTCCATGCCCTGCCTGCGGTGACCGCGTTGCGCAGGGCACAGCCAGACTGGGAGATCGATTGGGTGGTGGACCCTCGCTGGGCCCCGCTGCTGGTGGATGCCGAGGGGCGGGGGCCGGTCGTCGGGCGAGCGTATCTGGCGGAGACCAAGTTATGGTCGCGGTCTCCGGTGTCGATTGCGACGTTGCGATCTATAGGACGGCTAAGGAAGGAACTGCGAGCGGCGAAATACGATGTGGCCGTCGATATGCAGGGGACGCTGCGGTCGGCGGTGCTGGGAGGGTTTGCGAAGGCGGCCCGGTTTGTGGGCTATGCCGACCCGCGCGAGACTCTGGCCGGGCGGCTGTACAAGACCAGGGTTCCGCGGCAGGGTACGCATGTCGTGAAGCAGAGCGCGGCGCTGCTGGCGGAGGCTACGGGAGTGGAACTGGCTCCGGCGTTTGTCGAATTGCCGCGCGAGGAGTGGGCGGAAAAATGGGCTGTGGAAGAGATCGTGGCGCGTCCGATGTGCGTGCTCGCTGCGGGCGGAGGATGGGGAGCCAAGCAATGGCCTGTGGAACGGTTCGGCGAACTGGCCAAAGTATTGCGCGGGCGCGGGTTCGACGTGGTGGTGAATGCGGTGCGCAACGATGATGCGATCCCGCTGAAGGTGGTGGAAGCGAGCGACGGCGCAGCGAGAATGGTGGTGTGCAATGTGTCCGGCTTGATAGCGCTGCTGCGTCGCACAGATTTAGCGATCGGCGGAGATACCGGGCCTATGCACCTGGCGGCGATGCTGGGCGTGCCGGTGGTGGGGCTGTATGGGCCGACGAATCCAGCGAGAAACGGGCCGTGGGGGCCGGGGGTTTGCAGGGTGTTGCGGCATGAGTCGTCGGTGACGAGCCATAAGAAGGTGGAGGAGATTGACCACGGTCTGGCGAGGGTGGGGGTGGCGGAGGTGGTCACGGCAGTTGAGGAAATGGGGCAGTTTTCCTCAAGGCTGGATTAAAGCCCTCAGCTCTTGCCGGACTTTTGTTCAGAATCCGTAGCTTTCATCCTGACTTTCCTCAACGGAAATTATGTATACGCAGTGCGCGTCATAATGAAAGTAAATCGAGAGAGATGGAACACCGCGAAAATTAGTTCCTACGAATTCGTTAGTGCGACAGAAGCTGAGTTTCGTTCCCGGTATGGAGGGGAAAGCTTGTGGAGAGGAGGCAAGCACGTCTTCAATCGACTCCATCATTTCATCGAAGCGACGTACTTCTACCTTTAGCTTTCGCAGTTGCTCTTCTACAAGAGGTTCATATCGCAACTGGCGATGCATCATGATGCTAAGAGTCCATGTAGGGTGGCCAGCTCTTGACCTCGGATGATTTCAGATGTCGTAGGTCCGCGCCAGCCGATAAAGACCGTACCGGGTTTGATAATTTCGCCGTTCCGAGTCGTTCTCCAGCCAGCCGTATCGTGAGAAAAATCGCTTATTTCCTTGGCATTCATAGGGCGCAACTTCTCTAACCACGCGTCCACCAAAGCGATCTCTCTTCCATTGAAGTGGATCAGGTCAGGGTCACGCAGATTCACAGGCCGCTTCTGTACAAATCCAAACCTGTCAATCGGCTGGATCGCTATGGAGCCTTCTTCCTTTAGGGCATTTAAGACTGGGAGCATTCTTACTACGGTAGGACCCTCGGGCTGATGTTGATACTGAGCACCAGTGATAGTCTCTCCCCAACTGGCAAATGCACTGAAGTCTGGGAAGAACAAAGCTTTGTTTAACTTTACCGAACCGTAGCCGGGATCATTAGCATATTGCTGGCTGATATACAGAATTAGCTCGGCGAGTTTTCTTTCGCTTGTTTGCATGGTTAGCATGGCGAATCCCTCCCCGAATCCGTCGCCTAAAAAGGCGAAATTGAGGCGAAACGCCCCATAACTAGCCTAGCATTTTCAGATGCCGTTATCCACAGATTTTCTCACAATTCTGTGGATAACCAGGTACGTTACCCCTACATGTTGGGCTAGATAAAATATCTAACACAAGATGACTTCTCTTTTATTTCGCCTTAAAGGTGGGCCGCATTTATCGCCTTATGTTTGCCTCTTTAAACCATCCTCCCCTCTTCTCTCCGAGCGCAGGGGTTCGCGCGTGCGAAAAGCAGAGACCCCTTCTTTACCTTCGAGCTGCGAGCCACGAGCTTCCAGTTCCGATGTTTGAGAGAATGGAGAGATGGGTTCAGAAAGAACAACCTGGCAGAAGGTCGCGCGGCGAATTCGGGTTCCGCTGGGGTTTGTTGTGGCCGCGGTGTTCCTGGTGTTCGCGCAGCCCAGCCGGCAGTCGCTGGAGTGGAGTCTGCTGCTGGTCGTGCCGGGGGTTTGGCTGCGCGCGTACGCTGCCGGGTATGTGAAGAAGAACGCGGAGCTTACCGTTACCGGACCATACGCCTATACGCGAAATCCGCTGTACCTGGGATCGGTGAGTATCGCCTTTGGATTTGCGGTTGCCGCCGGAGGTTTCACGACGGCCCGGTGGTGGCTGGTCGTGCTGCTGGTGGGGATGTTCCTGGCCATCTATGTGCCCACGATTTTGTCGGAAGAAAAGTTCCTGCGGGGAGCGTTTCCGGAGTTTGGGGCGTATGCAGACCGGGTTCCCAGGCTGCTGCCGAGGTTGACGCCGGCAAGGTTTGGAGCGGTGGCCGGGAGGTTCTCCGGGGAGCGGTATTTGCATCATCGCGAGTACAATGCTGGGATGGGTGCAGCCGCCATCTACGCGGCTTTGATTGCGCGAATGGTGCTGTTTCGCGGGAAGTGACAAGGATCTGAAGACGCGCGGTTTACAGACCCGTCCAATTCAAGAGGAGCACGCGATTTTGAGGATTCTTGCACGCTGGATTGCGGTGGCTTCCCTGCTGGTTGGGGGCGTCGTACACGCGCAGATTTTTTCCAAAGCCGCGCCGGTGGAGCAGAAGCCGATCCCGGTGTTGGCGCCTCCGCCGCCGGGATTTATGTATCCGGCCAAAGAGACATTGACGTTTACGGTCGACTGGCGCGTGTTTACCGCCGGTACCGCCGTATTCCACCTGGAACAGGTAGGGGACGCGGAGAAAATTACAGCGACTGCCGACACCAGCGGAGCGGTGAATATGCTGTTTCCGGTGATCGACAGGTTTCAGTCGGGGTTCGATACCAAAACCGGGTGTTCGAGTGGGTTCAATAAACAGATTCAGGAAGGCCGGCGCAAGATTTCGAGCGAACTGACGTTCGACTACGCGCACGGCAAGCAGAACCAGTACGAAAAGAATCTGGTGAAAGGCACCGCGACGCAGAAGGAAGCGAACGTTCCGGCGTGCGTAACCGATTCCCTGTCGGCGATTTTTTATGCGGCGTCACAACCCATGGTTGTGGGCCAATCGGTGGCGTTTCCGCTGGCGGATTCGATGCGGACGGTCACCGTCAACATGAAGGTCGAAGCCAGGGAAGAGATCAAGACGCCGGCGGGCACCTTTAATACGGTCAAAGTGGAACCGGTGGCCGATGAAGGCATCGTGAAGAACCGCGGACACATCTGGATCTGGTACACGGACGATCCGCGGCATATGCCGGTGCAGATACAGGCGAGGTTGTTCTGGGGAACGATTACGTTCCATTTGCAGTCGGTGGAGATGAAGTAGCCCGCCGCAGCGCATCTGAGAAAGAGCAACAGCAAGAACGACAAACAATGGGCCTTGGTAAAGGTGGAAAGCGGGTTTATGGATAGTCACGAGCAAGCTGCTGGCGATCAGTCGAAGTTGGTACGGGTGGCACGGTTTACAGACCCCACCGAAGCGCAGTTCGCCCTGGGCGCAGTCGAAGCGGCCGGGATTGACGCTGTGCTGCAGGGTGAGGAAGCAAACTATCTGTATCCGGGAGCGCTGACCACGGAGCTGTTGGTAAATGCCGCGGATGAGGCGGCGGCGCGCGAGTTATTGGCGTCCGATGGAGCCGAGGCGGCGACCAGCGAAGAAATCGAGGGCGAGCAGTGAGTCGTCCCAAAGCGGTCGTTTGTCTTTCCGGCGGCATGGATTCGACCGTGTGCGCGACGCTGGCGGCGCGCGACTACGACAGCTACGGCATTCACTTCAGCTATGGGCAGAGGACCGAGGCGCATGAGTTGCAGTCGGCGCGCGACGTTGCGGCTGCGGTGGGGTTGAAGAAATTGCTGGAGCTGAAGATGGACCTGTTCCGGCAGATTGGAGGGTCGGCGCTGACCGACAGCTCGATCGCTGTGCCCGACGCTGAAGCAATGGAGAACAGTGCCGAACGGCGCGGAAACGATGTGCCGGTAACGTATGTTCCGTTTCGCAACGCGCATTTTTTGAGCGCGGCCGTGAGCTGGGCGGAGGTCATCGGTGCGGCGACCGTGTTTATCGGCGCGGTCGAGCAGGACAGCTCGGGCTATCCCGATTGCCGGCCGGCGTACTACGACGCGTTCAACCGGCTGATACGGGAAGGCACGAAAGACGGGGAGATTGCGGTGGTGACGCCGCTGATCCGTTTGAAGAAAGCAGAGATCGTAAAGCTTGGAGTTGAACTTGGCGCTCCGTACCATGTAACTTGGTCGTGCTACTCGGGCGAAACCGAGGCTTGCGGAGTGTGTGAGAGCTGCGCGCTGCGGCTGCGGGCGTTTCGCGAAGCCGGGGCGGTCGACCCGATCCCGTATGCCGCGCGTTAGAGCAGTGCAGAGACGGCGGAACGGACGTAGATTTTTGAACTTCCTGGCATAGATTTTGATACTCACGATGAGGGGAACAACGATGAAAAAACTCAGACTATTCAGCTTGCTGGCGGCGGCGATTCTGCCGATGACAATGCTCGCGCAGGGCACGGCCAGCGTTCACGGACATGTGCAAAACGCGGCGGGCGTAGCCATTAACACCGGAGACGTAAAGTTCACGACCGACAAGGCAGCCGAACCGAAGGACCGCAAGTACAAGAACACCTTCAAGGTCGATGCCAATGGCGACTACAAAGGGGCTGACGTCGCGCCGGGAGATTACCTGGTGGTCTACACGCAGGGCGAAAAGAGCATCGATTACCAGGAAGTGTCCATCAAGGCCGGTGACGACAAAACCATCGACTTCGATATGACGCGCAAAGAGTACATCGACAAGATGAGCCCGGAAGATAAGAAAGCGCTCGAGGACTACAAGAAGAAGATGGGGGAAACCCTCAACGCCAACAAGGTGATCGCCAACTTGAATGCGGCGTTGAAGGCGGTCTCCGCCGACCTGAAGTCTGCAAACCCCAACTACGACGAAGACATAAAGACGATGCAGCAGGCGACCGCTCAGAAAGCCGATGAAGCGGTGCTGTGGCTGAACCTTGGTCAGGCCCAGGTCGCCAAGGCCGACCATGACTCGAAGGCCGCCGGGAAAGCCTGGCAGAGCGACGAATCGATCGTCAAACAGTACAACGATGCCATCGCTTCCTTCAAGAAAGGCATCGAGGTGAATGCAGCCTCCAAGAAGCCGGCTCCGTTGGACGCGGGGATCGCATGGAACACCATCGGCAACACCGAAGCCAAACTGGGCAAGCTAACGGAGTCGGAGGAAGCCTACGACAATGCGGTGAAGATCGCGCCGGCTTCCGCGGGAATGGTATACGGCAACGAAGCCGCCGTGCTGTTCAACGCGGGCCACGGCGACGAAGCAGCGGCGGCAGCAGACAAAGCCATTGCCGCCGACCCAACCAAGGCCGATCCTTATTACATCAAGGGGCAGGCATTGGTGGCCAAGGTCACCGTCGACAAGAACGGGAAGTACGTCATCCCACCGGGGACCATCGAGGCCTACCAGAAATTTCTGGAGTTGACGCCGCCTGAAAGCCCGCGCGCCACGGAAGTGAAGGAAATCCTGACCGGCATGGGAGAGACGATTACGACGAAGTATAAGGCCCCAAAGAAGTAGGAATCAGTACACAATAGACAAAGATGACACAGCCCCTGACCGTTGGTCAGGGGCTGTGTCGCTTTGAGGAGGAAGTGTGAGCGAGCGGGTGTTGCGTTTCGAGCAGGCGCTGGAGGTGGTGATGGAGCACGCTCGTGAAGCCTCCGTGATGAGAACGGTTGAGACAGTGGCGCTGTTGGATTCGGTGGGGCGTGTGCTGGCGGAGCCGGTAAGGGCAGATCGCGATCAGCCTCCGTTTGATCGCTCGACGAGAGATGGCTACGCGGTGCGGGCGCAGGACGCCGGTGGGACGCTGCGTCTGGCAGGGTCGGTGCGCGCGGGTGAGCGATGGGAGAAAAATTTAGAGGTTGGTGAGGCCGTTGAGATCATGACGGGAGCGCCAGTGCCCGCAGGCGCGAATGCGGTAGTGATGGTCGAGCATACAGCTCTTGAAAACGGCACTGTGCGTGTAAGCGAGGGCCGCGATGTGCGTGTTGGGCAGAATATTGTTCGGCGCGGTGCAGAGGTCCTTGCCGATGTCGTCCTGTTGCGAGTGGGGACGGTGATAGGAGCGGCGGAGATCGCAGTCGCGGCGAGTTGCGGATGCGCGGAGCTGCCGGTGTTTGGAAAGCCTGCTGTGGCGATTGTGGCGACTGGCGATGAGCTTGTCGAGCTGGATGCTCCCGTGGGAGATGTGCAGATTCGCAACTCCAACAGCTATGCGCTGGCGGCGATGGTGCGGGCTGAAGGTGGTGAGGCAGTGCGGCTCGCGGTCGCCCGGGACACGCGGGAAGATGTGCGGACGCGGATTGCCGAAGGCAGCAAGGCGGATCTTCTGGTGCTGTCGGGTGGGGTGTCGATGGGAAAGTACGACCTGGTGGAAGAGGTGCTCGCCGAGCGTGGCGCGGAGTTCTTCTTTACCGGCGCGCTGATTCAGCCGGGCAAGCCGGTAGTGTTTGGCCGGCTGCCTCGCGATGGCGGATGGAGATACTTCTTTGGGCTGCCAGGGAATCCGGTGTCGACGCAGGTAACGTTTGGCCTGTTCGTCGCCCCGATGTTGCGAGCACTGGCGGGTCGCGAGGAGATTGCGCCGCGGTTCGTGGAGGCCCGGCTGGCCGATGATGTGAAGGGCGGAACGAAAGTGACACGATTTCTGCCAGCGGAGCTGGCTGGCGATTGGGAAGAAGTGACGGTGCGAGTCGTGGGGTGGCAGGGCTCGGGAGATGTGGGCGCAAATGCCCGGGGAAATAGCTATGTGGTGCTGCCTGCGGAGATAGAAATGTTCAGAGCTGGTGAGACTGTGCGGGTTTTTCCACGATAGGATGACGGCTATGAGCGGCTCCGGCGGAATTTCAGCTCGACAGGTCCTGGGCGGCGTGTGTATCGGGTTTGGCGTTGCTGTGTATCTGTTCGGCGCCCTTGCTCTGGCTTTCGTCTGGATGAGCAGGATGTTTGTCTTCGGCGTTTCCAACCGGTTGATCCTGTTCGTGGTGATGCTGATGCCTGCGGTGTTGATGTTGATCGGCATCCTCTCGATCCTGAAGTCGAGAAAGACGGGATGAGTGTGAAGCTTTCACCCTGCAAATGGTCACACGGCAGATGCGAAGAGTAAGAAGCGACCGGTAAAGCTATCGCGATTCGCTAGTATGTTGACATGCAAGACCTCCAATCGCGCTCAGGGACACGCCGGACGGGATGGGCCATGGTCCTTCTTGGCTCCGTGCTGTTGATGGGATTCCTTTTCTTCGGTGCGGTGTCCGGTGTGCTGCTCGGAAGCTCAGGAATGAATGTTCAGCTCAAGCCGGCATGGCTTGCTTACGTCCCAATCGCGCTTTCGGCCATCTTTATTGCCAGCGGCAGTGTCATGGTGTGGCGGACAAGGAGACTCCAGGGTGAGTGACAAGCTTTCGCACTTCGACGAGGCCGGACAAGCTCACATGGTGGATGTGAGCGCGAAGGCGGAGACGCGACGCGAAGCCGTGGCGAGC
>Ga0134125_10004224_pt1 | contig 16448 bp, 14 predicted proteins | sample KB31751_FD_96464 | JGI IMG/M metagenome (GOLD analysis project Ga0134125, IMG submission 96464) | Terrestrial soil microbial communities with excess Nitrogen fertilizer from Kellogg Biological Station, Michigan, USA - KB3-175-1 | ecosystem: Environmental > Terrestrial > Soil > Unclassified ...
GCCCGGATGTCCTCGAGATCGACTGTCATCTGTTCCCCGTCCTCAGCCTCATCTTGCCATGCCGGCGAACCCGAAATCGACCTCGGGCTTGCGTCCCGAGACGATGTCCGCGAGCGCGCGCCCCGAACCGGCGGCCATGGTCCATCCGAGCGTGCCGTGGCCCGTGTTGAGGTAGAGGTTGGGATACTTCGTGCGCCCGATGAGCGGCACGTTGGAGGGCGTCGAGGGGCGCAGCCCCGTCCAGTACGTCGCCCGGTCGTAGTGTCCCGCGTCGGGGAACATCTCGGCGGCGCGCTTCGTGAGCGCCTCGCAGCGCACGGTGTTCAGCTCCGTCGAGTAGCCCGAGAGCTCCGCCGTCCCCGCGATCCGCATGCGGTCGCCCAGGCGCGTGATCACGATCTTCGCGCCGTCGTCCGTGAGGCTCACGCGCGGCGCCTTCGAGGCGTCGCGGATGGGCACCGTGGCCGAATATCCCTTCGCCGGATAGACCGGGAGGCTCACGCCGATGGGCCCGGTGAGGAGCGGCGAATGGCTCCCGAGGGCGACCACGTACGCGTCGGCCTTCATCGGCGCGCCGTTCACAAGGACGCCCTCGACGCGCCCGCCGCTCGCCCGCAGCGCCTCGATCGTGCGCCCGTATTCGAAGCGGCAGCCCTTCGCCTCGGCCATCTGCGCGAGGCGCGTGGTGAAGAGGTAGGCGTCGCCCGACTCGTCCGACGACGTGTACGTGGCGCCCACGATCCTGTCGCGCGAGGCCGCGAGTGCGGGCTCGATCTTCACGGCCTGGTCCACGCTTTCCACCTCGCGGTCGAGGCCGTAGTTGCGCATGATCGAGGCCGAGGCCACGGCGCGGTCGAACTCGGCGCGGTCGGTGTAGTAGTGCAGGATGCCCAGCTCCAGCTCGTCGTAGGCGAGCCCGGTCTCGGCGCGCAGGGCCTGCAGCGAGGCCCGGCTGTAGAGCGAGAGCTTCACGATCTCGCCGATATTGGCCCGGGTGCGCGAGGGCAGGCACTCCACCAGGAACCGGAGCCCCCACGACCATTGATGCGGATCCATGCGCAGCCGGAAGAGCAGCGGCGCGTCGTCCTGCGCGAGCCATTGGAGGATCTTGAGGGGCGCGCCGGGGTTGGCCCAGGGCTCCGCGTGGCACACCGAGATCTGGCCCCCGTTGGCGTAGGAGGTCTCGAGCCCGGCCCCCTCGCGGCGATCGACGACCGTCACTTCGTGGCCTTGCTGGGTGAGGTACCAGGCGGTGGAAGTGCCGATGACACCGGCACCGAGGACGAGGACTTTCATGACGGGGAACGGGGAGAGAGGCGGATTATACTTTGCGGTCCATGAGACCGCGCCAGCATGCCGACCTCCTGGCCTTCGCCCGGGCGGCCTGCACCCACGCTTCGCAGTCCGGCAACGAGCTCCCGGTCCTGCCCTTCTACGTGAGGGAGCATGTTGTCGGGTGGTTGCGCCCCTCCTTCGCCGACCAGCTGCGCCGCTGGCCCCACGTCTTCGAGGTCGCCGCGGCCTATGTGCGCCTTGCGGCCCAGCCGGATACGCCCCAGGGGCGCAGCGCCGCCCTCGAGGAGGTGGCGCGAGCGCTTGCGCGTGACGGATTGCTGCGCGGCTGGCGCGACGAGAAGGTAAGCGTGGCGCCGCGCTACGGCGAGCCCGAGCTCTTTCGCATCGAGCGCTGCGCGTCGCGACGCTTCGGTCTCACCGCGTACGCGGCGCACCTGAACGGCTTCACGCGCAGGAAGGGCCTGGTACACGCCTGGATCTCGCGCCGCAGCCCCGCCAAGGACATCGACCCCGGCAAGCTCGACACGCTCGTGGGCGGGCGCATCGCCGCGGGGCTCTCGGTCGACGAGACGCTGCGCAAGGAAGCCTGGGAGGAAGCGGGCATCGCCCCGGCGCTCCTCGCCGGCGTGAACTGCCTTGGCGCGGTGCGCACCGAGTATTCGGTGCCCGAAGGGCTGCACCGCGAGGTGATCTTCGTGCACGACCTGTGGCTGCCCGAGGATTTCCAGCCCGTCAACCAGGACGGCGAGGTCTCCGAGATCCGCTGCCTGCCCGTCGAGGAAGTGCTGCAGGAGCTCCTCGCCGGCGAATTCGCGCTCGACGCGGGCGTGGTGATGATCGACGGGCTGCTGCGCCTCGGCGCAGTGCTCCCCGAGGATTCGCAGTACCTGGACCTCCTGCGGCTCATGAAGCCGTGACGGCCCTCGCGCTGGGCCTCGTCCTCCTCTCCGCCTTCATCCACGCGAGCTGGAACTTCCTCCTCAAGAAGAGCGGGGGCGGCGCGGGGCTCATCACGGCGACCAACCTGGTGTCGCTCGCGATCTACCTGCCCGTGGCCGCCGGCGTCGCGTATTTCTCGTCGTATCGCTTCGCGCCGGTGCACCTCCTGCTGATGCTGGGCAGCGGGCTGGTGCACACGGCCTACTTCCTCATGCTCGACCGCGCCTACCGCAGCGGCGGCGACCTCTCCGTGGTCTATCCCCTGGCGCGCGCGACCGGGCCGCTCCTCACGATCCTCGTGGCCGTCGCGGCCTTCGGCGAACGCCCCAGCGCCGTGGCGCTCGCGGGCGGCGTGATGGTGGGGGTCTCGGCGCTCATGCTCACGGGCAACCCGTTCTCCTGGAGGAAAAGCGCGGCTCGCCATGCGATCGGCTTCGCGCTCGCCACGGGCTGCACGATCGCGGTGTACACGCTCTGGGACAAGCAGGGAGTGGCGCGCTTCCTCATCGCGCCCCTCGTGTACGACTGGGGATGCAACTTCTTCCGCTGCCTGGTGCTGGTGCCGCTCACCCACCGGCGCGCGCCGGGCGCCATCGCGCGCGCGTGGCGCGAGCAGCGCGTCGCGGCGATCGCGATCGGCGTCCTCTCGCCGCTCTCCTACATCCTCGTCCTCACCGCCATGGTGTTCACGCCCGTGAGCCTGGTCGCGCCCGCGCGCGAGGTCTCGATCCTCTTCGCCGCGCTCATGGGCGCGCACCTCCTGCGCGAGGGCGACGCGAAGCGCCGCGCGGCCGCCGCCGTCGGGATGGTGCTCGGCGTTTCGGGACTGGCGCTGGGATAGAATCGATCGAAACGACGCGCTCCTCGATGCCCCCCTTCACCACCACGGCAGCCTGGCGGTCCCTGCTCGAGCACCGCGACGCGCTCGCGGGCACGAAGCTTTCCCGCATGTGGGACGACGATCCCGGCCGGGGCGAGGCGCTCACGTTCGGCTGCGCGGGCCTCGCGGTCGATCTCTCCAAGCAGCGCATCACCCCGCAGACGGTGGCGCTTCTCGCGGCGCTGGCGCGGGAGCGCGGCTTGCCCGCGGCCATCGACCGGATGTTCTCGGGCGAGACCGTGAACGTCACCGAGAAGCGCGCGGCATTGCACACGGCGCTGCGGGGCGACGAGCACGCCATGGTGGACGGAACCGACGTGCGTCCCGAGCTGCAGCGCGACCACGAGCGCATGCGCGTCTTCACGGAAGCCGTGCGCGCGGGCCAGTGGAAGGGCGCCACGGGGCTCGCCTTCACCCACGTGCTGGCGCTGGGGATCGGGGGCTCCTCGCTCGGCCCGCAGCTCGCCATCGAGGCCCTGCACGCCGAGGCCGACGGCCCCGAGGTGCGCTTCATCACCAACATCGACGCGGCCGAGTTCGACGACGCGACCGAGGGCCTGGACCCCGCCACGACGCTCGCCGTCATCGCCTCCAAGACATTCACCACGCAGGAGACGATGGAGAACGCCCTGGCTGCGAGGCAATGGATCTCCTCCGCGCTGGGCGAGGCGGCGATCGCGAAGCATTTCATCGCCTCCACGTCGAACATTCCGGCGGCCACGCAGTGGGGGCTGCCCGAGTGCAACATCTTCCCCTTCGCCGATTGGGTGGGCGGGCGCTACTCGCTCTGGTCGTCGGTGGGCCTGCCCATCGCGATCGCCGTGGGAATCGCCCGCTTCGACCGGATGCTCGCGGGCGCGCATGCGGTCGACCTGCAATTCCGCTCGGATCCCCTGGAGCGCAACGTGCCGGCGCTGATGGGGCTTGCCTCCGTGTGGAACCGCAACGCCCTGGGCTTCTCGAGCGAGGCGGTGCTCTCGTATGCCTCGCGCCTGGAGCACCTGCCGCAATACCTGCAGCAGCTCGAGATGGAATCCATGGGCAAGCGCGTGACCGAGGACGGCACCCCGGTCGACTTCCACACGTGTCCCGTCGTTTGGGGGGGAACGGAGACGCCCGGCCAGCACGCGTTCCACCAGTGGCTGCACCAGGGCACCGACACCATGAGCTGCGAGTTCATCGTCGTGGCGCAGGCCATGGGCGAGCGCACCACCCACCACGAGATCCTGCTCTCGAACGCCTGCGCCCAGTCCGAAGCGCTGATGAACGGGGTCGACAAGGGCGATGCCGCCCGCGCCTGCCCCGGCAACCGGCCCAGCACGACGATCGTGCTGCCGCGCCTCGATGCGTACTACCTGGGAGCGCTCCTCGCCTGCTACGAGCACAAGGTCTTCACCCAGGCCACCGTGTGGGGGATCAACCCCTTCGACCAGTTCGGCGTCGAGCTGGGCAAGACGATCGCATCCGAGATCCTGCCCGCGGTGCGCGGCGCGAACGTGCCGCTGCATGCCGCGTCGCGGCACCTGCTCGACGTGATCCGCAAGCTCGCCGCTTCCGCCTAGCCTGCCATGGCGGACTTCCGGCGCATCGTCGAGTCGCTTCGAGCCCCCGTGGCGATCGCGGATTCGCGCGGCGACATCTCGTTCGCCAACGCGGCTTTCGTGCAGATCGTGGGACGGGGCAGCGACAACCTCGCCGGCACGACGATGACCCTCCTCTTCCCCGAGGGCGACCGCAAGCGCCTGCAGCAGAACATCGCGCGCGTGGCGGAGGGCAAGGCCGCCACGGCCTTCGTCGACGCGCAGGTGGCCGGGCGCTGGGTGCAGGTGGCCCTGCAGCCGGCGCTCGACGAGCGCGACAAGGCCGCCGGGGTGATCGCCCTCCTCACCGACATCGGCACCGAGCGCGAGACCGAGCGCGCGCTGAACCTCGTCACCGCGCGCCTCATCGCCCTCGCGGAATCCACGCCCGCGGCCGCGATGATCGAGAACGCCGCGGGCGAGATCGAGGTCGCCAACCAGGCGTTCTGCAAGCTGCTCGCCATCGCGACCTCGCCGCAGTCGCTTGCGGGAATGCCGGTGGCCGATGCCTTCGCACAGTCCTCGTACGTGGACGCGAAGGTGCTCGAGCGCCTGCGGCTGCGCAAGGACCCGCGGGTGAAGCTCCAGCTGAAGCTTCCCGACGGCGGCGGCGCGATCCTCGAGCGCGAGCCCATCACCGTGGACAAGGAGGCGGGCGGCGCCGTCTGGAGCCCGCGCAGCAGCGCCGGCGGCGAGGAGGGCGCGCGCGACGCCGCGGAGGTGGCGCTGATCGAGAAGATCGGCATGGAGCTCTCGGTCGCGATGGAGGGCATCTCCGCCATCGCGATCCGCGCGCAGCAGCTCGAGTTCGACTCCGCCCTCGTGGACCACTTCCAGCGCATCCGCCAGTCCACCGAGACCGCCATGGCCGCGATCGGCGACCTGGTGGACTTCTCCAAGATGTCGGGCGGCGTGGTGCTGCACAAGACGGAGTTCGGCCTGCGCGAAGCGCTCGGGGACCTCGTCTCGCGCCTGGCATCCAACGCGGAGGAGCACCGCTGCCGCCTGCGGGTGAAGGTCGAGCAGGACGTCTCCGATCGCCTCGAGGGCGACGTCGAGCGGCTGCTGCTGGTCGTGAAGAACCTGCTGGACAACGCGTTCGTGCTGCTGCCCGGCTCCGAGGTCACGCTCCAGATCACGCCCGAGTACGTGACCGAATCCGGGATCCAGCTCTCGTTCGGCGTGACCGCCTCGGGCGAGGGCGCGCCGCCGTTGAGCTCCGCGTCGGCCGAATCCGGCATGGGCGTCGCGGTGGCGAAGTTCATGGTGGCCGCCATGGGCGGGCAGCTCGCCGTGTCCACGCGTTCGCCGGGCGATCCGCTCTATGCCTTCACGCTGCAGTTCCCGGTCATGCCGGCCCCGCCGGCGCCGCGCCGCGCCACCTTCGTCTCCCTCGTGGGCCTGCCGGTGATGGTGGTCTCCGGGGACCCGGAGCAGCGCCTGCAGGTCACGAACCTGCTGCGCGGCTGGCGCATGGTGCCGCTCGAGGCCGACAACGCCGCGATGGCGATGGCGCTCCTCGAGCGCATGCACTCGGAGGGCGCGGCGATCCCGCTCGTGATCCTCTCCAACCGCCTCGCGATGCAGGACGGGTTCCTGCTCGCCTTCCGCATCAAGAACAGCCGCAAGTTCCGCGCGACGCTCGTGATGATGCTCGCGAACGAGGGCCGCCCGGGCGATGCCATCGCCTGCCGCGAGAACGGCATCTCGGCGTACATGCGCTACCCCATCGCCGACCGGCAGCTGAACGAGGCGATCATCGCGGTGACCGGGGCCTCGGTGGACGCGGACGAAACCCCCACGCTCGTGACGCGCCATTCGCTGCGCGAGCATCGCAAGGGCGCCACCGTGCTCCTCATCGATTCGTCGCGCGACAGCCAGATCCTCGCCGCGCACATCCTCGGGCGCGAGGACTGCAGCGTCGTCGTGGCCCAGGACCTGGTCGAGGCATTCGCCGCGCTCGACCAGGACCTCTACGACATCGTCCTTGCCGACACGAACCTCGCGGGCCTGGGCGGCGACGACGCGGCGAAGGTGCTGCGCGCCCGAATCCCGCGCGCCGCCGACAAGACCGTCCTGGTGGCCACCCACCTCGACCACTCGCCGGCCTATCGCAAGGCGAAGCTCGCCATCGGCTTCGACGACACGCTCGGCAAGCCCTTCCGCAAGGACCCGCTCCTCGCGCTCCTCGAAAGCCGCGGTCACCTCGCCGCCGAGGCGGGCTAGTTGCCTCCCGCAGCCGCGCGCTGGGCCTGGGCGGCGGCGCTCGCGGCGTGCGTCGCCACCGCCGGATGGCTTTCGGTGGCCGCGGGGCTCGACGTCAACTGGGACCTCAAGAACTACCACTACTACGATCCCTTCGCGTTCCTCGAGGGGCGCATCGCCTGGGACGTGGCGCCCGCGCAGATCCAGACGTACCACAACCCGCTCGCCGACCTCGCCTTCTACACGCTGGTGCGCGAGATCCCCTCGCCGCGCATCGTCGCCGCCGCCATGGCGCTGCCCGCGGGCATCGCCGCGTTCCTGTTGCTGCGAATGCTCGTTGCGCTCTTTCCCGCGGGTACCGCGGGCCGGTGGGCCTGGATCGCCGCCGCCTTCGCCGTCGGCATGACGGGCGCAAGCGGGCAGGCGGTGCTGGGCACGACCATGAACGAATGGCTGCCCGCGATGCTCCTCATGGCGGGGCTCACGGTGATCGTGGAGTCGATCGCGCGGCGCGGGCCCGCGTCGGTGCCGGCGCTCGCGCTCGGGGGCCTCGCCGCGGGGCTCGCCATGGGCCTCAAGCTCACCTACGGCATCTTCGCGCTGGCGCTCGTGGTGTCCGCCGCGATACGCACGCCGTGGCGCGCGGGACTCTCCGCCGCGCTCGCCTCGGGATTCGCGGTGCTCGCCGGGCTTGCCATCACCTACGGCTTCTGGGGCGCGATCCTCTGGCGCGAGTTCGCCAACCCGTTCTTCCCCTACTTCAACGACGTCTTCCGTTCGCCGTGGTACGAGCCGGTCGCGTGGCTCGACCGCAACTTCGGGCCCCGCGGCGCGCTCCAGGCCATCTTCTTCCCGTTCTACTTCAGTGAAGAGGGAAGCCGGCTCGCGGGCGAGCTGCCGTTTCGCGACTGGAGGCTCGCCACGCTCATGGCCCTCGCGATCCTGGTGCTCGCCCGGCGCTGCCTCGATCGCGCCCGCGCCCCGGCCGAGGCCCTGGTCCACGGGAACGCATGGCGCTTCCTCGGCGCCTTCGCGTTCGCCTCCTACCTCGCCTGGATCGGGCTCTTCGGGATCTATCGCTACCTCGTGCCGCTCGAGATGCTCTCGGGGGTGCTCATCGTGGGCTCGATCATCTACCTCGTGCGCGCGCGCAGGGTCCGGGCGCTCGCCGTGATCCTGGCCGCGTCGCTCCTCGTGGCCACGACGCAAAAACCCGACTGGGGCCACCTGCCCTTCCGCGGCGCCTACTTCGACGTGGCGGTCCCGGAGATCCTGCCGCGCGCGCTCGTGATCGTGGGCCCGTTCGACCCGATGGCCTATGCGATCCCGTTCTTCCGGCACGACGCGCGCTTCGTCTCGCCCAGCAACAATTTCCTCGAGCTGGGGCAGCGGAACCTCCTCGCGCGCCGCGCCGCCGGGCTGATCGCAAGCCACCCCGGCCCCCTCTACTCCCTCGACGTGAAGCCTTTTCCGCGGGTGGACCCGGTCCTCGCCCATTTCGGCCTCGTGCGCGAGCCGGGCTCGTGCCTGGGGATCCGCTCCTACCTGGACGACAGCAGCCTCCAGGTCTGCCGGCTGGCGAGGGTCGCGTTGTACGATTCGGCTTCGGCGCGGTCCAAGGAGGGTGGCAAGCGATGAAGGAAATCCTGCTCGTGGCGCTGGGTGGCGCCCTGGGCTCGGTCGGGCGATTCAAGCTCTCGGGGCTGGTGCTGCACCACACGGCCGACTGGCGCTTCCCGGCCGGGACCTTCGCGGTGAACGTGGTGGGCTGCCTCGCGGCGGGGATCCTCGCGGGCCTCGCGGAAGAGCACGACCTCATCACCCCCGAGGCGCGCCTGCTCCTCTTCACGGGCGTCCTGGGCGGGTTCACGACGTTCTCGGCCTTCGGCCTCGAGACCATGTTCCTGCTCCGCAAGGGCGAGATCGCGATCGCCGCCGCCAATATCGGGCTTTCCGTGGCCCTGGGCCTCGCCGCGCTCTGGCTGGGACTCGCGGTGATCATGCCGCGGCAGTGAGGCTGCGATGCGGCTGCTGCTCGTCGAAGACGACGCGATGATCGGCAGCGCCGCGCAGCAAGGGCTGCGACAGGAAGGCCATGCGGTCGACTGGGTGCGCGACGGCCGCGAGGCCGAGGCGGCCGCCGCCAATGGCGTGTACGACCTCCTGCTCCTCGACCTGGGCCTGCCCCGCAAGGACGGGCTCTCGGTGCTGCGATCCCTGCGCGCGAAGGGCATGCAGGTCCCGGTGCTCATCATCACCGCGCGCGACGCCGTCTCGGACCGCGTGGCCGGCCTGGACGCGGGCGCCGACGACTACCTCGTGAAGCCCTTCGACCTCGACGAGCTCGCGGCCCGCGTTCGCGCGGTGATGCGCCGCCATGCGGGGCGCTCGGCGGCAACGCTTCGCGTGGGAAGCCTCGAGATCGACACCGCCGCGCGCCAGGTGCGCTGGAAGGGCCGCGACGTCGCGCTCTCGGGGCGCGAGTACGCCCTGCTGGAAGCGCTCGCGGACCGTCCGGGCGCCTTCCTCACCCGCGCCCAGCTCGAGGAGCGCCTCTACGGCTGGGACGAGGAGATCGCGAGCAACGCGGTGGAGGTCCACGTGCACGCGCTGCGCCGCAAGCTCGACCCGGCAATCATCCGCAACGTGCGCGGCATGGGCTACTCGCTCGTGCCGGACGCCTGATGTCCATCCGCCGGCGCCTGCTCGTCTGGCTGCTCGCCGCGGTGCTCGCCGGCGGCCTCACCGCGGCGGGCGTGGTGTTCTTCCAGGCGCGCGCGGAGGCCAACGACCTCTTCGACTACCAGCTGCGGCAGCTCGCGCTCACGCTGCGCGACCGGACGTTCATCCCGAGCGAGTTCGCCGAGGCGCTGCAGGGCGAGGAGGCGCTCGATTTCGCGATCCAGGTGTGGGGCGCCGACGGCACCAAGCTCTACGAGTCGCACCGCAGCCTGCGCGTGCCCGGCGCCGTGCAGCTGGGCTTCACCACGCAGGATTCGCCCTCGGGGCGATGGCGCATCTTCGCGATCCAGCAGCGCGGCCTCACCATCCAGGTGGCGCAGCCCGTGGTGGTGCGCGACCGGCTGGCGGTCGACGCGGCGCTGCGCACGCTCCTGCCCTTCGTCGTGGCCCTGCCGCTCATGGGGCTGCTCATCTGGCGGCTCGTGGGCCAGGAGATGAAGGTGCTCGAATCCACGGCGAGCGCGGTCGCGCGGCGCACGCCCGAGTCCCTCGAGCCCATCGCGACGCGCTCGGTGCCCGCGGAGATCCAGCCGCTGGTGCTCGCCCTGAACGGCCTGCTGGGGCGCCTGGGCGCCGCGCTCTCCGGGCAGCGCCAGTTCATCGCCGACGCCGCGCACGAGCTGCGCACGCCGCTCACGGCCCTGAAGCTCCAGCTGCAGTTGGCCGAGCGCGCCCGGGACGACGCCGAGCGCGAGAGGGCCCATGCCATGCTGGGCGAGGGCATCGCGCGCGCGGTGCGCCTCGTGGAGCAGCTCCTCGCGCTCGCGCGCCTGGATCCCGACGCACCCGCCAGGCGCGACGCGCTCGACCTCGCGATCCTCGCGCACGCCGTGGCGCAGGCCCATGCCGCGCGCGCCGCGGAGGCCCGGTTGACGCTCGAGGCCGACGCGCAGGAGCCCGTGCCGGTCCGGGGCGACCGCGCCGCGCTGGAGACGCTCCTCGACAATCTCGTGGACAACGCGCTGCGCTACACGCGCGCGGGCGGCGTCGTGGTGCGCGCCCGGCGCGAGGGCCCGGGCGCCGTCCTGGAAGTCGAGGACACGGGCCCGGGCATCGCGCCCGGCGAGCGCCAGCGGGTCTTCGATCGTTTCTACCGCGGCGAATCGGCGCCCACGGGCGGCACGGGCCTGGGCCTCGCGATCGTGAAGCGCATCGCCGAGCGCCACGGCGCGACGGTCGAGCTGGGCGACGGCGCGGGCGGAACGGGGTTGCGCGCGGTCGTGCGCTTCCCCTGAAAAGAAAAAGCCCCGCCCGGAGGCGGGGCTTACATCTCGTTACACCTTACCGGTCGCGCACCAGCTTGATCTGCGCGCTCGCGGGCGTGCCGACCACGTAGGCGGTGTACACGCCGCCCGCGTCCAGCTCGATGTTGGTGAGTGTCGCGATCACCGTGACGCCGCCCGCCGTCGTGAACGTGATCGTGTATCCCGACGTGGTCGTGCTGGGCGCGAGCTGGTAGTAGCTCGACTGCCCGGCGAACGGGATCGCGCTCGCCTGCAGCGCGAAGTTCACCAGCACGTCCACGCTGCCGCCGCCGTTCAGCCCGTTCACGAAGCGGATCTTCGCGAAGCCGGCGGCCGGGAGCGTGTTGTCGTCGAGGAGCGCCGCGAGGCTCGCCGCGCCGACGGTCCCGGTGGCGAGGATCGTGTAGTCGCGCGCCGCGAGGAAGTTGTTCGACAGCGTCGCGATGTTGGTCCCCGGAACGTTCGACTGCTCGATCTGCGCGTTGTGGGTGCCCGAGTTGGTCGTCACGTAGCTGGAGCTCCCCGCGAACGGCACGTTGAGCAGCACCGCCGTCCCGTCCACCTTGAAGTTGATGGTGTTGGAGTCGGTGACGTCGTTCACGGCCTTCAGGCGCGAGAGCGGGTTCTGCAGGAAGGTGCCCGTGCCGCTCTGGCCCTGCGTGAGCAGCACCGCGTTCACCTGCTTGCCGCCCTGGGTGGGCACCACGACGATGGTGTAGTAGGTGCCGGCGGCGAAGGCCTGCGGCGCGGACTGGAAAAGGACGTCCTGGGTGCCGGAGGCGGTCACGATGATCGGGTAGCTGCCCGGGGCGATCTCGGCCGAGCCCGTGACGGTGCCGAATGCCGCGCCGCCGACGATGACCGGCGCCGTGGTGACGGGCGAGGCGAGGTAGATGTCCACGGGGCCCGCGTCGGAGGCGAGGTTCGCCACGCGCACGCGCAGCTGCCCGGAATCGATCGTCGTCACGTCGTCGGCGAGGAGCTGCGTCTGTATCGCCGCGCGCTTGCCGTACACCAGCAGCGTCTGGAAGACGCCGCTCGAGAAGGAGACGCTCTTGTCCGAGAGGACCGATTGCGACGTGGACGAGCGGACCTTCACGTCGCGGGTGCCGGAGTCGAATTCCGAGAAGCCCGACGTCTGGCCCAGCGTGAGCGCGGAGGCCTTCACGTCGTCGTCGATCAGCACGTCGAGCGGCTCGGCGTCGGGCACCGCGTTCAGCGCGCGCATGTCCGTCGAGTTCTGCGCGTGGCCGCCGTTGTGGCAGCCGGAGAGCACCGCCAGCGCGGCAAGGAACGCCGCGATCCAGATCTTCTTCATGTCGAAAAACCTCTTCAAAGGGGGGTTTGCCGCGAGGACAAGCCGGGATTATGGAGACAGTTTGTACAGAGTGTAAACCAAGTAGAATCCCAGCTCTTATGGCGAGCCCGCGGACCTCCGAGTTCGATCTCCTGGTCGTCGGCGGGGGGATCAACGGCGCCGGCATCGCGCGCGACGCGGCCGGGCGCGGCCTCTCGGTCATCCTCGCGGAAAAGGGCGACCTCGCGGGGGCCACCAGCGGCTGGAGCTCGAAGCTGATCCACGGGGGGCTTCGCTACCTCGAGCAATACGAGTTCCGCCTGGTGCGCGAAGCCCTCCAGGAGCGCGAGGTGCTCCTGCGAATCGCGCCGCACATCATCCGGCCGCTCCTCTTCGTGCTTCCGCACGACGCGTCCATGCGCCCCGCGTGGATGATCCGCACCGGCCTCTGGATCTACGACCACCTGGGCGGGCCGATCACGCTGCCGCGCTCCAAGGCGGTGCGCTTCCCGCACCTCGAGTACTCCGCGGGCCTCAAGCCCGATTTTCGCTCGGGATTCGTGTACTCGGATTGCCGCGTCGACGACGCCCGCCTCACGGTCCTCAACGCGGTCTCGGCGCGCGAGAAAGGCGCGGAGATCCTCACCCGCACGCATTTCGAGGACGCACGGCGCGTGGACGGCCGCTGGGAGGCGAGGCTTCGCATGCCCGACGGCTCGGCGCGCATCGTGCACGCGGCCGCCCTCGTGAATGCCGCGGGGCCGTGGGTGATCGAGGCCCTCGACACGATCCACGGCGAGCGAATCCGCGACAAGGTGCGCCTCGTGAAGGGCAGCCACATCATCGTGCCCAAGGTGCATTCCCAGGGGCACGCGCTCATCCTGCAGAACCCCGACAAGCGCGTGGTGTTCGTGATTCCCTACCAGAACGACTTCAGCCTCATCGGCACCACGGACGTCGCGGTGGCAAGCGTGGAGGAAGCCGCGCGCATCACCGAAGCCGAGACCGAGTACCTGCTCGCCGCGGCGAACCGCTTCCTCGCGAAACCCGTGCAGGCCTCCGCGATCGTCTCCAGCTACGCGGGAGTGCGCCCGCTCCACGACGACGGCTCGGACAATCCGTCGGAGGTGACGCGCGACTACGTCCTCAAGATGGACGTGGACCACGGGCGCGCCCCGCTCCTCACCGTGTTCGGCGGCAAGATCACGACCTATCGCAGGCTCGCGGAAGAGGCCCTCGAGCACCTCGAGAAATTCTTCCCGAACGCGAAGCGCCCGTGGACGGGCGACGACGAGCTGCCCGGCGGGGACGTGGGCCACTTCAACGCGTTCCGCGACGCGATGCATGCGCGCTACCCCGAGCTGGGCCGCGAGTTGGTCGAGGCGGTGGTGCGCCGCCACGGCTCGCGCACGCCGCAGGTGCTGGGCGACGCACGCTTTCCCGAGGGATTGGGGCGCAGCTTCGGCGGGTGCCTCACCGAGCGCGAGGTGAAATACCTGGTGGCGAACGAGTGGGCGCAAACCGCCGAGGACATCCTCTGGAGGCGCACGAAGAGCGGCCTGCACATGACGCCCGCGCAGCGCGACGCGTTCGCGCAATTCATGGGCGGCTAGCCCGTGAAGCCCCTTGCCGAGTTCCCGGTCGAAGCGCGAGGCCGCATTCGCGGCGTGTTCACGGACATCGACGACACGCTGACCACCCATGGCCGCCTCTTCGCCGCCGCGTACACGGCCCTCGAGCGCCTGCAGCGCTCGGGATTCCTCGTGATCCCGGTCACGGGGCGCCCGGCCGGATGGTGCGACCACATCGCGCGCATGTGGCCGGTGGACGCGGTCGTGGGCGAGAACGGCGCCTTCTGGTTCCGGCACGACGCCAAGGGGGGCAGGCTCGTGAAGCGCTACGTGGCGGGCGACGAGGAAAGGCTGAAGCGCGGCAGGAAGCTCCTCGACATCGCCGGGAAGATCCTCGCCGAGGTTCCCGGGTGCGCCCTCGCCTCGGACCAGGGCTACCGCGAAGCGGACATCGCGATCGATTTCCGCGAGGACGTTCCCGAGCTTGGCCGCGCGGAAGTCGCGCGCATCGTCGAGATCATGGAGAAGGAAGGCCTCACCGCGAAGGTGAGCTCGATCCACGTGAACGGCTGGTTCGGCGGCTACGACAAGCTCTCGACCACGAAGCTCATGATGCGCGAGGATTTCGGCGTGGACCTCGACGCCGAGCGCGAGTCGTTCGTCTTCGCGGGCGACTCGCCAAACGACCAGCCGATGTTCGCGTTCTTCCCCAACGCGGTGGGTGTCGCGAATGTGCTCGAGATGGCGGACCTCATGCAGGACTTCCCCGCGTGGATCACCCCGTCGGCGGGCGCCGCGGGGTTCGCCGAGCTCGCCGACGCGCTGATCCCGACGCGCTAGGATTTGTTGCAGCGCAGCGTCGCATTTTCCCGATCGTCCGCGTCGCTCCAGTCCTACAGCCTGATCGGCGCAAGGCCGATGGTTGCGGCCGCGCGCGCGGCGCACCCTGAGGGCATGACCTGGGTGCTCTATGCGATGTTGGCGATCCTCCTCCTGCCCGCCGCGGCGGTGATCGCCATCTACGCATCGCGCATCCGCTTTTCACGGCGGATCGTCGCCCGGACCGTGCCCGCGCAATCGTCCCCGAAGGTCTCCCGCCGCACGATCATCGTCGCGGGCGACAGCACGGCGTTCGGAGTGGGCGCGCTGCCCGCCGAATCGACCGCCGGACGCCTGGCGGCCGCCTTCCCGCACGCCCGCGTCATCAATGTCGCGCGCTCCGGCGCGCGCATCGGCCATGTCACCGAGCAGCTCGCAGCCGCCGGCATCGAATACGCGGACCTCGTGCTGATCCACGCGTGCGCCAACGACGTGCTCGAGTTCCGGCCCCTCGCGAAGGTGGAGCGCGATTTCTGCCTCGCGATCGCGCGCGCGAAGGCGATCAGCCCCAACGTCGTGCTGATGCCCGGCCACAACTTCAGCATCGCGCCGTTCTTCCTGCGCCCGGTGTCCTGGCTCGTCATGCGCCACGCGGTGAAGGTGCACGCGCTGGTGAAGCGCCTCGCCGGCGAGCTCGGCGTGATCTTCGTCGACCTCTTCAAGGACGCGAGCGACGACCCGTTCTTCAAGGAGCCGAGCCGCTATTACTGCGCCGACGGGCTGCATCCGTCCGCCGAGGGCTACGCGCTCTGGTTCCTCACGCTGATCGCGCAAGTCCCGCTCACGCGTTTCCTGCAGGACGGCGGCGGCGACTGATCCGGGCGGCGAACGGCGTTCGCCCCGGGCTCGGCGACTAGGCGTGGCGCGCGGCCCAGTCGTCGTGCAGGAGGCCGTAGGTCTCGACGTCGTGCGGCGTGCCCTTCGAGACCCAGCGCTGCCGCGCGAGCCCCTCGCGCACGAACCCCAGGCGGCGCAGGAGCCGCCCCGACGCGGCGTTGCGGGGATTGGCCTCCGCCTCGAGCCGGCGCATTCCCATGTTCTCGAAGGCGCAGTCGATGAGGGCCATGAGCGCTTCGGTCATGTAGCCGCCGCCCCAGTGCATGCGGCCCAGGACGAAGCCCAGCTCGGCGCGCGCTGAAGGCTCGTCGTGCCGGAAGATGAGGCAGGTGCCGATCGCCTTCTCGAAGTCCTTGCGGACCACGACGAACTGCAGCGCCGTGCCGGTCTCCTGCAGGTCCATCATCCGCTTGTACCAGGCGTTGCCGCTCGCGGGGGATTCCCACGTGGCGTAGGGCAGGAAGCGCGTGACCTCGGCATCCCCGTTCACCTCGAAAAGGTCAGGGAGGTCCGCTTCTTCGAGAAGGCGCACCCGCAGGCGGGTGGTCTCGATGGGCGTCGGTCGCTCGAGGGGCATGACCCCCCAAGTATGCGGCTTCTTCAGCCGATGTTGCTGGGCGTATCGCGTTTCCAAGCGAATATCACACGGTCACGGGCATCGCCGATGGCGAGGTCCCTCGAGAAATTCCAGTCGTCCCAGTGCGCGGTGACCGTGTAGCGGCCCTTGGGAAGGCGCGCGATGAAGTACGGCCCCGCGCTCCTTCCATCGAACACCACCTTGCCGGTCGCATCGTCGCGGATCTGCAGCGGCACGTCGTAGAGGTCCGCGGGCCTGCCGTTCACGTCCTGGCGGAACACGAGCTCGAGCGGATACTCCTGCGAGGCGCGCTTGATGGCGTCGGCCTCCTCGCGCGAAAGCCCGCCGGAGATGTACGAGACCTCGCCCTGGTGCTGCTCGGGCGGCAGGTGTGCGCGATA
>Ga0134125_10004225_pt1 | contig 16446 bp, 11 predicted proteins | sample KB31751_FD_96464 | JGI IMG/M metagenome (GOLD analysis project Ga0134125, IMG submission 96464) | Terrestrial soil microbial communities with excess Nitrogen fertilizer from Kellogg Biological Station, Michigan, USA - KB3-175-1 | ecosystem: Environmental > Terrestrial > Soil > Unclassified ...
CTCGCTGCTGATCGTGCTGCCGATCGCGCTGCCGGGGATCATCACGGGCATGGCGCTGAACTCCTTCATCAGCTTCGGCGGCGTCGAATTCGGCCTGCTGACGATCATCGTCGGGCACGCGACGTTCTGCATCGTGACCGTCTACAACAACGTCCTCGCGCGGCTGCGCCGCACGCCCTCCTCGCTCGCGGAGGCCTCGATGGACCTCGGCGCCGACGGCCTGCAGACGTTCCGCTACGTGACCCTGCCGATGATCGCGACCGCGCTGGTCGCGGGGGGGCTGCTGGCGTTCGCGCTGTCCTTCGACGAGATCGTCGTGACGACGTTCACGGCGGGCGCGCAGAGCACGCTGCCGATCTGGATCTTCGGGAACATCCGCCTAGGGCAACAGCTCCCGCAGGTCAACGTCGTGGTGCTGTTCGTGATCCTGCTAAGCCTGATCCCGGTCGCCCTCGCGCAGCGGCTGACCCGGGACACGGGCCTGATGCGCAGTACGCCGGGCACCACGGCGGCGGTGCCGTGAGCAGGCCGGGCGAACCGCCCGCAAGGAGGTGAAGACGACGTGAACGCAGACCAGCGCCGGACTCCGTACCTGGACGCTCTGAACGACTACGCCGACCGCGTCCCCGCGCGTCTGCACGTGCCGGGCCACAAGGGCGGTCCCGGCGCCGACGCGGGCCTGATGGGCGGCATCGGCGAGCGCGCGCTCGCGATGGACGTGCCGGCGCTCACGTACGGCATCGATGTCGGCCTCGACCCGACGCCGTTCGAAGAAGCGCAGGTGCTGGCCGCGCAGGCGTGGGGCGCCAAGCGCGCGTGGTTCCTCGTCAACGGCGCCTCGCAGGGCAACCTCGCGGCCGGTCTCGCGGTCGCGCACGGCGGCCACGAGGTGGTCGTCCAGCGCAACGCGCACTCCTCGACGATCGACGCGCTCGTGCTGTCGGGGATGCGCCCGACGTTCGTCGCGCCGGAGATCGACCCCGAGCTGGGGATCGCCCACTGCCTCGCGCCCGAGGCGCTCGAGGCCGCGCTGGCGGCGACGCCGAACGCGGTCGCCGCGTGGGCGATCTCGCCGACGTACTTCGGGGCGACGGCCGACGTCGCCGCGCTCGCGGAGGTCGCGCACGGCCGCGGCGTGGCGCTGATCGTCGACGAGGCGTGGGGGGCGCACATGGCCTTCCACGAGGACCTCCCCGCGCACGCGCTCTCCTGTGGGGCGGATCTCGTGATCTCGAGCACCCACAAGATCGTCGGCAGCCTCACGCAGTCGGCGATGCTGCACCTCGGCCATGGGGCGGGGCTGATCGGCGAGGACACGGTCGACCGCGCGGTCACGCTGACCGAGTCGACGAGTCCCAACTCCCTGCTGTTCGCCTCGCTGGACGCCGCGCGCCGCCAGGCGGCGGTGCACGGCCACGAGCTGCTCGAGTACACGATGGCGGCGCTCGCCGAGGCGCGCGCGCAGATCCGCGCGATCGAGGGCCTCGACGTGCTCGACGAGCGCATCACGGGTCGGCCGGGCGTGTTCGGCTACGACCCGCTGCGCCTCGCCGTCGACGTGCGCGGGATCGCCGCCAGCGGCTACGAGCTGGCGGGCCTGCTGCGGGAGATCGACGACATCAACCTCGAGCTCTACGGCCAGAACGTGATCGTCGCGGTCTTCGGGATGGGGGAGCGGCGCCTGCCCGAGGCGCGGCGCCTCGTTGAGGCGCTGCGCGAGGCCGTCAGCCGCGTCGGCCTGGACCCCGGCGGGCAGGAAGCTTCCTTCGCCGCGCCGCCGCCGTGGGGGGAGCTGGCGATGACGCCCCGCGAGGCCTATCTCGGCAAGCAGGAGGTGCTGCCCGCCGAGCAGGCCGTCGGGCGGGTCGCCGCGGAGTCGCTGGCGACCTACCCGCCGGGCATCCCAAACGTGCTCCCCGGCGAGCGCCTGACGGCGGAGACCCTCGCTTACATCCGCGGCACGCTCGAGCAGGGCGGCTCGATCCGCGGCGCCAGCGACCGGCTGCTGCGGACCGTGCGGGTCGTCGCGGAGTAGGGCAGGCGCCCGAGTTCTCGTGCTGCCTGGCCCGGCGGGCTGGACGCTGGACGCGCGGGTGGCGACGCCACGCAGGCGCGTAAGCCGCGCCGGCGGTGGTGGTCATTGTTTCGCTGGGTCCGGGCGCGCCGCGTACGTTTTGTATACCGGGAGTAGACTAACGAGCTGGGCTGCGGTGTTGCCGTAGACGAGCGCGCCGATGATCTCCTCTTGAGTCGCAGATATGCCGGCGTCTGTCTCCAGAGCTATTTTCAGCTCCTCGAGCCGTTCATGGGTGCGCGAGTGAAGTCTGGCTGTCTTGGCCATCCGCAGGGATGTCTAGCATCGCTGTCGTATACCGCTGGTATACGGTTTGTATCGACGCGACTCTACTACGCTAGAGCTGCTGGAGGCCCGTATGGACGCCCAGTTCAACGCACACAAGTTCAACGAGTTGATCGTCTATATCGCCACGCGCCTTGGGCCTGAGGCGGCGCTCGGCCGGACAAAGCTGGCGAAGTTGCTCATGAAGAGCGACTTTGGTGCCTACGCGCGGCGTGGCCAGCCGATCACTGGAGCCACGTACGAAAAGTGGGAGCAGGGACACCTGCCGCGCGAGCTGTTGCTCGCTCAACGCGACCTTGAAGCGGACGGTTCGATCTGCACCGAAGAGGTCGACTACTACGGCAAGCGTCTAAAACGAATCACCGCGCTCCGCGACCCTGACCTGAGAGAGTTCTCCGACGAGGATCTGGCTGATGCCGAGAGGGCGATCGCGCTGTTCGGCCACGAGAGCGCTAGCTATCTCAGTGAGTTGTCACACATGGAAGTCGGATGGCGGCTCGCCCACATGAAGGAAGTCATTCCATATAACACGGTGTTTCTGGGTGTAGGTGGAGTGTCGGAGGGCGATGTACGTCGGGGCGAGGAACTAGCTTCCTCGCATGGCTGGAACTAGCCACAGCAGACTTCTCCTGTGCGAGGGGTTTGTTGAGAGCGACGCCTTTGAGGAATCGAAGTCTGATCTCAAGGCTCGATTCGGCCTAACGGACAGGGACATAGATGACCGACTGCATGCTCTGACGTGGAGCATTACCCGCGACGCCAGTGCGAACGCGCAGCCGGTTCCCGGACGTAACCTGTGGGTCGCGGTAACCCCTGGCGGTATCCCGCCGCTGCGAATCTTCCTGCGTCCGCGCCCTGGTAGCGCAACCGAATGCGAATTGCTCTGGATCGAAGAGCGTCTCTAGCGACACTCGCTGGGCCAGCGGCGGCGCCGCTCAGATCCTGACGATCTCCGTGAGCCAGCGCGCGAACAGCCGCCGCGCTAGCGGCACCGTCTCTGCTTCCGCGGCGCGGACTCCGGCGAGCATCCGCGCCGCTGCGCCGTCGCCGTCGAGCTGCTCCAGTTCGGCGACGTACTCGGGCACGTCCATCCACTCCGCGGCGAGCGCCCCGTCGACCTCGAGGTGGAACTGCAGGCCGTAGGCGGCGCCGAGCGCGAAGGCCTGCTGCTCGTAGCGCTCCGAGCGGGCCAGGCGGATCGCGCCGGCCGGCAGCTCGTAGGTGTCGCCGTGCCACTGCAGCGTGCGGAACGTCGGCGGAGCCGCGCAGAAGACCGGATCGCCGGCCGCCTCCGGCGTGAGCCTCACCTCGCTCACCCCGACCTCGGGCGCGGCGCCGGGCGCGACGGACGCGCCGAGGGCGGCGGCGAGCAGCTGGGCGCCGAGGCAGACGCCCCAGTACGCGCGCCCCGCTTCGACCGCTTCGGCGATCAGCCGCTTCTCGGCGACGAGCCAGGGATGAAGGTCCTCCTCGTAGGCGCCCATCGCGCCGCCCATCGCGACGATCGCCGCGTAGGGGCGCCAGTCGGGCAGCACGGGGGTCTCGGTCGTGACGACGCGCTCGAAGGCGATCCCGCGCTCGCGCAGCTCGTCCTCGTAGACGCCGGGCGGCTCGCAGCCCGCGTGCTGGAGGACGAGCAGGGGCGGCCGGTCCTCCTCGCGGAAGCCGCGCAGCCGAATCTCCCGCTCGCCCGCCGCCACGCGCGCAGCCTAGCTAGAGTCGGGCCCGTGGCCTACGCACCGGCACCGGAGATCATCGAGCGCTACGCGCGCGTCCTGATCGAGTTCGCGCTCGGCGGGGGCACGGGGATCAAGGAGGGCGAGACGGTCCGCGTCACCTCGCCGGAGTGCGCCCGCCCCCTCTACACGGAGCTGTGCCGGGCGGTCTGGCGCGCCGGCGGCAACGTGATCGGCGGCTACTACCCGGACGAGGAACAGCGCGGCGGCGGCTCGCGGGACTTCTTCGAGCTCGCAAGCGACGCGCAGATCGCGCACTTCCCCTCGCGCTACCTGCGCGGGATGGTCGACGAGATGGACCATCAGGTCTCGGTCATCGCCGACGCCGACCCCCACGCCCTCGAGCAGGTCGACCCGGCGAAGATCATGCGCCGCGGCGAGACGCTGCGGCCGGTTATGGACTGGCGCGGGGAGAAGGAGAACGCGGGCCGCTTCAGCTGGACGCTCGGCCTCTACGGGACCGAGGCGATGGCCGCCGAGGCCGGGATCAGCATCGAGGACTACTGGGAGCAGATCATCCACGCGTGCTTCCTCGACGAGGAGGACCCGATCTCGCGCTGGCAGGAGGTCGGCAGGCAGCTCGACGAGACGCGGGAGCGCCTCGACGCGCTGAAGATCGAGCGCTTGCACGTGCAGGGCGAGGACGTCGACCTGTGGGTGAAGCTCGGCGAGCGCCGCCGTTGGCTCGGCGGGCGAGGCCGGAACATCCCCAGCTTCGAGCTCTTCACGAGCCCCGACTGGCGCGGGACCGAGGGGTGGATCCGCTTCGACCAGCCGCTCTACCGCTACGGGAACCTCGTCAAGGGGATCAGCCTTCGCTTCGCCGAGGGCCGCGTCGTCGAGTCGAGCGCCGAGCAGAACGAGGCGATCCTCAAAGAGATGATCGCGACCAAGGGCGCCGACAAGGTGGGCGAGTTCTCCCTTACCGACAAACGCTTCTCGCGGATCACCCGCTTCATGGCCCAGACGCTCTACGACGAGAACGTCGGGGGGCCGTTCGGCAACACCCACGTCGCGCTCGGGCGCGCCTACCAGGACGCCTACGACGGCGACCCCGCCGGGGTCTCCGCCGAGGAGTGGGAGCGGCTCGGCTTCAACGACTCGAGCGTCCACACGGACATCGTCTCGACCTCAGACCGCACCGTCACCGCCGAGCTGCCCGGCGGCGAGGAGCGGGTCATCTACCGCGACGGCGAGTTCCAGCTCGACTGATCTCGGGCCTCGGCCCGGCTCAGGCCTCGGCAGCGTGGACGCCGGAGGGGCGCCTCAGCTCGCGGCTGCTGTGCGCGAGCACGAGGGTCGCGAGATCGCGAGGCGTCGCCAGGCGCAGGCCGGTGAGCTCCTCGATCCGGCGCAGCCGGTAGTCGAGCGTGTTGGGGTGGATGTGCAGCTCGGCCGCGGCCGAGCGGCGGTCCGCGTCGCAGGAGAGGAACGCGGCGAGCGTCTCCGGCAGGACCGCTCGGCGCCCCGCCTCGCCCTCGAGCGGTCCGAACACGCGGGCCTCCAGGTGCTCGGCCGCGTCGGGCCCGCCCGCGAGCAGCAGCTCCAGCGCGACCTCCCCGGCGCCGAGCTCGCCGCTGCGGCCGAGCCGCCTGCCGAGGTCGATCACCAGGCGGACCCGCTCGAGCGCGGCCGCGAGCGCTCCTCGCGGGGCGGCCGGCTCGACCGCGCAGAGCGCGCCGGCCGGAGGGTGCAGCTCCTGCTCGGCGGCGAGCAGACCGCTGACCCGGTCCCCGTCGGTCAGCGCGAGGATGCCCCGCGCGCGCAGCTCGGCGGCGAGCTGGCCGTGGCGGATCGCCCCGTCCTCGCCGACGCTCAGCGCGAACGGCCGGTATTCGGAGGCCAGCGGGAGCCCGGCGAGCGCCGCGAGCGCCGCGGTCTCGGCGGCCTGGGCGCCGTCGTCCTCGCACAGCGCGGCGAGCAGCGTGCGCAGCCGGCGCTCCTCCTCGGAGACCGCGAGCTGGCGCGCGTCGAGGTAGGCCTGGGCGACGGTCGCCGAGACGAGGTCGATGTAGCGCATCAGCACCTCCGCCCCCGCCAGCAGCCCGCCCTGCTCCTCGGGGCGGGCCGTCTCGACGACGGCCTGCCACGCGAGCCGGCCGCCGAGCCGGTAGGCGTGCAGGAGGTCCTCGAGCGGCATTCCCTCGGCGGCCCTCGTCCGGGCGGAGACGCGAAATGGCTCGAGCTCCACCGACGCCGGCTCGCGCCCGGCGAGCGTCGAGGACCGGAAGACCTCGAGGTTGTGCTCGATGATCTCCCCGATGTTCCCCTCGAGCAGCTCCTGGGGCAGGCGCCGGTAGCCGTTGATCGAGGAGCGGAAGCTCGCCAGCATCCGGTGGGTGATCTCCTCGAAGTCCAGGCGCTTGACGATCCGGCCGAAGGCATCGTGATCGGTCACTAGCGGCGTATCGGCCGGTCCGTAATAGGCCATTGAGGGTGAGTCTACGCTCGCCCCGTCCGGGTGGCTATTTGTGAGGTGTCACAAACCCATGGCCCGTTTTCTGGGCCGGCTCACATCGACCCGGCGCCGGTCGGGGACTACCTTTCCAGACACGGAGAGGGTCCGCCGCTCGCATCCACGAGGGGCGCGCACCGCGGCGGGCCGCCACTAGTCAGGGAGGGTCGGGGATGAGGAGTCGTACGAGGCCGCCGATTGTCGTGGCGCTGGCCGCGCTGTTCGCTTGTCTGCTGCTCGCCGCGGGAGCGGCCGCGAAGGGCGCCCGTTCGGTCGCGGGCCAGAGCCTTCCGCCGGTCGAAACCGGAGAAGGCTGCGAGTTCATCGCCGCGCCGTCCAGCGGCGCGTGCATGCTGCCGTTCCCCGACGACTACTACACGGCCCCCGACCCGACGAGCGCGACGGGTCGCCGGATCGCGTTCAAGACGGGCGCGACGCCGACGAACGTGCTGGGGGAACACGTCGACGCGACTCCGTACGAGGCGTCCGACGGGTTCAGCCCCGGCTCGGTGATCCTCGTCAAGATCCCGGGGATCCAGACGGTCGGCGACGTCACCGCGATGCGCGGCGTACCGGTCCATCGCCTCAGCCGCTACAAAGCGTCGACCGTGCCGGTCGTCGTGATCGACGCGCAGACGGGTCAGCGCTGGCCGATCTGGGATGAGATCGACTCGACGGCCAACGATCCCTCGAAGGCCGTGCTCGAGATCCACCCGGCGGTCAACTTCACCTCTGGGCACCGTTACATCGTCGCGCTGCGCAGCCTGCGCAACGCGGCTCACCAGCGTCTCGAAGCGCCGGCGGGCTTCCAGTACTACCGCGACGACGTTCCCTCCGAACAGGAAGCGGTCAACGCGCGGCGCCCGCACTTCGAAGAACTCTTCACGAAGCTCGAAGCTGCGGGCATCCAGCGCTCGAGCCTGTACCTCGCGTGGGACTTCACCGTCGCGAGCGACGAAAGCAACACCAAGCGCGAGCTCTCGATGCGCAACGACGCGTTCGCCCAGCTCGGCGACACCAACCTCGCCGACGGGATCGCCCAGGGGGCCTCGCCGACGTTCGCCGTGACGAGCGTCGAAAACGAACCCAACCCGGGTCAGATCGCGCGGCGGGTGAAGGGCACGTTCGTCGTGCCGTGCTACCTCTTCCCCTCCTGCGGGCCGGGCGGGACGATGCAGCTGAACGGTGAAGGCGAACCGATCCAGAACGGCGTCTGGACGGCCAACTTCGACTGCATCATCCCGCTGTCGGCGACGACCGGCGCGGGCGAACAGGGCAGGCCGTCGTTGTACGGCCACGGCCTGCTCGGCGACGCGGGCGAGGTCGGGTCGAGTCCTCAGCGGAGCCTCTCCCAGGCACACAAGATCGTGCAGTGCGCGACCGACGAGATCGGCATGGCCGAAACCGACGTGCCGGTCGTGATCGCCTCGCTCGAGAACGTCTCGAACTTCCCGGCGATCCCCGACCGGCTGCAGCAGGGGCTGCTCGACGAGCTCTACCTGGGCCGGGCCCTGATCAGCTCGAGCGGCTTCGCGACCGACCCGGCCTTCCACCAGGACGGCACGCTCGCGACCCCGTCCGTGATCGATCGCAGCCACCTGTTCTACAACGGCAACAGCCAGGGCGGGATCATGGGCGGGGCGCTGACGGCGGTCTCGCCGGACTTCACCCGCGCCTCGCTCGGCGTGCCGGCGATGAACTACTCGGTGCTGCTGCCGAGGTCGGTCGACTTCATCGAATTCGCCCAGGTCTTCTATCCCTTCTACCCGGACGAAACGACTCGGCCGCTGGTGCTCGACATGATGCAGATGCTGTGGGACCGCGGCGAGCCCGACGGCTACGCCGAGCGCATGACGAGCAACCCGCTGCCGGACACCCCGGCGCACCAGGTCCTACTCGACGTGGCCTTCGGGGACCACCAGGTGACCGACTACCAGGCCGACGTCGAGGCACGGACGGTCGGCGCGGCGGCCCACCGCCCGACCCTCTACAAAGGCCGTTGGCCGAAAACCAACGTGCTCTGGGACGTGCCGAGCGTCGCGCACTACCCCTACAAAGGCTCGGCCGCCTACTACTGGGACATCGGGCCGCTGCGCGAAAGCCCGGCGGGGTCCGGCAAATTCATCGGCGTCAACCCGCCGCCGTATGAAAACCTCCCCAACGCGACCGGCGAAGACCCGCACGGCGCGCCGCGGGCGGCTCCGGCCGAGCAGCAGCTGGTCTCGGACTTCTTCGAAGGCGCGATCCAGAAGTCCGACCGCTGCAACCAGGGCCCCTGCTACGCCGGGGCGTTCACCGGCCCATGAGCGGCGAGGCTGCCGTGGGGACGCCGTCGCGGCTTCGCGCGACGGTCCCCACGGTCGCCCGCCACGACGACGGCCCGGAACCGGCATCCAGACGATTGGTGCCATGGTATGTTCCCAACGATCAGAGGGAGGCCGCTCGGCGGGTGTGTACGACGGCGACGATCGCCGATCGTGAGAGCGGAACTTCAGGTCTCCCGTGGACTGCGAACGCAAGGAGATCCAAAGGATGAGACGGACATCGATCGTGGCCGCTCTCGCCGCCGGCCTGTGTGCGCTGGGCGTGCTCGCCTCGCCGGCCCTCGCGGCGAAAGAAAAACCGGTCTTCGGCAAGTTCAAGGCCTCGACCTCGGGCACCGTCCGCGGGATCGGCGAAGCCGGCGAAATGACGCTCGGCCCCTACCACTTCGAAGAATGTGAAAAAGAACTGCACTCGGTGGGCACGGTCACGATGGGCGAATCGGAAACCTTCTTTCAGGAAGTCAAGTTCTCGCACTGCGAAGCCCCGCGCAACACCGGCGGCGGCCTGGAAGAAGTCGTCGACGCGAGCTTCACGCTCGGCATGGAGTTCCACTCCAACGGCGCCCTCAAACTCGGCCCCGCGGCCGTCACCTTCAAAGCCAGCGACAGTCTCTGCGAAGTGACGATCCCCGCTCAGTGGGTACCGTCGATCGCCGAAACGAAGGGCGAAGAAAAGTTCTTCGAAGGCGTGAGCTACTCGACCGAAAAGGAAAAACTGGAAGGTGGCCCTGCCAAAAAATTCGGTGAATTCCGTGAACGGCTGGACATCGAATGGGAAATCAAAGGCATCGTGACCACGGTCAAACTGACGCCGACGTGCAAATACAAGGGCTCGCACCTGAACGGCGCCGGCGAAGCCGAATTCAGCGGCGGCAAGATGGAAGGCGAACTCGAAGAAGTCACGCTCAACAGCGGGAACCTGAGCTTCCTCCCGCCCGCCTGACGCATCGGTAGCCGGGGGAGAGCGTTCTCCCCCACCGCGTGGAACCCGGCCCGCGCATCGCGCGGGCCGGGGCGCGGTTGTAGACCGCCGGCGACTCTGCCCCCGCCCCAGGGCGCAGCCCGGCTCAGTGGGCCGTGTCCCCGAGTCGGGGCCGGCGGCCGCCGTACCGCTAGGGTCCCGGCACATGGAATCGGTCGCCCCGGTGGCATCCGGCGCCGGCACGGGCGGCGCAGGCCAAGAGGCAGGAGCCGGGAGCGCCGCCGCCGCGCGCGGCAAACGCCTGGACGGACGGCACGCGCTGACGTGCGCGGTGATCGCCGCCGCGGCGCTGACGGCGCTTGCAGCCGTGATGCCCAAAGAGGGAGCGCCGCGTGGCGACGACCTGATCTACGAAGAGGTCGCGCGCCACCCGTTCGCGCCTCACACCTTCCCGTTCGGCCTGCGCTTCGGCTTGCCGCTCCTGGTCCACCTGCTGCCGCTTCCCGGCGGCACCGGGTTCCTCGTGCTCGCGATCCTGGCCGCCGCGGCCGCTGCGGCCGTCGCCTTCCTGCTCATGCGCGAGCTGGGCGCGGGCGCACGAGTGGCCGGCCCGCTGGCGGTGGCGATGTGCCTGTCGCCGCCGTTTCTCGTCGTGATCCTCCGCCACGGCCGCAACACCGACATCGCGACCGTGCTGCTGATGCTGCTCGCTACGCACCTCGCGGTGCGGCGTCGGTACTGGCAGCTGGCGATCGCGCTGCTCGTCGGCGTCGCGGTCCGCGAAGCCGTTCTGTTCGTCGTGCCGTTCGCGTACGCGCTGTGGGCCTACCGTCCCGTCGACCGCGATGCGGCGCTCCGCGTGCTCGCGGTCGCGACGCCGGCGCTCGGCGCGTACCTCGCTATCAGGCTGAGCGTCCCGACGGTCGGCAAAGCGTCCGTCCCCGGCTACGCGGGCCCCCTGCTGGAACAACGGCTGCGGGTGTTCGAACTGGGCTTGAGCACGCCCGCCCGCGAGGCCCGGCGCGCGATCAGCGTGTACGGCCCGCTGTGGCTGGTGGCGCCCCTGGCGCTCGGGGGCATGGCCTTCGCGCGTCGCGGCCTCGTGCTCGTCGCGCTCTGCGTCGTCGCGATGACCTACGCGCTCGACTGGGGACGGATGCTGCTGCTCGCGGCGCCTGTCTTCTACCCGGCGGCCGCCTGGGTGCTCGAGCGCCGGCCTCGGCTCAGGCTTCCGACGATGGCCGCGTTCGCTCTGCTGATCGTCGTCTACGCGGTCTACATGGCGCACAGCGGCGTCCGCACGGGGATCCTCGAAGCCGGGCCGCCTCCTTACCCGATTCGATGAGCGCCGAGGGCGTGCCTTTCAGAGCTCCGCCAGCACCTCCGCCGCCGCGCGTTCGCCGGAGCGGACGGCGCCGTCCATGTAGCCGACCCAGTAGTCGGAGGTCTCGGTGCCGGCCCAGTGGATCCGTCCGACGGGCGCTCGCAGCGCCCTTCCGAAGTCCAGCAGCGTGCCCGGGCCCAGGCCGGCGACGGGATCGCCACGGCTGAAGCGTTCTTCCGCCCAGGCGTTCTCGACGTACTGGATCGGGTTGGCGGCCTTCGCGCCGAAGTAGTCGACGAAGTTCGCGATCACCGCTTGGCGGCGCGCTTCGGCGGAGAGGGCGTACCAGCCGCGCGCGTCGGCGCCGCCGATGAACCCCAGCAGCACACCCGGCCCGCCGTCGGCCGCCGTGCTGTCGAAGGTCACCCTGACCGGCCCGTTGAGGCTGACCGTCTGTCCGGTCAGGCCTTCCGCACGCCAGAAGGGTTCGTCGTAGACGACGTCGACCTTCGCGTAGGTGCCCATCGGAGCGCGTTGGGTGAGCTGGTCGCGGAGCACCGGTAGCAGCGGTTCGTAATCGATCCGGGCAGTCAGCGCCGGCGGCATCGCGACGATCGCGTGCTTGGCGGCGACCTTGCCTTTTTCGAGCAACACCTTCACTCCTTTGGAGTCCTGGCTGATCTGCTGAACGCGGGCGCCGAGCGCGACGCTCGAGCCGAGCTCGGCCGCGAGCTTCAGGGAGATCGACTGGCTGCCGCCCACGAAGCGTTCTTCCTGGGCGCCTTCGGCGGTCTGGAAGTTCCGTTCGAAGGTCCCGGGGTGGGTCTCGTCGCCGGAGGACGCGAGGTAGAAGAGCACGTAGAGGAGCGAGAGGTCGCGCGCCTCCTGGCCGAAGATCGCCTCGATCGCGCTGCCGACGAGCCGTTTGAAGTCGGGGTTGATCTCGTTGGCCTTGATCCACGAGTAGAACGTCTGGCTGTCCCATTCCTCGGCTTCTTTGGCTTCCCACGGAGCCTGCACGTCGATTTCCTGCGCCATCGCGTTCAGACGGGGAATCACCTGCAGGAGGTCGGGCAGGAAAGCGGGGTCCGGCGGCGCCGTGCCGGTCACCCCGGCGGCCGCGTACGTTTCCCGTTTGCCGTCCTTCCAGTAGACGTTCGAGCCGGTGTTGTACGTCGGGAAGGTTTCGACCCCGACGGCTTTCGCGAGCGCCTTGATGCGGTCCTGGGTCGGGCCCACGAACTCCGCGCCCGCGTCGACGTAGGAGTTCCCCGCGATCGGTCGGTTCCAGGTTCGTCCGCCGACGCGTTCGCGCGCCTCGAGCACGACCACCGATCGTCCGGCCGCCGCGATCGCCCGTGCCGCCGAGAGCCCGGCGAGGCCGGCCCCCACCACGACCACGTCCGCCTTCTTCTGTGCCGTGGCGGCGGACGCCGCGCTCGTCTGCGGGGCGGAGGTTCCCGCCCGTGCGCCCGCCGGAAGCGCGGCCGCGGCCGCGCCGGCTGCGGCGCCCCCGATCAGGGTGCGTCGGGTGAAGCGTGTGTCGTTCTCGTTGCTCAAGGGTCGTTCTCCCTGGTCGCCCGCTGGCGGCTCGCCGGCCGCCTGCGGTGTCTGTCAGCCCCGTCTTTCGGGGGACGCTCGTCGCCGGCACGGTCGGTCGACCACGCCCCCGTGCGCGCTCCAGTACCCGAGATCCGATCGCGCCAACCGCGATGCCCTCGCGGGCGACTCCCAAGGCATGACGTTTCAGAACGAGCGGGCGAGGGTACACACATGCCCGTTCAGGACCGACGGCCGGAGACGCTCCGGCGGGGTCGAGGGATCGAGCGCTGCGCACGGGCGCAGCACGGGGGACACGCCGATGCGCGCAGTTCGAACGAGGGGCAGACGACGGACCGGGAACGACCGGGTGAGTGGGCGGCCCGAGTTCACACTCACGCGCGGGGCGCGGGCCGTCACGGCGGCGGCTGCCGCAGCGGTCCTGTGCCTGCTCCTCGCTGCCGGCGCGTCGGCTCTCACCGTGCAGGGCAGCGTCGGGCAGGTCGACGCGACGGGCGTGGCGCCGGAAGCGCAGGTGTCGCTCGTGAAGGGACACGGCACGATCGCCACGCAGAACGCCGACGCGCAGGGCGGCGTCCTCTTCCGCGACCTCAAACCCGGGAACAACTACCGCGTCCGCGTGGACTCGAGCGGCGAAACCTCGGAACCGGTGACGGTTCACAAGGCGACGCCTGCGCCGTGGGACCCGAGCGTCTACGACCAGGAAATCCCGGACAACGGCTACACCTACCTGACGACCCGCGACGGGACTCAGCTCGCGATCGACGTTCACCCGCCGACGAGCCCCGCGGGCCTGCCCGGCGCGCCGTCGAGCATCTACATGCCGAGCCTGCCGATCCCCGGCGTGCCGACGCCGAGCTACACCGCGCCCTATCCGACGCTGATCGAGTACTCGGGCTACGGCTACGCCAACCCGGCCGGCCCCGAAAACGGGATCGCCGTGCTCGCCAACCTGATGGGCTTCGCGGTCGTCGACGTGAACATGCGCGGGACGGGGTGCTCCGGCGGGGCCTATGACTTCTTCGAACCGCTGCAGAACCTCGACGGCTACGACGTGATCGAAACGATCGCCCGCCAGCCGTGGGTGCTCCACAACAAGGTCGGGATGATGGGCATCTCCTACGGCGGGATCAGCCAGCTCTTCACGGCGCAGCTGCAGCCTGCCGGGCTCGCCGCGATCGCGCCGCTGTCGGTGATCGACGCGACCGCGACGACGCTCTACCCGGGCGGCGTGCTCAACACCGGCTTCGCGGTCGAATGGGCGCAGGAGCGCCAGCAGAACGCCGAACCCGCGAGCCCCGGCCACGGCCAGGCGTGGGCGACGAAGCAGATCGAAGAAGGCGACCAGACCTGCAAGGCCAACCAGGCCCTGCACGGCGAGGCGGCGAGCCTGATGGACAAGATCAAAGCGAACTCGACCTACAACCCCGCGGTCGCCGATCCGCTCGACCCGGTCTCGTTCGTGAAGAAGATCGACGTGCCGACGTTCCTGGCCTGCCAGTGGGAGGACGAGCAGACCGGCGGCCACTGCGCGGATCTCGCTCAGCACTTCACGGGCACGAGCAAGAAGTGGTTCACGTTCACCAACGGAGCCCACATCGACTCGCTCGACCCCGCCACCTACAACCGGCTGTACGACTTCCTCGAGCTGTACGTCGCCAAGCAGGCGCCCCTGCTCAACTCGGCCATAGTGAAAGCGACCGCGCCGATCGTCTACCAGGAAGCGATGGGGCTGCCGAAAACCGATCTCGTCACGCTGCCGTCGGATCCGATCCAGCTGCAGCCGACATACGAAACGGCGCTCGCCGCGTTCGAAGCGCTCCCGCAGATCCGGGTGCTGTTCGACAACGGCGCCGGCGCCTCGCCGCTCGGCACGAGCACGGCGGGCGACCCCTACCCGGGGTTCGAACAGTCCTTCTCCCAGTTCCCGATCCCGGGCACGCAGGCCAGGAGCTGGTACCTGGGCCCGAACGGGACGCTCGCAGCGGCGCCCCCGGCGAGCGAAGGGGTCGACACCTACACCTCCGACGCCGCCGCGACCGCGCCGACGGACTTCGGGCCGAGCACCGGCGGGGGCGGGCTGTGGGGCAACGCCTCGCAGTGGGAATGGAACTGGGCGCAGCCCCCGGCGGGGTCGGCGGTCTCCTACGTGTCGGCGCCGCTGAGCAGCGACGCGACGGCGATCGGGGGCGGCGCGGTGCACCTGTGGGTGAAGTCCTCCACGCCCGACGTCGACCTGCAGGCGACCGTCAGCGAAGTGCGGCCCGACGGCAACGAGACGTTCGTGCAGAACGGCTGGCTGCGGGCCAGCGAGCGCAAGCTCGCGACGAGCGCGAAGAACATCCTCGCGCAGAAGCCGACGACGCTCGAGCCGATCCCGACGATGCTCGCCTCCGACGTCGCGCCGATGCCCGCGAACGAATACGTGCCGGTGACGATCCCGCTCTACTTCGAGGGGCACGCCTACCGGGCCGGCTCGCGCGTGAGAGTGACGATCTCCGCGCCCAACGGGTCGCAGCCGATCTGGGCCTTCGCCCAGACCGAGCCGGCCGGCGGGACCGCGCAGGAGTCGGTCGCCTTCGCGCCGAGCATGCCCTCGAGCCTGACGCTCCCGATCGTGCCCGGCGTCGGCGTCCCGACGAGCCTGCCGGCCTGCCCGAGCCTTCGCAACGAGCCCTGCCGGGCCTACGCGGCCTACACGAACGACGGGAGCTGACAGCGGCGGCTGAGGCTCGCCCCGGGCGTCGCGCACCGACCGCGGCGCCCGGCCGGCGGGCGCTCAGCCCCCGATGTAGGACATCTCGACGCGTTGGGCCGAGCCGCTGAGTGCGGCGCGCAGCTCCGAGTAGCGGTCCGAGCGCCCGCCCCAGATCGAGGCCAGGCGGGCGGCGATCTGTGCGTCGTCGGCGCCCTCGCGCAGGAGTCCCCGCAGGTCGTGGCCGGCGGCGCCGAAGAGGCACGTGTGAAGCTTCCCGTCGGCTGAGAGGCGCGCGCGTGTGCAGCCCCCGCAGAACGGGGCGGTGACCGATGAGATCACCCCGATCTCGCCGCCCCCGTCGCGGTAGGCGAAGCGGCTCGCGACCTCGCCTGGGTAGGCGGGCTCGAGCGCCCGAAGCGGCCAGATCGAGTCGATCGTCTCCCTGATCTCGCTCGCCGGGACGACCTCCCCGCGCTCCCATCCGTTGGTCGTGCCGACGTCCATGTACTCGATCATCCGCAGGACGTGCCCGGTGTGGCGGAAGCGCTCGGCCATCGCGGGCACCGAGTGCTCGTTGACGCCCCGCCGGACGACCATGTTGACCTTCACGGGGGCGAGCCCCGCGGCGGCGGCCGCGTCGATCGCGTCGAGCACGCGGGCGACGGGGTAGCCGACGTCGTTCATCGCCGCGAAGGTCTCGTCGTCGAGCGCGTCGAGGCTGACCGTCACGCGGCTCAGGCCCGCGTCGGCGAGGGCGCTCGCGTGACGGGCGAGCAGCGAGCCGTTGGTCGTCAGCGCGATGTCCTCGACGCCCTCGATGCCCGCGAGCATCTCGACGAGCCGCTCGAGCCCGCGCCGCAGGAGCGGCTCCCCGCCGGTGATCCTGAGCTTCGTCACCCCCTGCGCCGCGAACAGCCGCGCCAACCGCGCGATCTCCTCGAAGCTGAGCAGCTCGGCGCGGGGGAGGAACGGGAAGTCGCCGCCGAAGACCTCCTTCGGCATGCAGTAGCCACAGCGGAAGTTGCAGCGGTCGGTGACCGAGATGCGCAGATCGCGCAGCGGGCGCTC
>Ga0134125_10004228_pt1 | contig 16441 bp, 8 predicted proteins | sample KB31751_FD_96464 | JGI IMG/M metagenome (GOLD analysis project Ga0134125, IMG submission 96464) | Terrestrial soil microbial communities with excess Nitrogen fertilizer from Kellogg Biological Station, Michigan, USA - KB3-175-1 | ecosystem: Environmental > Terrestrial > Soil > Unclassified ...
CAGCGCACTGGAACTGGCCACCTGGCTGCAGAAGCACCCGGCGATCGAGCGGGTGATCTACCCCGGCCTGAAAAGCCATCCGCAGCACGCGCTGGCCAAGCGCCAGATGCATGGCTTTGGTGGGATCGTAACCGTCGAGGTGAGAGGCGGCCTGAAAAAAGCCCGCCGCATGCTGGAGCGCTGCGAGCTGTTCGCCTTGGCCGAGTCGCTCGGTGGCGTGGAGAGTCTAATTGAGCATCCGGCCATCATGACCCATGCCTCGGTGCCGGTTGCTAACCGTAAGCGGTTGGGCATCAGCGACGGGCTAGTGCGCTTGTCGGTGGGGGTGGAGGATGTCAACGACTTGAGGGCGGAACTCGCATGGGCTTTGTCCCAATAGGCTCAATCCGTGATGAGAATATATTCAAGCCCCAGCGCCTATTTTCCGTATCTGTCGTATTCATAGAATATCTATTACCTCGATGAATTTTACTCTGCGTACATCACGAATATGGAATCCGTGTGGCCCATTTATGGCCTTTCTAACTCATAGGTCGTTAACCTTTGAGTTGGCAAAGCGCGACGTGGCTGGACGTTATCGTGGCGCCAGTTTCGGACTATTGTGGTCAGTCATAAGTCCCTTCTTGATGCTTTGTGTATACACTTTTGCTTTTGGTTACATAATGAAAGGGCGGTGGCCAGAGCAGACGGGTGGCGCGCATACCGGATTCGCCCTTATCTTGTTCATCGGGTTGATAGTGCATGGTTTTTTTGCGGAATGCCTGACTCGTTCAGCAACGCTGGTGGTTAGTAATACGAATTTCGTTAAGCGCGTGATCTTTCCGCTCGAGATATTACCTTGGCCGATGATTATATCGGCGCTATTTCACGCTTTCATGAACATTCTTGTATATGTTATTTTGACTTTGGTCGTGGGAAGCATCATCCCACTAACCATATTCATCTTGCCAATCGTTTTGATTCCGCTTGTGATCTTGTCGGCGGGGATATCGTGGATTTTCGCTGCGCTTGGCGTCTATTTCCGAGATCTGAGTCAAGTGACAGGCGTGCTTGCCACGGCCTTACTCTTTACCTCGTCAGCGATGATCCCTGTCGCGACCCTACCACCAAAATTTCGCCGAATGTTTGAGCTTAATCCGCTGACTTTTATTATTGACCAGGCCCGTGAAGTCGCATTGTGGGGACGCATGCCAAACTGGCAGGGACTGTTGATCTACGCGATCGGTGCATTAGTTTTCACCTATGCTGGCTACGCATGGTTCGTTGCAACAAAGAAGGGATTTGCTGATGTCCTCTGACGATGTTGCCGTTCGAGTTAGCAATGTTAGCAAGGTTTTCCCAATTTATGAGAAGCCACATCATCGACTGATGCAGATGCTCAGTTTGCGTAACAAAAAAAAATGGTTCCGTGAGTTTACTGCGATCAAGCATTTGGAACTCACTGTGCGGCGTGGCGAAACAGTGGGTATTGTGGGCCGTAACGGCTCTGGCAAATCTACGCTGCTGCAGTTGATTTGCGGAACGCTTACGCCAACTTCTGGTTCGATTGAAGTGTCCGGGAGGATTGCGGCGTTGCTGGAACTCGGCGCCGGTTTTAACCCTGATTTTACTGGGCGCGAAAATGTGTATCTCTATGGTACCGTGTTGGGTCTGACTCGCGATGAGGTCAATGCCCGTTTCGACGAAATCGAAGCATTTGCAGACATTGGTGAATTCATTGAGCAGCCAGTCAAAAGCTATTCAAGTGGCATGTATGTAAGACTTGCCTTCGCGGTTGCTATTAATGTCACGCCGTCCCTGCTTATTGTCGACGAAGCGCTTTCTGTAGGCGACGAGGCATTTCAGCGAAAGTGTTATGCTCGCATAAACGCCATACGCGACAGTGGTGCAACCGTACTGTTTGTATCGCATTCAGCTGGTACTGTGATCGATCTCTGCGATCGTGCAGTGTTGCTTGATTACGGTGAAAAGCTATGTGAAGGCACGCCAAAGTTTGTAGTGTCTCACTATCATCGGCTGCTCTATGCGCCCGCCGATCGCGTGGCGTCTATCCGTGAATCCATTCGATCCGATATGCATCAGGTTGATGCGCCCTCGGCCGACGCTGGGAATGCGGCTATCGTTGTCGCCGATGCTGCCGGGCAATCCGAGGCGGTCGCCGCGGCGAGGGAGTTGGAGGACGCATCCTACTTTGAGGAGGGTCTCGAGCCGAAGAGTACGCTGCCTTACCCCTCGCAAGGAGCGGTCATCTGTGATCCGCAGATACATACGCTCACCGGCCGCAGGGTGAACGTGCTGTGCTGTGGCTCCGAATATGTATATATCTACCGGGTTAAATTCGGGCGGGCGGCGTACAACGTGCGCTTTGGCATGCTCATCAGAAGCATTACTGGGGTCGAAATTGGTGGTGCCGTGAGCGCCACCGCAGACCAGGCGTTGCCGGAAATTGAGGCAGGCAAGGAAGTAATCGTGCGCTTCCGCTTTCAATGTCTCCTTGCACCTGCCGTGTATTTCCTGAATGCCGGAGTCCTCGCAACTCTCGGGGAGGGCGAAGCATATTTGCACCGGGTCATTGACGTTGCGATGTTTCGTGTCATGCCGTCCCCTTCCCGCTTGGCGACTGGCATGGTTGACTTTCACGTAGACCATGAGCTGGAAATTCACGAAGCACATGGCTCGCTTCTGACATCCCAAGAGACATAGAAGGCGTCATGGTTAGTAAGCACCAACGCGTCAGCAAGCCGCGCAACGCGATCCTGGTACTTGGGATGCACCGCAGCGGCACATCGGCGATGACGAGGGTTCTCAACTTGCTTGGCGCGGAGCTTGGTCGGGAGCTACTCCCTTCAAAGGAGGACAATGCTGCCGGGTTTTGGGAAAACCAGGCCGTGGTCCAAGCCAATGAATACTTGCTGAGAGCGTTGGGACTGACTTGGCACGATCCGGTCTCGTTACCTCCGCGTTGGAAGCAACAGGCGATGATTCGGCGCTTCGGCGACATAATCAAGCAATTGCTTGACGATCAGTTTAATGAAGCGCCCCTGATTGCCTTGAAGGATCCTCGGTTGTCTAGGTTTGCTCCGGTTTGGGTGGAAGCTATAGCTGCCGAAGGAATAATACCGAAAATTGTCGTAGTGATACGGCACCCATCCGAAGTCACGCGGTCACTGAAACGGCGCGATGGGTTTAGCGTACCGAAGTCCCAGCTTTTATGGCTGCTTCACACTGTAGAGAGCATGGCGACTGCTGAGGGTTTCTGCCATGTCTATGTGCATTACGACCGATTAATTGCGGATTGGCGTACCGAAGTTATGCGTGTCGCAGGGGCCTTGGATATTGCGTGGCCCCACGATGTCGAAGATGTCGCTTCGCAGATCGACGCGTTCATCGATCCGGCGCTTCGTCATCATAGCGTCGTGGCCAATGCCCCTGGGAATGCCCCACACAGTTTCAGTCCGGTGATCTCTGGCAAGATCGCGCAGATCTACAACGTATGTACTGCCATGGCCGAAGATGACCCTCTAGCAAAGGCAGACGTGCGCAATCTCCTCCGCGACGTGAGGCCCTGGATTGAGGTATTTGGCGGTCCTGCCCGTGAGATCGCAGTGCAGATTCACCAGCTCGCAGACCAATTCCACTCCCAGTCTGCTGCTCATTTGGCGGCTGAAGCGGATTCCAAAGTGGAAATTTCATCCCTGCGGGCGTCCGTGAGCGCACTCGAGTTGGAGCGCGAAGCCGCTCGCGCGAATATTGGGAACCTCGCGGCTCAGATCTTGGTCGCAAAGGAAGCCCACGACGCGCGCGATCATGTCGAGGCGGATTTGCAGGCATCTTTGAAAAGTCTTAGAGGTGAGCTCGCGAGCGGTCACGCGCGCGCTGCCGGTTTTGTCGATGAAATTCGTGCTGCCAAGGTGACAATTGACGGCCTCGTCAATGAGATCGGTGTTGCCCGCAAGAGTTGTGAAGACTTGGAGGCACAGATTGCCCGAGCGCGTGCAGCCCATGACGAGCGCGACCAAGTTGAGCGGGAGTTACGTGAGGCATTGCAGCAGAAGGATGCGGAGATCGCCGCTGCAGGAAGCAATATCGACAAGCTGGTCGAGGAGGCCAACGCAGCCCGCGCCAATATAGAAGATCTGCAGGCACAAATTAACCGTGCCCGCGCAGCTCATGACGAGCATGACCAAGTTGAGCAGGAGCTACGTGAGGCGTTGCAGCAGAAGGATGCGGAGATCGCCGCTGCAGGAAACAATATCGACAAGCTGGTCGAGGAGGTCAATGCGGCCCGCGACAACATTGAGGATCTGCAGGCACAGATTTTCCGAGCCCGCGCAGCTCATGACGAGCGTGACCAAGTTGAGCAGGGGCTGCATGAGGCATTGCAGCAGAAGGATGCGGAGATCGCCGCTGCAGGAAGCAATATCGACAAGCTGATCGAGGAGGTCAATGCGGCGCGCGACAACATAGAGAATCTGCAGGCACAGATTATCCGAGCCCGCGCAGCTCATGACGAGCGTGACCAAGTTGAGCAGGGGCTACGTGAGGCACTGCAGCAGAAGGATGCGGAGATCGCCGCTGCGAGAGGCAACATCGAGAATCTCGTTGCCGAGCTGAGTCGCGCACGCGTGAGTCATGCCGAGCTATCAGAACAGATCGACCGCGCGCGTGCTGCGCATGTAATTCACTGTGGGATCGAAGCTGATCTGCGTAGTCAGCTTTCCCGCCTGAGTCACATGCTTTCGCAAGAGCAGGACGCTTCCGCAACTTTGGTAGCGGAAATCGATGTGGCTCGGAACACCATTCAGGCGCAGATTACCGAGCTGCAGTCGGCTGCGGATGCGAATAGAATCCAGATTGCGCGCGAAGCCGAACTGCACAGTTCGCTGTCTCAGCGTGACGTCGAAATCGCTAGGATTAGCGACGCATTTGCGCACGTCGAGGCGAAACTCGTTGAGGCCGTGCAACAGGGTGAACGTCACGAAGCGGCGTTAAAACGTATTGAATCAGCACGTTGGAGCCGGTTTGGACGGGTGCTTGGACTATTGAGAGGAGATTAAGCGTCATGGATAGCACGGTTCCGCGGGTCACTGTCTGTCATTCGATTGATTCCCCATCGCAGGGCGAGCTTGTGAGTGGCCGCGTCGAATGTACAGGCTGGTGTTTCGCGGTCAATGGACAGCCCATCGATTTGCGTATCAGTAGTTTGGATATCACTGCGTACCCCGAACTGAAAGTCGAGCGCAATGATGTTGCCGCTGCCTATCCCGAGTACCCCAATGCGCTGCATAGTGGCTTTCGCGTACAGTTCTTGCTCCCCCAAGGCGAGCACGTCCTTGCATTGGAAGCCATGCTAGAGGGCGAATGGGTGAGGTTGAGCAGTCGCAAGATCGTTGTTCACGAGTCACCCATAATTGCGAATATTGATACCCCAGCAACAGCTAGCGTCGAGGAGGGGCAGACAAGATTTTCCGGCTGGTGTCTGCATCCCTACCGTCGGGTCATTGATCTTCATCTGCTGGTTGGAGATGTCGAGGTACCATGTGTTCATGGCCTTGGTCGTGCCGATGTGGCCGACTCCTTTCCTGATGCACCCAGGGCAGCGCACGCTGGCTTCGAGGCTACGTTGCCGCTGGCTCCGGGCGTATACGAAGTACGCCTGAAAGCCTTGCTTGACAATGGTGAATTTTCGCTTTACTTCGCTCCTGAGAACCTTCGGGTGCGCCGCCGCCCTCTGCGGGTGCGGGCCGTCAACCGTGCGCGGAATGCGCAGATGTTATTGAGTTACCTGAAGCATCGGGGCATTCGTTGGGCGATGCATAGCCGGCGCATGCCGGCGAGAGCCGATTGGATCGAGCTGAAGCGTAGGTTTCTGGCGGGGTACAGCACTTACCTGGACGAGCGCAATGCTCCGCACTCGCTGGGTGGATTCCGGATTCCCGTGTCGCGGGATCCTTATCAGCAATGGATCGATCTCAACCGTATCACCAATAAAACGCGGCGACGTTTACGCGAGCGTCTCCAAGGAAAGATCGGAGAGTTGCCCAAGCTGTCGGTCGTCATGCCGGTTTACGACCCGCCGATCGATTTATTGTGCGAGGCGATTGAAAGTGTTCGCAACCAGGTGTTTGATAATTGGGAGTTGTGCATTGCCGACGATGCGAGCACGGATCCCCGGGTGCTGCCGATACTCCAAGAGATGGAGCGCAGCGATCCACGGATTCGTCTGGTTGCAAGATCCGAGAATGGACATATCAGTCGCGCAACCAATTCGGCGGTCGAACTAGCCACCGGAAGCTTCCTGGTCTTTCTGGACCAAGACGATCTTCTGACGGAGGACGCGCTCGCCGAAATCGCTTTGGCGATTGTTGATCACGCCGATGCGGACATTGTGTATTCCGACGATGACAAGATTGGTGAAGACAAACAGCGCTTTGCCCCGCAGTTCAAACCGGACTGGTCGCCGGAGTTGCTTCTGTCGTACATGTATTTTAGTCACGTTTTCGCGGTACGCAGTACCCTGTTTCGTGAGCTTGGTGGCGTGCGACCAGGTTTTGAGGGATCACAGGATTACGATTTTGCTCTGCGCGCGTCCGAGCGGGCTCGTCGCGTGGTGCATGTCCCTAAGGTGCTCTATCACTGGCGGGTATTGCCCGGCTCCACGGCGTCGAGTGGTGCTGCAAAACCCGAAAGTTTCGAAAACGGTCGTCGTGCAGTACAGGACGCACTTCACCGGCGGGGACTCCTTGGCGACGCCGTTCATCCCGATTGGGCGTTGCAGGCCGGCCTGGGAATCTACGGCATCCGGTTTTCCGATGATGGCCCGCGGGTTTCCATCATTATTCCCACGAAGAATGGACTCGGGATGTTGCGACGTTGCATCGAGTCATTGCGCAAGACGACTTATCGCAACTACGAAGTCATCATCATTGACAATGAGAGCGATGATACGGCGACGCTCGACTACCTCGCTACCCTGACCCATCGCGTGGAGCGGATTCCCAACCCGGCGGGACGTTTCAATTACGCCTACATCAACAACCGTGCGGCAGAACGAGGAACAGGCGAATACCTGCTCTTTCTTAACAACGACACGGAGGTGGTGAATCCCCATTGGCTCAGCCAGATGGTCGGTTTTCAGCAAATGCCGGGCGTGGGTGCCGTGGGTGCCAGGCTGTTGTTCCCGGACAGGCGCATCCAGCACGCAGGTATTGTGCATGGCTACTATCGGGGACTGGCTGGCCCGGCGTTCAAGCTGCTACCCGAATGGAATCAGGGTTACCTGTCTTACGCCTACGTAGCCCGGAACTATTCCGCGGTGACGGCGGCATGCATGCTGACCCCCAAGGCTCTGTTCATCGAAATTGGTGGATTCGACGAGCAAACCTTCGAGGTCGCCTATAACGATGTCGACTACTGTTACCGGTTGGCTGCGCAAGGCTTCCGTTGTGCCTATAGCCCCGAGTCTGAGCTACTACATTACGAGGGGCATACCCGGGGATTCATGGACCGGCCAAATGAGATCGGCGCGTTCCGCCGCAAGTACGCGGGTTTCCGCGATCCTTACTACAGTCCCTATCTGGCGCTGGACGACGAGCAGTTCCGGATCAAGCCGCGGCGGCTTGCCGATACGTCAAACCGCCAACCGGTGCGGGCGCTCATGTGCGCGTTCAACCTCAATTGGGAGGGCGCGCCATACAGCCAGCTTGAGCTCACGCTCGGTCTCAAGCGTCGTGGCGATCTCGAACCCATCGTCTACTCGCCTAGCGACGGGCCGCTACGCAAGGCTTACGAGGACGCCGGCATCGAGGTGCACGTCTTCGAGCATCCGCTGAGTGGTGCGGTTGACGCGCAGGGCTACGAACGTGGCATCGAGGCGTTTTGCCACTTCATCGAGGGCCTCGGGGTCGACGTCGTCTATGGAAACACGCTGCAGACCTTCTACGCCATGGCGGCGGCGCACCAGTTGCGATTGCCGTGTCTCTGGAATCCACGCGAGAGCGAACCTTGGCAGACGTACTTCAGCTACCTACCGCGGGAGATTACGGCACGCGCATTGCAGTGCTTCGAATATCCCTATCGCGTAATTTTTGTCGCTGAAGCCACTCGCCAAGTATGGGCCCCTCTGGATAGCCGCTCGAACTTCACGGTGATCCACAATGGGCTCGACGCCGAACGTGTTTCCCGGCGGGCAATGGCGCATCCACGGAGAGAAGCGCGCGAGACGCTGGGCGTCCATGATGATGAAGTCATGGTCCTCTTGCCGGGCACCGTGTGTGAGCGTAAAGGACAGCATGATCTTGCCCGTGCACTTGGCCGCATGGATGTCCAGCATTTGTCCAGGCTGCGGTGCTTCATTGTCGGTGATCGGCCAAGTACCTACAGCATGGAATTGAAGCAGATCATCGATGCGTTGCCGACTTATGCGCGGGAGCGATTGACCGTGCTGTCCGAGACCGATCAGATCGCACGCTTCTACAGTGCCGCGGACATTTTCATCTGCACCTCCAGGATTGAGAGTTTTCCGCGTGTAGTACTTGAGGGCATGGCGCACGGCTTGCCGATCATCACCACTCCTGTCTACGGGATCAAGGAACAGGTTGCCGAACAGGTCAATGCGTTGATCTTCCAGCCCGGTGACGATGCTGCCCTTGCCGATCACATCACCACGTTGGTCATTGACGAAGCTGAGCGGCTGCGTATGGCGGAGAATTCTCCTCACGTACTGTCGACCTTGAACAGCTATGAAGACATGCTTGCAGCCTACGCGGAATTGTTCCGGGAAGCGGCTGCGATCGATCGCTGAAGCATCCAGCGAAGATATTTAGGGAGCGCGACAGAATGTGTGGAATTGCAGGCACGATCGATCATCGGGCAAGCGGCTCGGAGGAGACCCTCGCTTCCATGCTGTCTTGGCTGCAAGCGCGTGGCCCTGACGGCGTTGGCTCTTATGTGGATGGTGCACTTGCGATCGGCATGCGCCGCCTCTCGATCATTGATCTTGAACATGGCTGGCAGCCTTTGCGCAGTTTGGATGGAGCCATCGTGGCCTTCCAGAACGGCGAGATCTACAACTATCGCGAACTCCGGCGCGAGCTGGAGGGGAGCGGGTTCGCGTTCATGACGCAGAGCGACACGGAAGTGCTTGCTCATGGCTACGCAGCGTGGGGGATCGAAGGGTTGCTGGAACGGCTAGACGGCATGTATGCGCTTGCAATACTCGACCGACGCACCGATGAGCTGCATCTGGCGCGCGATCCCTTTGGCGAGAAGCCGCTCTTCTACGCAGCTTCACCGGGACGTTTCGCCTATGCCTCACAGTTGCTGGCTGTGGCAGCGCTGGAATGGGTCGACAAGGCGGTTGATGACGAGGCATTGAACGACTATCTGGCCCTCCATTACGTTGCCGGTGAGCGTACCCTGTTCCGTGGGGTCAGGCGCCTGCTTCCCGGTTGCCGCATGACCTTGCAGGTTGCGAATCCGCAGCCGACGATCAAGCGCTACTACCGACTTCCACTCGACGCCCGTCGCAGGGTCAGTGACGATGAATTGGCAAAGGCAGTAGAGCAGGCGGTTACCTCCAGGCTCGTGGCCGATGTCCCGGTCGGCATCTTTTTGTCGGGTGGACTGGACAGTTCGGTGGTCGCCGCGATCGCAGCCCGGGCTCAGCCACGGGTTATGACCTTCTCCATGGGCTTCAACTCGGCAGAGCATGACGAATCGCGCCACGCCGAGTTCCTGGCACGTAGTTGCGGCACCGATCATCACACCTTCCATTTCGATATAGACAGCTTCGAGACGTTGCTGCCGGAGGTGGCATCGTCACTGGATGAGCCTCTGGGCGACCAGGCGGCGCTCCCCTTGTTGTGGCTGTGCCGAGAGGCCAGCAAGTACGTAAAGGTCGTACTCTCGGGTGAGGGTGCCGACGAGATGTTCGCGGGATACGGGTACTACCGGAAGATGCTTCCAACTGCCCCGCGCGGCCTGTTGACGCGATGGCGCAAACAGCCGGCATCCGGCTCCGCATTGGAACGGTTGATCCAGAATCCAGTGCCCGAGACCCCTTCGGGATTCCCGCTGCTCACGGATATCGCTGGACGTGAGCGACTGATCCGGCGCGATATCAGCGAGCCAAGCGTCCATGAGAAGGACTTCATGCGCTGGCTGGATACTTCCAGGGACCCGCTGCAACGGGCCATGGCATGTGACTTGGGTAGCTGGCTGCCGGATGACCTGCTGGTCAAGTTCGACCGCATGACGATGGCACAGAGCATCGAGGGCCGTGCGCCGTTTCTGAGCCGGAGGCTCGTCGAGCTTGCCATGTCAGGCTATGCCCCACATGAGCGGATGACCCAAACCGACAGCAAGCTGCCACTGCGTCGTGTCGCCAGGCGCTGGGTACCCGCCGAGATTCTCGATCGACCGAAGCAGGGTTTTGTGCTACCGATGAAACAGTGGCTGCGCACCTGGTTGGAGCGTCGCGGCGGCGCGGCGGCGTACTTCGAACAACGGCCGTTGCCCGGCATGGATACGCGGGAGGCGGTACGGTTGATCGAGGAGGACCTGGCGCAAGGTGTGCATCGAGAGCGTTTGATATTTGCGTTGGTGATGTTGGCTGAATGGTGGTATGCCGCGCAGGATAAGCTGAAAAAGTCGCCACAATGACCTGATGTAAATTGAGACTGTGAGCCTTGATTGCCGCGGGTTCCCATGACCTGATTAAGTATGCCGTGGAGAAATTTGCATGAATGAGCGCGCCACGCGATATGAAATGATTCAAGTGTTGCGCTTCGTTGCGGCGACCCTAGTAGTTTGCGGACACAGCCTAATTCATGTTGGCGAGAAGATCCCCATGCCAGCGCTTCCTACGGCCTTCTTTGCGTGGAGCGGAGGATGGTCAGTCACTCTGTTCTTCTGTATTTCGGGATTTGTGATTACACATACAGCGCAAAAGATGAATTCGCTGGAATTCATTCTGAGGAGGTTTCTCCGCATCTATTCGGGCTATTTTCTCGCAGTCTTACTGGTGTTTGTTGCCAAGGGCCTTATTTTCCATGGGTTTTCGACCGCTGAAATATCGTTTGGAGCGTTGTCGCTATTTCCTTTAGGCACAATTCCGTATCCTCTTTGGATCGAGTGGTCATTGGTATTCGAAGTTTTCTTCTACGTGTTGTTTGCGATTGTCTGGATCACCAAGTCAAATCGCGTGGTGCTTGCGACAGCGGCCATATGGTTGGCATTGATATCTCTGAACTCTATGTCGGAGTCATCACCTAGGCTGGTGACTATCGGTCAAGTATTTCTTTCGGCGCGAAATATCCCATTTATTCTCGGAGTATTTTCTTACTTCATTTTCTCTAAGATAAGCGATGAGCTCAGGCGACTCCTGTTGGTTGCAGGCATAGCGTTGGCTTTCACCGCTAATATATTCGTGAGTGACTTCTGGATTATCGTTGGGCAGTCAGTATCGGCACTATGTCTGGTGCTTTGGGCTGCAAACGCAAAAATTTCAGGTAAATCATTTTTTGTTGTTTTTGGTAATTATTCGTATGGCATCTACTTGGTTCACACCTCAGTGATCATGATTATACTGAGTGGGACCCCGCTAATCGGGACTGGGGCACTGACAACTCTAGTAACTGCATTTTTGCTCGCGATGATGGTGGGATTACTATTTGGCTTCATCGAGCATCATGTACACGAGCGTCTAAAGAATTTTCTGCTGCACGATACGTTGATCGGGCGTTGGATCAGAACGTCTTCTAAGCCACATCAGCCACTCTCTGCATGGAAAAAATTGCTCGGTGTGAGCGCTGTCGGAAACCGAGGTGATTGATAGATGGTTGGTGTTAGTTATGCAATGCTGCCAGAGGTGATTGATAGCGCAACCTAGGACTTTCGCACCTGTAAGTGGACGGGCACAATGATAGAGATTGTGGTTGCAAGTACATTTGCCGGTGGGGTTATTGACGGGGTCGAACTTGAGCCTCATGGTACGGTGCGGGTCAATGGTTGGAGTTTGGCCAATGAGCTACCTGTTTGTACCTTGATCTGTGGCGACATAGTCAAGCAACCAGATGCGACCTATCGCCGGGCTCGCCCGGATGTTGTTGACGTGCACGGTTCGGCCAATTTTTTCGCAGGTTTCGCCGTCGAGTTCCGTCACGCCCGGTCAGATCCGTTTGCGATAGCGTTCGGGGATAGAAGTATTGCCGTCGACGCCCGGCATGCCTCGGTGCTCACACAGCACCAGCCTGAGTACGTTGAGCTGCTTGATGGTGAAGCCGTATTGCATCGAGACAACATCTATGGCGTCGGGGCGCCGATTGATTGGGTTCATCCCGATGTGCTGGCACTGGCTTTGCAGCTTGCGTCACCGGTACTTGATTTTGGCTGCGGCAATGGCGCCATGGTTCGTGCGCTCCGCGCGCATGGCGTCGAGGCCTTCGGTCTCGAGTTGGATAGCAAGCGAATTCGGGAGTCTCTGCAAGGAGACGTAGCGCCCTACATCACGCTTTACGACGGCACCTTTCCCGCGCCCTTCGTCGATGGACAGTTCGAGAGTGTCGTAAGCAGCGAGGTCATTGAGCACATTCCCAACTTTGGGACGGCGATTGAGGAAATCGCCCGCATATGTCGATCACGCTTCGCCATTACGGTGCCTGACATGAGCTGCATTCCCATCGGGCATCGCCATGGTTTCGTGCCATGGCATCTGATGGAGTCCACCCACGTCAATTTCTTCAACCATCATAGCGTGGCCAAGCTGTTGCGCGGCCATTTCACGAATCTGACGTTCTACCAACTGGCAGGCGGTCGCCTGAACGGTACGTTTGTGCCAGGTAGCTTGGGCGTGATCGCCGACCGCTAGCTCGCGATACGGGAACAAATTTTGTGCGGCGTAGGCGGGGATTGAACCATGCTGAAGACGGAGCGTCACCTTCAGATGCCACGCCGCCATCGCGTTGGAACGAGGTCGATCATGAATTTGCGATCAGGATCACTGTGGTTTCTCGGGCTTGTGATAGCGACGTTCGGGGCCACGGCCGCGCCGCCCAGCATATGGTTCGGCGCCGAGCCGCCCGTGCCTCTCGGTTCGGCCAATCCCAAGGGAGGCTCAGTCGACTACGCCGAGTTTCTCTCCAGCGATGCCCAATGGCAACGCGCTGCGGGCGTGATCAGCGTGGTAGAGATCAACGCCTCATGGATCGAAAAGGTCGCTACGCCCGAGCAGTTGGGCAAGGCCATCAAGGTACTCGGTTCTCACCAAATCAAGTTGGCACTGGAGTTAAATGGACTGAGCAAGGGTCCGACCTGCGGCGGAGACGGCTTCGCGAGCAGGGACCCGCTGATTCCTGTGCGCAGGATCCTTGCCGCTGGCGGCACCGTGGATTACGTGGTGCTCAACGAGCCTTTCGCTTGGGCTTCTCAAGTCGGGGACCCAGCGTCCTGCCACTGGACCCCGCAACAGGTTGCGGGACACCTCAAGCCATTTCTGGCCAATCTGCGTAAATTGGTCCCGGGTGTCCGGATCGGTGATGCCGAACCGTTGTGGAAGGAGACTGATGCCGGCGATTTCGCCAAATGGGCGGATATCTACGCGGAAGAAACCGGCTCCAAACTGGCTTTCTTCCAGATGGATTTTGACTTCACGCGGAGCGACTGGGTGCGGGCGGCGCTGTCCGTGGAGAGAGAAATGCGGTCACGTGGTATCATCTTTGGCATACATTATTTTGGCAATCGCACCGACGGTTCGGACCACAAGTGGCTGGCCACGGCTTTTGAACGCTCGCAGGCTTTTGCGCGCGCTGGTGGGCGCCCCGATCAGGTCATCTTGCAATCGTGGCACCCCCTGCCACGTCATATCTTGCCGGAGTCGGAGCGCGACACCTTCATGGCCTTCGTCCTTCACTTTGCCGAGTCGCAGGGCATCAACAAGATACCCTAGTGAAAACGGATATATTCATCTCTATGCCGTGATCGGCATGAGGCGGCCTGGCTTCCCTTAGGAGGGGCGAGGTTGGTGTTGCTCATCGGTGGGCTGATGGCAGTAGCGGAGCATCATGGCTAAAACAACGACGACGTACGGCATTGCCGTGGGGGCGATGGTCACCCTTGTTTTTGCGCTCTATCCGATGAGCGCAATGGCTGGAACGGACTTGGACTTCAGCAATGTCCGTATCCCCATCACCACGCAAGCCCAGATCATGCCCGCGGCCGGTGACTTGTATGGGGCCATGGGTGCAGGAGACGGCTGGACGGATCTGATTGGCGCGCGCAACGATGGCACGGGGCGGTTGATCTATAGCCCAGCCCCAATGCTGTTTCCTGCCAATCGCGAAAATCGGGACTACCGAGTGGCTGATCTAAACGGAGATGGCTTGCCTGACATAGTGACCAATACATACGACTACCCATGTTCGGGTAAATCGGGTCTCAAGGTCTTCATGAATGACGGGACGGATAACAACGGCCAACCCATCTTTCACGAGGACGAAAGTATCAATGCTCTCAATATCAATGGACATGGCGAAACTATTGTCGTCGCAGATTTTGATAATTCGGGGACGTTGCAGATCTTTCTGCCCTATTACACGTTCGCTCAATATCCGTCGGCCAATTCGAACATTTGTGCAGATGGTCCACAGAATGTCCCGCAAAACTATTTGTTAAAGCTTGGCCCGAACGGGTGGTACTCGGTACCCAGCACCGGGCTCGAGATGCGTGGGTGGCCAGCTTCGCTGCGTCAAGAGGGTGCACAGGCTCTGGACATCGATGGTGACGGCCTGCTGGACCTTTATGTGGCCAGCCATCTGTTCCTCAATCAGGGCGGCCTGCGCTTCATTGATGTAACTACGAGCACCGGGCTCGCAAAAATGTTGTGCGACGCAGAAACCGAGATCAACAGGGTCAGCGGCAACGGTGCAATCTGTACCTTTACGGACGATAACGGGGCCCCCGCTCAGGGGATGTTCGATGAAGGCGCCAAGTTTGTCGATTGGTATAACAATGGACATCTGAGCCTAGTTCTCCACCACCCCACCGGCGGCCCGGTAATTTTCGATTTTGATGGAACGCAATTCACTGATTGGAAGTTTCTCCTCACGGGTAGCAAGACCCTTACCGATCCGCAAGGACGCCTGATAACGCCGCTGCTCAAAAACTCGTTCGGCATGAATGCCTATGACCTAGACAATGACGGTCGTGATGATGTCGTCGTTGCGGGAGGGGATACCTGCAATAATGCCATCTTCATGAATAAAGCGGATGGAGCGCGTCGGGCAACGGTGCGTATGGGCGGGGGGGACTGCTACGCGGGTTACTCGAGCGGAAGTAGTGGAATTACGTTATCCGACATTAATCGTGATGGTCGCATGGATATCGTGCTGCCGCTAATCAACGGCAGCGTGAATTACTTTTTGAATAGTACGCCGACGGCCAGTAATGCGATAAAAGTAATGGTCCTTGGCGAGAACGGCTGGCAAAATCAGTTCGGTCGTATGGTCCAGATTTCCCCCGTGAGCGATCCATCAGTCGTTTTCACGCGAGTCGTCGACGGAGGTTCCGGCTATCTCTCCCAAACGCCGTACACCATAAATGTAGGAACTCCGTACTTCGGGCCTCATACAGTTAAGGTCTATTATGCTGGCGGAGTTGTCAGCTCCGTGGTGGCTTATCCGGGTCAATTAGTTGAGGTATACCCCAACCAGGCGCCCTACGTAACCACCACATCCATTGGCGTTATGCCAGCCCCCAAAGCTACGCCCGCTTATAAGTTGGGGGTCTATCGGCCCACGACGAGTACCTTCTATTTGCGCGGCGCGGCGGGTGAAGTCACGGTGATACCATATGGTGCGCCCGGGGATGTTCCTCTGATTGGCGATTGGGATGGTGACGGTGTGGATACGATCGGAATCTATCGCCCGTCAACAAGCACATTCTTTCTCCGCAATGACAATTCCCCGGGATTTGCCGATGTTATTTTCCCAATGGGCGCCCAAGGGGATATTCCAGTTGCTGGCGATTGGCAAGGACTCGGCAAAACAAGTGTTGGTGTATATCGCCCGAGTACGAGTACATACTATCTACGAACCCAGCCGCTGCCCGGTGCCACCATCTTCAGGGTTGCAATGGGTGGTAACCGTGACCTGCCGCTCGTCGGCGATTGGCTAGGGAATGGGGTGCCGAGCATAGGTGTTTATAGACCAGATCAATCTCAGTTCTTCGAGCGATATTGTCTTCGCGCGTCTCAGACCAGTGCCTCGTTACTTTTTGGTGCGCCCGGAGACATCCCCGTAACTGGGGACTGGAATGGCGATGGAGTGGTTGCTCCAGGGGTCTACCGGCCGAGCGAAAATGTGTATTACCTACGCAACTCCAACACGCAGGGCATGGCGGACGTCATGGTTCCTATTGGAGCTCCAGGCGACCTGCCATTGGTAGG
>Ga0134125_10004229_pt1 | contig 16436 bp, 12 predicted proteins | sample KB31751_FD_96464 | JGI IMG/M metagenome (GOLD analysis project Ga0134125, IMG submission 96464) | Terrestrial soil microbial communities with excess Nitrogen fertilizer from Kellogg Biological Station, Michigan, USA - KB3-175-1 | ecosystem: Environmental > Terrestrial > Soil > Unclassified ...
ACGCGCGGACGTACCTGCACCTCCTCCACCGCATCGAACCGGCCGGTGAACTCATCCCAGTCCGTGACGGTGCGCTTGACCGGCTGCGCCACGGTGACGGCAGGGGCCGGCGTCGCCGCAGCGACCTGAGACGCTTTTTTCTCGCAGCCGGCGAGCGCACAGGCCAAGAGAACGATCGCCGCGCCCAAAGCGCCAAGCCTTGCGACATTGGGGAGGATTTGACCGGAAGGCTTCGATGATACCGTCGCTTGCAAAGGCCCCTCCCTCACATGCCGTAACCAACTCGCCAGCCGTCAAGACTAAGACAGCTCCTCGGCTATTTCCATACGCGAGGTTTATGGCGCGAATTTATTTGCATCGACGGCCATTCGCGACCGCACATGGAACCAGCCAACCATTTCTCTCGGCTGGATGATGCGCCGCCGCCGGTTCGAACTCCGACCGGCCTCTTACCGCGGGGCAACACAGCTCCTTCACACATGACGCGGCCCCTGCGGTCCGCTACATTGTTCTTCAAACAAAAATAAAGTGGCGCAAAAATTTCTCTGGGAGCAAACGAAAGAGGGGATCGAACGGCATGTACACCGGCAAGCATGCGCGTCTGCGGCCGCTGCAACCGGCCTTCATCATGGCCTCGACCGGCGAGGCGGTCACTTATCGCGAGCTGGACGAGCGCGCCAATCGGCTGGCGCATCTGTTTCGCAGGCGGGGGCTCGAACGGCTGGACCATTATGCGATCTTCATGGAGAACAACAGCCGCTACCTCGAAGCCTGCGGCGCCGGCGAGCGGTCCGGTCTCTATTTCACCTGCGTGAATTCGTACCTGACGCCGGGCGAACTCGCCTATATCCTCGACAACAGCCAATCCCGCATCCTCATTACGTCTGTCGCCAAACTCGATGTTGCGCGCGAGGCAATCAAGCAGTGCCCAAAGATCGAGCTCTGCATCGTGGCCGACGGTCCGGGGGAAACCGAGCGCATCGTCGGTCTCCAGGAGGCAACCGCGGGGCTATCAGCGACGCCGATTGCGGACGAATGCGTTGGCACCGCCATGCTCTATTCCTCCGGCACCACGGGCAGGCCGAAAGGCATTCTGCGGCCGCTGCCCGAGCAGCCGGCCTCGCAGCAATTGCCGCTGTTCGACTTCCTGGAGAAGCTTTGGCAATACCGCGAAGGCATGATCTATCTCTCTCCGGCACCGCTCTATCATTCCGCACCGCAAGCGGCCGTCAACCTGACCATCCGGGCAGGTGGCACCGCCATCATCATGGAGAGCTTCGACCCCGAGCGTTATATCCAGCTCATCGAGCAATGGGGTGTCACGCATAGCCAGCTGGTGCCAACCATGTTCTCGCGCATGCTGAAGCTGCCGGAGGACGTGCGCAGACGCTACGATACCTCGTCACTTGAGATCGCAATCCATGCTGCGGCGCCCTGTCCGGCGCAGGTCAAGGAAGAGATGATCCAATGGTGGGGTCCGATCATCCAGGAATATTACGGCGCCACCGAAGGCCTCGGCTTCACCGCCTGCAACAGCGAGGAATGGCTCAAGCACAAGGGCACCGTCGGCAAAGTGCTGCTCGGCGAATTGCACATTCTCGACGAGACCATGCAGGAATGCCCGGTCGGCAAGGACGGTACAGTGTGGTTCAAGACGGCATCGCCGTTCGAGTATTTCAACGATCCCGAAAAGACCGGGGAAGCGCGTTCACCGGACGGCAGCATGAGCACGGTCAGCGACGTCGGCCATGTCGATGCCGACGGCTATCTCTATCTCACCGACCGCCGCACCTTCATGATCATCTCGGGCGGGGTGAACATCTATCCGCAGGAATGCGAGAATTTGCTCATCACCCATCCCAAGATCGCGGATGCCGCGGTGTTCGGCGTGCCCAATCCCGATCTCGGCGAGGAGGTGAAGGCGGTGGTGCAGCCGATGCCGGGCATCACGCCCTGTGCGGAGCTCGAGGAGGAGTTGATCGCCTTCTGCGGGCAATCGCTGGCGCGCCAGAAGGTCCCGCGCTCGATCGATTTCGAGAAGGAACTACCGCGATTGCCTACCGGCAAACTCTACAAGCGGCTGCTGCGCGACCGCTATTGGGGCAACAAGAACTCGCGGATCGTCTGAGGAAGGGTGCCATCATTCCGGAGCCGCCCGACAGGACGGAATCCGGAATCTCGCGCCACAACCTCTAGGTTCCGGGTTCGCTCGCGACGCGAGCGCCCCGGAAAGATAGAATGCGTATCAAGGCCTGTACGCTTTGCCGCCCGATGCGCGACCTAAGAACATCAGCGCGATGTTGCCGGCGACCAGACTCGCGGCGGCGATGAGACTCGCCCAGGCGAAGGCGTGATCCGATCGGCCGAACAGGGTGACGATCAGAGGTCCCGCGATCTGGCCGGCGCCGAACGCAGCCGTCATCACGCCGACCACAAGCGAGGCGGACGCGCCGCCAAGGCGCAAGGCCTCCTTGAGGCCGGCCATCGTGATGACCACAAATGTCCCGCCCACGCACAGCGCCGAAATCAACAGGGTCGCAAGGTTCAGCCAGATCCCCGGTGCCAGCACGCCGGCTGCAAGCACCCATTTCGCCCGCATCCACAACGCTCGCGGCGCAAGGCCGCGAAACAGCCATGTGCTGGCGAGCGTCGATACCGCGGCGGCAACGCCGAACACCGGCCAGATCAGGCCGAAGATCGCGGGATCATTGATGTAGCCACGGGCCAGCGCCGGCAGGAAAGTCGCCGGGATAATGTAGCCGAAGCCGAAGGTCGCGTAACACGCCGCGGCAATGAGAGCGGGAAGCGGCAGCGCCCGGCCCCGCTCGGCTGCCGCGGCGCGCGGACCGGGCGCAACATCGAAACCCAACTTCCGCCAGAGCAGCGCCGCGAGCACTAGCGCGACCATCCCGAGCGCGATCCAGGTCGCGCGCGATCCCCAGGCATCAACACCGGCGGCGAGCCCGAACAGGCCGGCAAAGGCGATCCCGACACCGACGCCCGCGAAAACATGGCCGGCCCACTCCTCGCGGCCGTGGCGAGCGAGGATCGGCATAGCCCAGGCAGAGGTGCCGATCAGTACGAAAGCGCTGGCAACGCCCGCCAGGAACCGCAGGACGAACCAGACCGATTGAGAGTCGCAAAGTCCCATGGCCAGCGTGAACAGCGCCACGCACAGCAGGCCCCAGCGGATGGCGAATGCGGGCGGCGGCGTGAGCGCAATGCAAATCAACGCCCCGGCGAGGTAGCCGAGATAGTTGCTGGTGGCGAGCCAGCTGCCCGCCGCAAGCGACAGCCCCGCATCCTGCTGCATCAGGGGAAGGATCGGCGTCAGCGAAAAACGGCCGATCCCCATGGCGCTTGCGAGCGCCAGCAAGCCGACCAAGGCGACGGCCGCTGCGGATGGCTCAAGTTTTTTCCCGGTCATTCCGCTCGATTAGCGCATCTACATATTCTATGATATTGAAAATTTTGGATAGCGTTATTCTCCAGGATAGAATGGAGTACGTCATGAATTTCGCCGACCTTCAGGTCTTCAAGAGCGTGGTCGAAGAGGGCGGCGTGATCAGGGCTGCGAACAAGCTGCACCGCGTGCCCTCGGCCGTCACGACCCGAATCAAACAGCTCGAGGCGTCGATGGGCGTGAAGCTGTTTCATCGCGACAAGCAGCGGCTGCATCTGTCGCCCGCTGGCGAACTGCTCAAGGACTATGCCGACCGTCTGATCCGGCTCTCGGATGAAGCGCGCGACGTCGTCTCCGGAGCCAAGCCGCGCGGCGCGTTCCGGCTCGGCGCGCTGGAAAGCACGACTGCAAGCCGGCTGCCGCCGATCCTTTCCGCCTTTCATGCCCGTTACAAGGACGTGCGGCTGGAACTCGTCACCGGCACCAACGACGCGCTGTTGAAGCAGCTTGCGGAGCGGCAGCTGGATGCGGCGTTCGTCGCCGAACCCCCGCCGACGACATTCGAGCATATTCCGGTGTTTGCGGAGCGGCTGACGTTGATCTCGAGCCCGGATCACCCGCCGATCAGGCGTGCAAGCGACATCGAGGGCGCTTCCCTGATCGCGTTTCCGGAAGGCTGCGCTTACCGGCGCGTGCTGCAACGCTGGCTCGGCCGCGACAGCCTCGCGACTTTCCGCGTGCTGGAATTGTCATCTTACCACGCCATCGTCGCCTGCGTGACGGCAGGCGCCGGGATCGCGTTGATTCCGGAATCGGTTCTCGATGCCATCCCGCACGCCAAGATACAGCGCCACGCGATCCCGAAAGCTCAGGCCCATATCACAACGCCGCTCGTCTGGCGCCGCGGCGAGATCTCGCCCTCGGTCCTGGCGTTGCGCGCGCTCGTCGCCTCGCTGCCGCAGCAAAAGCGCGCGGCGTAAGCTCCCGATAAGAGGAGACCGCAGGTGTGGGATAGATCGTCAACTATCCCACAGGGCGAAAGAGACCGGCGTGCGGTTTTACGTGTACCGCTTTGACGCAGCTTACGTTCATCCAAATTACCGATGTGATGTCGGGTCTCACCGGGTTGCCTCCGCGGTCGGCACTGGCTATCGTCGTCGCATAATCGGCCGCCAAAAGGCTGAAGCTTAGGGAGAAATGCATGCGGAGCGTGCGCGCGCTGGCCGTCACGGCGGCCTTTTTATTGTTGGCGGTTGCGGTTAACGCGCATGCCGAACAGCCGAAGCAAGGCGGCATCTTGCGGATTTATCACCGCGACAGTCCCGCCAACGCCTCCATCCTCGAGGGCGCGACCTATTCGGTCAATGTGCCGTTCATGCCGGTCTTCAACAACCTGGTCGTCTACAAGCAGGATGTCGCCCAGAACAGCATGGATTCCATTGTTCCGGACCTGGCCGAAAGCTGGGCCTGGAGCGCCGACAACAAGACGCTCACCTTCAAATTGCGGCATGGCGTCAAATGGCATGATGGCAAGCCCTTCACTGCCGCCGATGTCAAATGCACCTTTGACTTGATGATGGGCAAGGCGCCGCAAAAGCTTCGCCAGAACCCGCGCAAGGCCTGGTATGAGCAAGTCGAGGACGTCACGACGAACGGCGACTATGAGGCCTCCGTCCACCTGAAGCGGCCGCAGCCGTCGCTGCTTGCGCTGCTCGCTTCCGGCTATTCGCCGATCTATCCCTGCCACGTCTCGCCGGCGCAGATGCGCACCCACCCCATCGGCACCGGCCCGTTCAAATTCGTCGAATTCAAGCCCAACGAGTCGATCAAGCTGACGCGCAACCCCGACTACTGGAAGAAGGGCCTGCCGCATCTCGACGGCATCGAATTCACCATCATTCCGAACCGCTCGACCGCGATTCTCGCCTTCGAGGCCGGCAAATTCGATATGACCTTCCCGACCGAAGTGTCGATTCCCCTGTTGAAAGACGTCAAGGCGCGGGACCCGAGCGCGGTCTGTGTGGTCGCCCCGACCAACGTTTCGACCAACATCATCGTCAACTCGACGAAGGCGCCGTTCAACAATCCCGACATTCGCCGGGCACTCGCGCTGTCGCTTGACCGCAAAGCGTTCATCGACATCCTGTTCGAGGGCCAGGCGGATATCGGGGGCACCATGCTGCCGGCGCCCGGAGGGCTGTGGGCAATGCCCAAGGACATGCTGGAAAGCATTCCGGGCTATGGTCCCGATATCAAAGCCAACCGCGAGCAGGCGCGCAAGCTGATGCAGAAGGCGGGCTACGGTCCCGACAAGCATCTTGCGGTGAAGGTCTCGACGCGCAATCTCGCGGTCTATCGCGATCCCGCGGTCATCCTGATCGACCAGCTCAAGAGCATCTATATCGATGCCGAACTCGACGTGGTGGAAACCGCCAACTGGTTTCCGAAGGTGGCGCGCAAGGACTACGAGCTGGGCTTGAACCTGACCGGCAACGCGGTCGATGATCCCGATCAATCCTTCTACGAGAACTACTCCTGCCATTCCGAGCGCAACTACACCAACTATTGCAACCCGGACATCGAAAAGCTGTTCGACGTGGAGTCGCAGGAGACCGACATCAACAAGCGCAAGAAACTGGTCTGGGAAATCGACAAGAAGCTGCAGGAGGACGTGGCGCGCCCCATCATCCTTCACAGCCGCGCCGGCACCTGCTGGAAGCCCTATGTCAAGGGCGTCACCGTGATGGTGAACAGTTCGTACAACGGCTACCGCTACGAGGACGTGTGGCTGGACAAGTAGGCTCGATCTGCTGCGCGTAACGGCAAGACAGCAAACGGCAGGACAACAGGAGTAGGCCCAATTGTTCGCTTACCTGGTGCGACGCCTTGCCTTGATGATCGTGACCCTGATCGGCATATCGATCGTCATCTTCTTCCTGTTGCGTATCGTGCCCGGCAACATCGTGGACATCCTGTTCGCTGCAGCTGGTTACGTCGATCCGTCCGACAAGGTCAGTCTGGAGCGGAGCCTCGGCGTCGACCAGCCGCTGGTCCTGCAATATCTGCACTGGATCGGCGGCCTCCTGCATGGCGACCTCGGCTATTCCTATGTCTCCGAAAAGCCTGCGCTTGAGGAAATCCTGCCGCGGATTCCGATCACCGCGCGCCTTGCCGGGCTCGCGCTCCTGTTCTCGGCTTCCGTCGGCATTCCCCTCGGTGTGATCAGCGCCGTGAAGCAGGGCTCGCGGCTCGACTACGTTCTGCGCGTCGTCAGCCTCAGCGGCCTGTCGCTGCCTTCGTTCTGGCTCGGGCTCTTGATTCTGACCGCATCGGTAGCATGGTTCGGCGACATTCCGATCTTCGATCCAAATCCGAAGACCTGGGGCGATCTTTTTGCAACCTACGGCATCCCGGCGATGGCAGTCGGCTTTCGCAGTTCGGCGCTCGTGATGCGCATTACCCGCTCCTCGATGCTGGAGGTGCTGCGGCAGGATTATATCCGCACCGCGCGCGCCAAGGGCGCGTCCGATGTATCTGTCAATTTCCACCATGCACTGAAGAATGCGATGCTGCCCGTCATCACCGTGGTCGGCATCGAGGCCGCGTTCCTGATCGGCGGCCTCATCGTCACCGAGACCGTGTTCAACATTCCCGGCGTCGCCCGCTTCCTGGTGGAAGCGATCCGTTGGCGCGACTATCCGATCGTGCAGAATCTCGTGATGTTGATCGCAGTGGTGGTCGTGCTGGCAAATTTCACGGTCGACATGCTCTACGCCGTGTTCGATCCGCGCATCCGCTATTCGGACTGATGGAGTTTTGAGTGGCCGCGATCGACTATGACAGCGAACTTCGCCGCGCCGGCGCACGTGCGACCGGCAGCTGGGGCAAGCTCGCCTTCCTGGCGCGGCGCCATCTGCTCGGCGCCGTCGGCCTCGCCATCATGATGCTGTTCGTGCTGACCGCGATCTTCGCCGACCTGATCGGCCGCTATGATCCGCTCGCCGTCGACGCCGTGCATGCGCTGGCGCATCCGAGCTGGCAGCATTGGATGGGCACGGACTCGTTCGGCCGCGACGTCTGGAGCCGCATCATTCATGGCTCGCGCATTTCGCTCGCGGTCGGCCTCGGCTCGACCGCGTTGGGCGCGACCTTTGGCGTGATCATCGGCCTCGCTTCGGGCTATCTCTCTGGCTGGGTCGATCTGGTGTTCCAGCGCGTGACCGACATCCTGCAGGCCCTGCCGCTCCTGGTGTTGGCGCTCGTAATGACCGCAGCGCTCGGCCCCTCGCTGCCGAACGTGATCATCGCGATTGCCATTCCGCTGGTGCCGATCGTCGCGCGCGTGATCCGCGCCAATACGCTGGCGCTGCGCGAGCAGCCGTTCGTGGAGGCGGCGAAATCGATCGGCATGAGCGAGATGCGGATCGCGCTGTTCCACGTGCTGCCGAACACGCTGGCGCCGCTGATCGTGCTCGCCACCGCCCAACTCGGCTCGGCCATCCTGACCGAAGCTTCACTCTCCTTTCTCGGCCTCGGCATTCCCGAGCCCTACCCGTCCTGGGGACGCATGCTCTCGGAATCGGCGGCCGAATATATCCGGGTCGCGCCGTGGCTGGTGATCTTCCCGGGCATCGCCATCAGCCTTGCGGTGTTCGGCACCAATCTGTTCGGCGACGCGCTTCGTGACATCCTCGATCCAAGGCAGCGCGGCTGATGAGCACCCCGCTTTCGCACGACACCGTGCTGGAAGTGAAGAACCTGCAAACGGTGTTCTTCACCAATTCCGGCCTGTTCAAGGCCGTGGACGACGTATCCTTCAGCGTCAGGCGCGGCGAGACGCTCGCGATCGTCGGCGAGTCCGGCTGTGGCAAAAGCGTGAGCGCGCTGTCGGTCATGCGCCTTGTGCCCAACCCGCCCGGCCGGATCGTCGGCGGCCAGGTCCTGCTCGAAGGCGCCGACCTGCTGGCACTCGATGAAGCCGAGATGCGGGATATCAGAGGCAACCGCATCTCCATGATCTTCCAGGAGCCGATGACCTCGCTCAATCCGGTGATGCGGATCGGCGACCAGATCACGGAGGCGGTGCGGCTGCATCGGGACATGACGGCGAAAGCCGCCTGGGAGCAGGCGGTCGAGATGCTGCGCCTGGTGCGCATTCCGGAAGCCGCGCGCCGCGCGCAAGAATATCCGCACCAACTCTCCGGCGGCATGCGCCAGCGCGCGATGATCGCCATGGCGCTGGCGTGCCGCCCGACACTCTTGATCGCGGACGAGCCGACCACCGCGCTCGACGTCACCATTCAGGCGCAGATCCTCGCGCTCATGGTCGACCTGCAAAAAGAGCTCGGCATGGGACTGATCCTGATCACGCACGATCTCGGCGTGGTGGCGCAGACCGCGCAGCGCGTGATCGTGATGTATGCCGGCAAGAAAGTGGAAGAGGCCGATGTCGAGACACTATTCGCCGCTCCCCGGCATCCCTACACGCGCGGCTTGATGGCCTCGATCCCGGCACTGCCGGCTCCCGGGGTCAAGCCGACCGCGCGGCTTGCCGAAATTCCCGGCACCGTGCCGTCGCTAGTCCGTCTGCCGCCGGGCTGCGCTTTCGCGCCGCGATGTCCGCTGGCAACCGAGCGCTGCCGCGCCGAACATCCGCCGCTGGAAAATTTCGGCGGTCACCATTGGGCGGCCTGCTGGCGCGCCTCCGAAATGGCGGTGGCATCATGACGGAAGTGTCCGCCCTGCTCGAGGTCACCGACCTCGTCAAGCACTATCCAGTGCGCGCCGGCGTGCTGCGCCGCGCCGTCGGCACGGTGCACGCGGTCGACGGCGTCAGTTTTTCGCTTGCCCGAGGCGAGACGCTGGGGCTGGTCGGCGAGTCCGGCTGCGGCAAATCGACGGTGGCGCGCAGCGTGTTGCGGCTGATCGAGCCGACCAGCGGTCACGTCCGCATCGACGGCACGGACATCAGCCCTCTCAGCAAGACCGCGCTGCGTCCTTACCGGCGCTCGATGCAGATCGTGTTTCAGGACCCGTTCGCCTCGCTCAATCCGCGCATGACCGCGGGGGACATCGTCGGCGAGCCGCTTACCGTCCACGGCCTCGCGTCCGGCAAGGCAAAACAGGAACGGGTCGCACAACTGTTCCAGCAGGTCGGCTTGCGGCCCGACCAGATGAAAAACTACCCGCACCAGTTTTCCGGCGGCCAGCGCCAGCGCATCTGCATCGCGCGTGCGCTCGCGCTGCAGCCGCGGCTGATCGTCTGCGACGAGCCGGTCTCCGCGCTCGACGTCTCAATCCAGGCGCAGGTGATCAATCTGTTGATCGACCTGCAGCGCGAGCATGGCTTTTCCTATCTCTTCATCGCGCACGATCTTGCGGTGGTTGCACATATCAGCCACCGCGTCGCGGTGATGTATCTCGGCCGTATCGTTGAGATCGCGGAGAAGGCCGAGCTATTCAACAATCCGCGCCATCCCTACACCCAAGCGCTGCTCGCTTCGGTGCCGGTCGCAAATCCAAAGCTGAAGCGGCTAACGCCCATGGTCGATGGCGACGTGCCGAGCCCGGTCAATCCACCCTCGGGCTGCGCTTTCCACACCCGCTGCCGCTTCGCGATGGAGCGCTGCAGGAACGAGCGGCCGGCACTGCGAAAAGCAGCCGCCGGACATCAAGTGGCGTGCCTGTTGAATGACAACACGGGGCGGGCAGTTTGAGTCTGCGCCCTCCCGGCGAACGCCGGGCTTGCTCAGGCTGCTTCGATCTCGACCACGATCCTGCCCGTCGTCACCTGCTCACCTTCCGCGACATCGATCGCGGCGACCGTTCCGGCAACGGCAGTGGTGTGCACGTGCTCCATCTTCATGGCTTCCAGCGTCATCACCGGCTGGCCGACGGAGACGCGCTCGCCCGGCTTGACCAAGACCGCAACGACACGGCCGTTCATGGCGGCGCGGACCTTGCCGTCGCGGCCGGCCGGGCCAGTCGCTTGCGGCGGCGCCAGCGTGAGATCGCGCGAGGCGCAGGTACGGCCATGATACAGAAAATGCAGCCGATCGCGATCGCGGATAAACCTCGCACTCTCCATCACCCCGTCATGGCGGAAGCGGATGAGATCGCCGACGAGAGTCTCGATCTCGAAGCGATGCTCGGCGCCATCGGTAACGATGTAACCGCCCTCGCGTGCTCGGACGATTTCGAGCTCGTGGATGTGCCCCTCCAGTTCGACGCGCATCGGGACCGGAAATGTCGCCGCCAGGGTTCTGCCGCTTCGCCGGGACTTGGCGTGGGAATCAGTGGCAGAAAGCAGCAGGCAAGCCAGCGCGGCGTCCGCGGACGCATCCTTTTTTGCCAACACACGATGCTGTTCGATAAAGGCCGTGGTCGCCTGCCCGCGCGCGAAGACAGGATGCCGCAAGCAAGCCAGCAAAAACGCCTGATTGGTGGTGACGCCGAAGGCGACCATCTGTTCAAGCGCGCAGATCAGCTTGCCTCGCGCTTCCTCGCGGCTTGCACCATGGCTGATCAGCTTGGCGATCATGGAATCATAGAATGGCGGGATGTCCGATCCCGATTCGAGCGCATGCTCGACGCGGATGTTTTGGGGCATTTCCCAGCGCAGCATCCGGCCTGACTGCGGCATGAAATCGTGGCCGGCATCCTCCGCGCACAGCCGCACCTCGATCGCATGACCGGAGAATTTCACCTCCTCTTGGCCGACGGGCAGCGGCTCGCCGCGAGCGACGCGCAGCTGCAATTCGACGAGATCGAGCCCCGTGATCGCTTCGGTGACGGGATGCTCGACTTGCAGCCGCGTGTTCATTTCCATAAAATAGAACTGCTCCGCTGCGTCCAGCAGGAATTCGAGCGTGCCGGCGCCTTCATAACCGAGTGCCTTGACGGCGGTGACCGCCGCCGCGCCCATCTTTTCGCGCAATTCCGCCGATACCCCCGGCGACGGCGCCTCCTCGATCAGCTTCTGGTGCCGCCGCTGCACCGAACAGTCGCGCTCGCCGAGATGAATCGCGTTGCCATGAGTATCGCCGAACACCTGGATCTCGATATGGCGAGGGTTTTCGATCGCACGTTCGAGGATCACAGCGGCGTCGCCGAAGGCGGTTTTCGCTTCCGAGCGCGCGGTGCGCAAGGCATCGGCAAACGTTGCTTCATTCGCGACCAGCCGCATGCCGCGACCGCCGCCACCCGCGACCGCCTTGATCATGACGGGAAAGCCGATGCTGCGCGCTTCGCGCAACATCGCCGCGTCGCTCTGATCCTCGCCTTGATAGCCGGGTACGCAAGGCACACCCACTTTGCGCATAATCTCCTTGGCGCCGGCCTTGTTGCCCATCGCCCTGATGGCTTCCGGCGATGGTCCGATGAAGACGAGGCCGGCATCGCGGCAAGCTTGCGCTAATTGCGCGTTCTCCGCCAGAAAACCGTAGCCGGGATGTACCGCATCGGCGCCCGCCGCCTTGGCGGCCGCGATCACCGCGCCAATGTCAAGGTAGGATTGTGCGGGAAGTGCCTCGCCGATACGGACCGCCGCATCCGCCTCACGCACGTGGCGCGCATCGCGATCAGCATCTGAATAGACGGCGACTACACCCAGCCCGAGCCTACGCGCGGTTCGCATGATGCGCAGCGCGACCTCGCCGCGGTTGGCGATCAGAATCTTGAAAAACGTCCGGTGCGGCATCTTTTGGGATCTCATGGCCGCGCCACCGAGAACTGCATGCGTTGGAGGTTGCGAACCTCCGCCTCGCGGCAGATCGCGAGCACTTCCGCGAGCATGCTGCGGGTGTCCCGCGGGTCGATGACGCCGTCGTCGAGCAGGCGAGCGCTGGTGGCAAAGACGTCCATCTGGCCGTCGAAGACGCCGACGATCTGCGCCTTCATCACCTCCAGTCTCTCCCTCTCGATCGGCTTGCCGCGCCGCGCGGCAGCGGCCTCGGTGACGATCGCCATGGTCTCTGCAGCCTGCTCGCCGCCCATGACAGCCGTTTTGGCATTGGGCCAGGAAAAGCAGAACCGCGGGTGAAAGCCGCGCCCGCACATGCCGTAATTGCCGGCGCCGAAGGAAGCGCCGCAATAAATCGTGATCTGCGGCACCGTCGCCGACGTCACGGCCTGGATCATCTTGGAGCCGTGCTTGATCATGCCGGCCTCTTCATAGGCACGTCCGACCATGTAGCCGGTGGTATTATTGAGATAGAGCAGCGGCGTGCGCGACTGGCAGCAGCCCTGGATGAAATGGGTCGCCTTGTTGGCGCCGGGAACATCGAGCGGGCCGTTGTTGGTGATGATGCCGATCGCCTGGCCCTCGATGCGGGCATGGCCGCAGACCGTGGCCGGGCCGTAATTGGTGCCGAATTCAGTGAAGTCGGAATCATCGATGATTCGCGCGATCACCTGGCGCATGTCCACGGGACGCTTGTGGTCCATGGGCATGATGCCCAGAAGCTCTTCCTGATCGTAGCGCGGCGCACAGAATTCGCCCCGCCCCGCGCCCGGCCGATCCCATTCCAGCGCCGCCATGATCTCACGAGCGATGCTGAGCGCGTCGCGATCGTCCTCGGCGAGATAATCGCCGAGACCGGAGATCGATGTGTGCATCTCGGCGCCGCCGAGTTCTTCCTCGGTCGCGATCTCCCCGGTCGCGGCCTTGAGCAGCGGGGGACCTGCGAGAAAGGCGCGGGTGCGCCCGCGCACCATCACGATGTAGTCGGACAATCCGGTCTGATAGGCGCCACCCGCGGTCGAGGAGCCATGTGTCACCGTCATCACCGGAAGTCCGGCCGCCGAGAGGCGCGCCAAGTTGCGAAATATATTGCCGCCGCGAACAAAATCCTCGACCCGGTAGCGCAACAGATTGGCGCCGGCGCTTTCGACGAGCTGCACGTAAGGCAACTTGTTCTCCAGCGCAAGCTCCTGCACGCGCAGCGTCTTGTCGAGGCCATAGGGCTGCAGCGCGCCGGCATCGATGCCGGCATCGTTGGCGCTGACCATGCAGCGCACGCCCGACACAAAGCCGATGCCCGCGATCAGCCCGCCGCCCGGCACGCTCTTGTCCGGATCTGATACGTCAAACATGTAGCCGGCAAGCGTCGACAGCTCGATAAAGGGCGAGCCGGGGTCGAGCACCAGCGCCACGCGCTCGCGCGGCAGGAGCTGCCCGCGTTTGTGAAAGCGATCCTTTGCGACGGCGGAGGCCGCTCGCGTACGCTCCTCCAGCGCGCGCATTCGCGCGATCAGCCCCAGCATGCCATCGCGGTTCGCCTCGAAGGCCGCGCTGGAGGGCGAGATGGTGTTCTCGATCACTGCCATGAATCAACTCGTTCCGTCATTCCGGGATGTGCCGAAGGCGCCAGCAGCACCGTCATTGCGAGGAGCATCAGCGACGAAGCAATCCAGTTCTCGTCCTTGGTGCGATTTCTGGATTGCTTCGCTGCGCTCGCAACGACGGCGGATTCCTTAACGCCTCACCGCGAAAATCTTCCGCGCCTCCGCGGGTGTCGCAATCTCACGGCCCGCCCGGCGGGCGCAGGCCGCGAGCGCCTCGATCAGCGGCCCATTCGAATCCACCTTGCTGCCGTCACCAAGATAAAACGTGTCCTCAAGTCCGCTGCGCAAATGCCCGCCGAGATCGGCGCAACGCTGATGCAGTGGCCAGATCTCAGCGCGGCCGATCGCGGTGACCTGCCAATGGGCTTCCGCCAGTTTCAGCTTCAGAAGGATCGGCAGCAGATCGGGATCCGCGGGCATGCCCGAGGCAACGCCCATCACAAAATTGTATTCCAGCGGCCCCGCATACATGCCGGTTTGCCGGTACATGCCGACGCAGCGCACGATGCCGACGTCGAAACATTCGAACTCCGGAACCGTGTCGGCGTCCTTCATGGCGTCGAGATAGTCCCGAACCTTCTCGACCGAATTGTCGAACATCATCGGCGGCCAAGCCCAAGTGTCGTCGGCCTTCACCTTCAGATAATTCAGCGACCCGGCATTGCAGGCGGCGATCTCCGGCCTGGTCTCGCGGATGCAGGCGAGCGCGCCGGCATAGTCCGGCCCTGGTACGCCCGAAGTGTGATTGATGATCACACCCGGGCAAGCCTCGCGGATCGCCTGCTGGATGTCGCGCGAGACGGCAACCTCCCAGGACGGCAGGTGGCCCGTGTTCGGCGCCTGCTGCCGCAGGTGGATATGCATGATGCTGGCACCGGCATCGAAAGCGCGCTGGGCCTCGCGCGCCATCTCTTCCGGCGTCACCGGCACGTGGTGCTGCTTGGGATCGGTCAGCACGCCGTTCAGCGCGCAGGTGATGACGGCCTTATCGCTCATGAAGCGGGTTCAATCTCGACGCGTTAGGGATCGGTGCGCCGGATGATGCGTGCCGCCTCAGCCGGCTTCTTGCGTCAACCCGCTGTCGGAACCCTCGATCCGGCCGCTGTGGTAGATTGCGAGATCGCGGGAGCCTGAAAAGATCGCGCGCGGCTTCAAGCCGTAGAAGCGGCGGATCGAATGGCTGAAGTGAGTCGAATCGGGATAGCCGATGTCCTGCGCCAGGTGCGCGAGGTTGAGATCCTGGTTGGCGAAGTGCAGCAAATGCCGCGCCCGCTTCCAGGCACGGAACGAGCGGAAGGAGATGCCGGTCTCCTGCTTGAACAGATGCAGAAAGCGCGAGGCTGAAAGGCCGGCCTCGTTGGCGCAACTCGTCGCCGTCACCGGCTCACCCGAGAAACGTCCGATCTGCGCGATCGCCCTGGCCACCCGCGCATCGAGCCTGCGCCGCGGCAATGCTTCGTCGAAGCACATGCGATCAAAGGCGCTACTCGTGATGTCGTCGCGGCACGCGCGGCTGCGAAGCTCGTCATAGGCAGCGCGAATGCGGCGGGCGTAGAGCTCGCGTTGTTCGCCGAGCAGGCGGGTCATCAATTCATCAAGCGCACCGGGGCTGACGCTCTCCGGCTCGACGGTCACGCAGATCACCGAACGGTGGTCGCTGGTCACGGTATGGCGAACGTTCGGTGCGACGGCCAGCAGTTCGCCATAGGCTTCGCGGCCGTCCGCGCTCGACAGCCACAGCCCGTCCCGGATCGCAACGTAGACATGGAAGGCGCCCGAACAACGCGCACGCGGCCGGCCCAACAGGCCAGCATAGAACACGCGCTCGGGAGTGATCAGCATCAAATGCCCGGATGCGGGGCCCGTCTCGTCCATCTTCGTTTCCTCCTCGCGCGACTCTTTCGGCCGCTGCGGCAGGATCCAAGGATAGCGGAAATCCGGCTGCTGTCACCGGCAGATACGTTAACATGAAACACGTCATCTGGGGCGATGCGCCCGAACTCGGGCCTGCCCGAGTTCGGCTCCTATGTTGGTCCAAGTCGGGAACAGCCGACTTGGATGCGGACCTGGAATCCGGAGCTTGTGGCACGAGATTCCGGGTTCGCTCGCTGACGCAAGCGCCCCGGAAATGACATCGCCTCAGGGTCAGGGCCTCATGCGCGGTGCGACATTTTGCTCGACGCCGGCGCGGCGTTCGGCTTCGCGGGCGCGTTGATAGCCCTCGCGCTGCTGCAGCCTCGCCCAATAGGCCGCGACATTTGGTCCGAAATCCTTGGAGAGACCGATGCTGTCGGCCAGCCGCAGGGCATAGCCGATCACGATGTCAGCGGCGGTGAAGCGGCCGGCGCACAGTGTGGCCGCGCTTCCGCTCGCGGCCTCCACCGCCCGCAGCCGGCCCAGAAACCATTTGGCATAATCGGTTGCCACCTGCGGATTGCGGCGCTCTTCCGGCTCGAGCTGGCTGTATCGGAGCACCAGCGTCTGCGGAAAGGTCAAGGTCGCGTCGCTGAAATACATCCAGTTCAGAAACGTCCCATAGGCGGGCTCGTCGACGCCGACGATCAGCGGTGTCGGTCCATATTTGGCACCGAGATAATGACAAATGCCGGAGGACTCCGTCATCTTGAGGTCTCCGTCGATCATCAGCGGAATGGTGCCGAGCGGATTGAGCGCGAGATAGTCCTTCGCG
>Ga0134125_10004230_pt1 | contig 16435 bp, 16 predicted proteins | sample KB31751_FD_96464 | JGI IMG/M metagenome (GOLD analysis project Ga0134125, IMG submission 96464) | Terrestrial soil microbial communities with excess Nitrogen fertilizer from Kellogg Biological Station, Michigan, USA - KB3-175-1 | ecosystem: Environmental > Terrestrial > Soil > Unclassified ...
GGAGGCCCAAACTCCTCACCGGCAGAATCCGGGAACAGGAAGAGTGGGTGAGACTCGTCGTGGTCCGGATCGCACACCTTCAGCGAGTCCGCGAACAGAGCCGTCCGTGAACCATGCTCATACGGCGCCGGCCACCGTACCTTCGCGGTCAAGCAGTCCACCCGCGCCACATGTGTCATCGCCTCCACCGGCGTCGCGGTCTTACAGCCCTCCGCCTGCCGCACGGAGCGAAAGCTCGCATAGTTCAACCAACACGTCGCCGGGAAGGCCAAAATAAGGGGCGACAGCTCGAATTCACATGGATAAAGAAGAATCCTCACTTGCGTTAGTTGCAGGTGAGGGTTCTTGTTTTGCGATCGGGCGTTGAAGTTGATTTTCACTTCAAAACTTTAAAGATGACTGCCATCTCTTCCAGTTTGACTGCTTCTGCCCTTACATCCGCGCGCACTCCTGCTTTCTCGAGTGCCGTCTTTACTCTTTCCGGCGAATAATCCTCTTTGAGGTTGTTGATCAGCGTTTTGCGTTTCATGGCAAACGCGGTCTTGAGGAACTGGATGAACTCTTGTGGTGTGACCTTCAGCTCATCGAATCGAGGCGCAACGGTCAGTCGGAGCACGCTGGAGTGCACCTTGGGGGGAGGAGAAAACGCCCCGGGCGGCAGGGTAAACAGATTCTCAACCCGGCAGTAGAGCTGCGCTGTGGCGGACAGCAATCCATAATCGCGCGACCCTGGTAATGCGGCAATCCGGTCGGCCACTTCGCGCTGCACCATGATGACAATCAGGTCGAATTGATCGTGAAATTCCAATAGTCGCAGTAGGATGTCGGACGTAATGTAGTAGGGAAGGTTGCCGACGACGCGTGCTCGTGACGGCTTCACTGGGCGCAAGTCGTTAAGGGGGCCAATGGTCCGGTTCAGAACTGTGCGGAAGTCAATTTTGAGAACATCGCCTTCAAGGATCTCGACGCCCGGATAACGGGAATACTTGTAGCGGAGTTCGGTCGCCAGCATTCGGTCCAGTTCAATCGCGATCAGCCTGCCGGCGCGTTGTATCAAAAGATCAGTAAGAACGCCTTTGCCCGGACCGATTTCAACGACGAGCTTATCGGAAGTGTCTCCCAGCGCATCTATTATCTTGTCTGCGGCGCGGCGGTCGGTGAGGAAGTTCTGCCCGAGCCTGGGTTTTTTCATTTTGGGCAAGTTTGACCCTTGCTCCTTCCGCCGTTAGACTTTTGCGCGTGGCCCGCGCCCACACTACAGGTTTCAATCTGCCGGGAGGCCCCATGAACATTGCCTTTGCCGCTTCCGAGTGCGTGCCATTTTCCAAGACCGGCGGCCTTGCCGACGTCGTCGGCGCTCTGCCCCCGGCCCTGGCTGCCCTGGGGCACAAGGTTTCCGTCTACCTGCCCAAATATAAGCAGACTAAATTGCACGATTCCAATGTCGTGCTCCGCAGCATCACGGTTCCGTTTGATGATCAGTATCGCTTCTGCTCGGTGCTCGATGGCGGCAAAAACGCCGGCGTGCAATTTTACTTCATTGACTATCCGCCGTTCTTCGATCGCGACGCGCTCTACGGTACGCCTGCCGGAGACTATCCGGACAACGCGGAACGATTTGCACTTTTTTCACGTGCGGTACTGGAAGCTTCAAAGATTCTGGGTGTGCCCGACATCTTCCATTGTCATGACTGGCAGACAGCGCTGGTCCCGGTGCTGCTCCGCACCAGTTACGTCGATGATCCCGTGTTCCGATCGACCGCTACGGTGTTCACCATCCACAACATGGGCTACCAGGGCCTTTTCCCGCCGGATACTTTGCCCTTGTTGATGCTGCCATGGGACCTGTTCACCATGGATAAGATGGAGTTTTGGGGCCGGGCAAATTTCCTCAAGGGCGCCCTCGTTTTTTCCGACTTCATCACCACGGTCAGCCGCAAATACAGTCATGAAATTCAGACTGCTGAATTCGGCTTCGGCCTCGATGGTGTGTTGCGCTCGCGCTCGGGAACGGTTAGTGGCATCCTCAACGGCGTGGATTACAACGAGTGGAACCCGGAAAAAGACAAACTGATCGTGCACCAGTACTCGCCCGAGAACCTCGAAGGCAAGAAAGAGTGCAAGTACGACCTGCTGCGCCAGTTCGGAATCGAGCATGCAGAGACGGTTGAGCTGCCGGTGATAGGGATTGTTTCGCGCTTCGCCGCGCAAAAGGGTTTCGATCTGATCGCCGAGATCGCGGAAGACCTGGTGCGTCTGCCTGTAATCTTTACCATCCTGGGCAGCGGCGATAAGGAATACCAGGACCTGTTCATCAAGCTCAACCGGCAATATCCCGAAAAATTCGCATTGAAGGTCGCCTATGACAACGTTCTGGCGCACAAGATCGAAGCCGGTGCTGACATGTTTCTGATGCCCTCACGGTACGAGCCCAGCGGCCTGAACCAGATGTACAGCATGCGCTATGGCACCGTACCCATCGTGCGTGCCACCGGCGGACTTGATGACAGTGTTGAACCATGGGACGCAGCTACAGGCAAAGGGACCGGCTTTAAATTTGTTCCCTATTCCGGAGCGGTGCTTCTGGCCACCGTTCACGAAGCATTGAAAGCGTTTCGCGACAAAGATGCATGGCAGAAGCTCATGCTCAACGGCATGAAGAAAGACTTTTCCTGGATGGCGGCAGCAAAAGAGTACGTGAAGATTTATGAGAAGCTGGTCCTGCCGCGCCCGTCAGCGCCGGAAAAGGTGCTTGAGTTCAGTAGAGCTTGAGTTTTTTCTGAAATCTCGAGCGAAGCGAGAGATCTCTACATGCGCAATTGCTTTGTGGGCGAGCACTCTTCCCCCCGATAACTTTTCAAGGGGATAGGGATCTCCCTCACCCGCAAGGGCGGCGGTTCGGGACTTCAGAAACAAGACCCTAAGCAGTTCTTTTCCTCTTTGCAAAATACAGATATACCGGTATTCCCGCCAGCAGGACCAGAGTCATTGTCAGAGTTCCCTGCCACGACGTGCGCAGCTTGTCGATGAATGTGTAACAGAGCAGAATCGCCGCGCATACAACGAACAGCGCCGGGACCACAGGATATCCCCACGTGCGATAAGGCCGGTGTGCATTCGGTTCGCGGGCGCGGAAGACAAAAATCGTACTGGCGGCAAGCATGTAAAACAGCCATTCCGAGAAGATGGCCAGTTCGATAAAGTCTTTGAATCCTCCGCCGCCCAGCAACAACAAGATGGACATCACGGCCTGAACAATCAGGGCCAGTGCGGGCGTATGGAAGCGCGGATGAACTTCCGCCAGCGCTTTGAAGAAATAACCATCGCGCGCGATAGCGAAGGGAATCCTTCCTCCACTCATGATGGTGCCGTTCAACGTCACCAACAGTGAAAGCGCCATGCCGATTGAGACAAGGACCGCGCCGGCGTGACCGAGGGCAATCTGGGTCGCAGCCGAAGCCGGTACATCCGAGCCTGCTACTGCGGTTGCCGGCATTACATATTGAACCGCGCCGTTCACCCCGACGTAGAGCACAGCTACAAGTGCTACGCCTGCGATCAACGCGATTGGGATGGATCGCTCCGGGTTGCGAATCTCGCCGCTCACCATGTTCAGGTCGTTCCAGCCGTCGTAGGCCCACAGTGCGGCTACCAGGGCAAGAATGAAGCCGCTTGTTCCACCCTTCGCGCCGGTAAACGATGTGCCGAAATTATCCCAGGTCCCGCTGGTCGCGCTGAATGCTGCTCCAATGATCACCACGATCATGAGCACCTTAAGGAAAGTAAACGCGAGCTGAAAATTCCCAGCTTTCCTCACACCAACGTAGTTCACACCAGTGATAAGCACGGTTGCGCCAATCGCAACCAACTGGCCCCATGTGATGGCAAAACTGCCCAGAGAAAAAATGTGATGCGGAAGGAAACTGAACGCCTCAAATGTTCCTAAAATTCGAACCAGCCCTGCCGTAACGCTGGCAATGGAAGCAGGCTTGGCGATGAGGAACCAGCTCCAGGCATACAAAAATCCGGGAAGCGGACCATAACCGTCACGTATGTACACGTATTCGCCGCCTGCGTACGGGCGCAGAGCTCCCAGTTCCGCATACGTCAGAGCGCCAAAAAAAGAGAGTGCCCCGCCCACCAGCCACACCAGATAGACAAGCTTGGCTGAGCCCACAGCCTGCATCATCTCTTTGGGGACCAGAAAAATTCCGCTGCCGATGATCGTGCCGGCGACGATCGCAATCGCGTGCCAGACATTCAGCTCGCGCACCAGTTCCGGGTGTTGTGCCTCGGTTCTTGTCGGAGTCGCCATCATTGCCTCTTTATTGGTGGGCACTCAAATTTACTCCACCCTGCATTGTAGAGCTCTTGGCGGAAGTAGCGTTGGTCAATGCCGGCAGATGCCACTGTTTTTGCAGCTTCTGGTACTGCGCCGCCGGAAGTTGCACCAGCACCGGCTTGCGTTCCGGATCAAGCCAGCCGATCAGGGTTTCCAGATCGGTTTGCGGCATGGCGGTGCAACCTACGGTGGGCTGGCCCGGACCGCGCCAGATGTGCATGAAGATACATGAGCCTCTTCCTGCAACGGGCGGATTCGTGTTGTGGTCCACCAGAATGCCCCAGAGATAAAGATCGTCTGAGCGGCGCATCTGCTCGTTTTCGTGGCTCCCCCAATCTGGCGAGACCTTTGAAGCGTCCACAACGGTGTTGTAAAACTTTGAATTCGTATCGTCTACGCATTGAATGGACGAAGTCAGGTTCAAGTAAGGCATCTTCCACCCGGTCTGCTCCTGTGGAGCGTAACCAAAGGCCTTGCTGAGCCCGAAGACACCGGCAGGTGCTTTGCCATCGCCTTCTTTTTTTACTGGATCGCTCGCTTGAAGCAGCGAAGAATGAATGGGCAGCAAGCCTGAGCCCCATCCCAGGCCATTCTTGCCGACCACCACGGTAATCGGTGCACCCACGGCTTGCCAGGGCTTCTTTGGCTGCTCACGCTGGTAGCGCTGCAGCGTGGCTGCAGAGGCATTCCAGTCGGATGTGGTTACTACCACCATCTCGGTGGAATGCCGGAAGGCTACCGGTTCTTTTGCATCTGCGTTAACGGCAGGAATGCAGAAACTAATGGCTAAAAGCGAATAAAAGAATGTCTTCATGATTGCGCTGTCGCGCCATAGTCTCGCACCGGCGATGGTTTTGCAATATAGAGTCTCCGCCTTAAGGTGTTGGGCTTTTGGCGACGCTTTGAACGCGATCTACGGCGGGAGTCGCCAGGCTGGCCAGGTATCCCACGGCAAAAGTCGTGCAGGCCCCGATCGTTACGTACCAGGTCCAGGCGATTTGGGTCCATCCCCAGATGTAGACATTTACGGTAAGCCCGCAGAGCATGCCGACTATGGCGCCTGCCTGGGTTGCGCGTTTGGTTAGCAGGCCCAGCAGGAAGACGCCCAGCAGTCCTCCGTACGCCACAGAAGCAATGCTTAAGCCCTTCTCCAGCACGCTGCCGCCGTATCGCGAGGCAAGGGCCAGGATGAACAACACCACGCCCCATATGACAGTTGCGGCTCGGGACAGGCCAAGCCGGGCGCGCTCTGAGGTTTCCGGGCGCGCGCGCAGATAAAAATCAATCATGCTGGTGGAGGACAGCGAGTTCAGTGCGGCGCTCAGATTGGACATGGCCGCCGCGAGGATCGCCGCTATCAGCAAACCTGAAATTCCATGCGGCATATGATCCACGATGAAAGTGGGGAAGATGTAATCGGGCCTGGCAAATCGAGTGGCTGGAGCAAAGATTCCGTAATAAACCCACAGACCGCTCCCGAAGAGCAGAAACAACGTGAACTGGACCAGGATCACAAGCCCGCTGGAGAGAAGCGCGGTCTGAGACTCCTTCTGATTGCGGGCCGCCAATAACCGCTGCACCATGAGCTGGTCCGTGCCATGCGTAGCGGTGGTGAGGAACATACCGCCGATCAGCCCGGCCCAGAACGTATATGTCTTGACCAGGCTGAATCCGAAATCAAAAATCTGCAGCTTGCCGGCCGCGGAGGCCGCTGCGTGCACTGCCGGCCAGCCACCCGGCACCAGATGCAGAAGCGTGAACAGCCCAACCAGGGTACCGCTGACGTAGATTAACAGTTGAACTACGTCCGTCCAGATGACAGCGGCCATCCCGCCTTCGAAGGTGTAGATCAGCGTTAAAGCCATGACGATAGCGACGGAGCCAATCTCGCTTGTTCCCAGCGCAATTCCAACCACAATCGCCACAGCCCACACCCGCACGCCCTCCGCTGCGGCACGCGTGATCAGGAAAACGCCGGCGGTGATTTTATGCAACATTTTTCCGAAACGCCGGTCTATTAGCTGGTACGCGGTGAACATCTCCCCACGGAAATAGTGGGGAATAAAGATGAGGCAGATCACGATTCGTCCCGCCAGATAGCCAAGGACGACCTGCAGGAAGCCGAAATTCCCGGCATAAGCGATCCCCGGAGTCCCGATCACGGTCAATGTGCTGGTTTCCGCCGCCACAATCGAGAGAGCAATGGCCCACCAGGGAATGCTGCGATCAGCCAGAAAGTAATCGCGCATGGAGCGCTGAGACTTGCGGAAGCGAAGCCCAAAGAAGGTAATACCCACCAGGTAAGCGGCGATGATGGCAACGTCGAGGGAGTGGAGTCGCATGCGCAGGGTGAAGGTTTATTATTGGTGAAAAAGCGCCAAAGCAACACTAAATTCTATGGCAAGATGAAGTACCCCCTATGGCACTCTACCTCGGCATTGATGCCGGAGGCACAAAAACCGACTGCGCCGTAAGCAACGGCGCCGAACTTCTCGGCCAATCGAGCGGCGGGAGCTGCAAGCTGGCGCGCGTGGGAAGGACCAAAGCGCACGAGAACCTGCAAACCGTAATGCAGGGCGCGTGCGAGGCGGCGCACGTGCTTGCGCGCCAAGTCCAGCATGTGTGCATCGGCATGGCCGGTGCGTCGCTCCCTGATGCTGTGATCTGGGCGCAGGAGACCATTCGCGAGCTCTCTCCTGAAGCCACTATCTACGTAGCGGGCGATCACGTGATTGCCCATCGCGCGGCGTTTGGAACGTCACATGGTGTGCTGGTGATTTCCGGCACGGGATCAATTGCTTTCGGACGCAATCAGAAGGGCGCCACTGCGCGGGCCGGGGGATGGGGACCGGGTATATCTGACGAAGGTTCGGCTTACTGGGTCGGACGCGAAGCCGTGATTGCCGCATTGCACGAGTATGACCGCGGAACCAGCGAAGGACTGCTGTGCACGATTGCCCAGTGCTGGAAGATTGCACCCGAAGATGTGGTTCGCGTTGCCAATGCTTCTGAGCCGCGTTTTGCGGAACTCGCCGCCACAGTGGCTCAAGCAGCCGAGAAAGGCGATCTGGTGGCGCGGGCGATCATAAAGCGCGCCGGCATGTCACTGGCACAGCTTGCCAGCGCTGTCATTGGGAGGTTGTGGCCGGAAGGCGGTGTGGTGCCGGTAGCTCTGGCGGGAGGGGTGCTCCAGGGCTCGGCGATTGTCCGCCAGTCATTCCGGGACAGCATGAACGCGGAAAGACCCGACGCGGCGGTCAGCTTTGCCTACGTGCGTCCCGTACTTGGTGCCCTTGAAATTGCCGCCCAGCGCAACCGCCGTTGAACGAATGAGCGACTCGCCGCCACTCCGGGAAACGCGCCAGAAGGTCTCATTATCAGCCGATGCTGCGCTCGACCGCCTCATCCACAATGCTGATCCAGACATTCTGTCCGCTGTCGCGGGCGATTCCCGCCTCACCGAGGACCTGGCCCTTGCTCTGCTGGAGCGCCGTGATCTTCCCGGCGAAGCGCTCGAACAGTTGCATCGCAACAGCTCTGTAGCCAAATTGCGGAAGGTCAGGCTTGCGGTGATCGTCCATCCGCGGACGCCGCGTCACATTTCGGTTCCTAACATCCGCCACTTGTATGTTTTTGAGCTGATGCAGATTGCGTTGACTCCGTCTGTCGCTGCGGACATCAAGCGGGTCGCTGAAGAAACGCTGCTTGGGCGCCTGGCGACGGTCTCTCCGGGAGAGCGGTTTACATTGGCCAAACGTAGCTCCGGCCGGGTGGCTGCCGCGCTGTTGCTGGATAACGAAGAGCGCATCATGCAGGCCGCGCTGCTCAATCCGCAGATGACGGAAATGTGGATCGTAAAAGCCCTGAAAACCGGGACGGGCACAGAAGTGCTGGCTCCGGCTGTTTGCCGTCACACGAAGTGGCTTCATTGCATTGAAGTCAAGGCAGCGCTGCTAGGCAATCCACATACTCCTTTTGCCTTTGTCGTGCAGATCACGGCAGAACTTCCGCTGCACGCGCTGAAAGATGTTCTCCGTAATGCACGTCTTACGCCTCATGTGAAGAGATATTTGGTGGGGATGTTGCAGAAAAGGAGTAGTTAGCTGTTGATATTTGCTACTTGGTATTTGGTCTCACCGACCCCGGGTTCCCAGACAAGATCGAGGCGTACTCTCAAATCGGCAGACTACAATGTGGCCTCGCCGCCATGTCTTTCGTCTTTTCCTGGAATTCTAAGCTCGTCTAACTCCAGGAACTGTCGGATGACCTCGTCCGTACATTGCTCCATCTCTTCCATGGAGCCGACAAAGATGGCGCGCGCTTCATGCAGGAACACGATGCGATTTGCAAGCTTCTTGGCCAGACGCATGTCATGTGTCACGACAATGCTGGTCAGCTTGAGCTGATGTTTGAGTTTCTGGATCAAATCGCCCAGTAGACTGGCCATCAGCGGGTCCACCATGGTGGTAGGTTCATCGTAAAGAATGCACTCCGGCTGAGCGGAAAGCGCCCGTGCAATGGCCACGCTGCGCTTCATCCCCGTGGAGAGGTCAGATGGCAGAAGATCGCGCATCGGCTTTACACCCACCATATCGAGGAGACCATCCACGATCTGATAAATCTGTTCTTCGTCCAGATCGCGGCGCTCGCGCAGAGGGAAGGCCACGTTTTCGCCGACGGTGAGTGAATCGAACAGCGCCCCGTTCTGGAAGACCATGGTCACTTTTTTCCGTATCCGTTCGAGGTCGGCCTCGCCGTAATCAGTAATGTCTTCAAAGGCCACAATGATGCGGCCGGAATCCGGCTTGAGAAAGCCCATGATGTGGTGAAGAGAAACCGACTTGCCTACGCCGCTGCGGCCGAGAATGCACAGTGTTTCACCCGGGTAGACCTTGAAACTCACATCGTTGAGCACACGATGCTCGCCAAATGCCTTGGACACATTGCGAAATTCAATATAAGGCTGCTGCTCGCTTTGGTGATCGTCGTGATGGGCAAGGTCACTCATGACTGAAATCCAGGCCCCGACGTTGCGCTCGCTTCAGGTCGTCGGGCGTATTCAAATTGTCAAACATCTCTGTGGGGAAGGCAAACTTTCGAATCTCTGCCTCAGAGATCACGCAAGTACCATCAGCCGGAAACAGAGGGACAATCTTGTAGTCCGCGCTTTTGCCTTCCCGTGCCGATGCTTCCTTGTGCGATGGCTCCGATCTCAATGCCTTTTCGGCAATGGGCAGGAAGTTACGCGAATAGACCGAACAGAGCGGCTGCCGGTACCCGGCAATTTCCGGCGTTGTCACTACTGCGGCGGAAGCCACAGCATGGTCCATCATAAAACGCAGAAATTCCACCGAAAGAAAAGGAGTGTCAACGGCTATGATCAGATTGAACCTGGTTCTGGTATGCGATAAGGCGGCGTGGATTCCGCCCAGAGGGCCACATCCGGGAAAGATATCTTCCACCACCTCAGCCCCGCAGCTGCCGTACAAGTGGGGTGAGCCGAGGATCCGCACGTCATTGCACACCTGCCGCAGCGTCCCGAGAGCATGCTCAAGCAACGTGCGGCCATCGAGAGAAATGGCTGCCTTATCGCGCCCCATGCGCGTGCTCTTACCCCCGGCAAGAACGAACCCAGAAATGTCGATGTCCGGCATTGACGCCAGTATATCTGCTGCCCCTCATGCTCAAGTGCCGGATCCTCAATGAAGGGAGTTTCCGGACTTAATGTCAGGTAATCTCGATTCCGATGATCTTTCCGGCGCCGTCCAACTCGAGCACGCCATCGGTCGGCATGACGGAGTCGCCACTGAGACCGGGAACGGTGACAAAGACACGACCATCAACGACGCTCGTTGAGTGCGAACGCGAAACATACTCAAGGCAGCGCCGGCCACGGCATGGTTCAGGCAGCGTAAACGCGATGTCAGCGAGCTCTCCGGTCTCGGTAATAGAAACCGCCACATCCACCTGGTAGCTCGATTCAACTCCGCGCTCCTCCTCGGTGGGATCGAGCGTCGGCTTGAACGACACATAAAAGTGAAAGCGTTCTTTCTCCGGGTTGAAAACTCCGCGTGCGACTCGCAGGCTCATAAAAAGCGAACGAGATTTTTATCACATCGCGGCGGATGTGTGAACCCTGGTTACAAGCATCGCGGCTGTTATTGGGGGAAATCGCGTTGTGAGTAGAATCCTTCCATGAAAGTTTTTCTTACCGGGAGCACCGGATTTGTGGGAAAGAATATGATCCCCCGGCTCCTTATTGAGGGCCACGCCATTCGCGCGCTTGTTCGCGGCCTTCCCGGACAACGCGCACTTCTTCTGCAAGGTTTTGATCACGACGGAGACTTTCAATACGTCTTCGGCGATGTGGTCTCTGGTGCCGGAGTCGACCAAGCCATGCAAGGCTGCGATGCGGTGATTCATCTGGTGGGAATCATTCAAGAGAAGGGAAGGAATACGTTTGACGCGGTGCACCACATCGGAACGCGCCACGTTGTTGAAGCGGCACAGCGCGCTGGAATCAAGAGATTCGTCCACATGTCAGCCGTCGGGGTGCGCGCTGATGGTGTCGCCGAATATCAGAGATCGAAATGGAAAGGCGAAGAGACAGTCCGGCATTGCGGGATTCCGTACTGCATTCTGCGGCCGTCGCTGATCTTTGGTCCCGGCGATGGCTTTGTCACGCAGATGATGGAGATGATGAAGCAATCTCCGCTCTTCCGGCCAGTGCCGGGAGACGGCAGTCCGCGATTTCGGCCAGTCTCCATTGACGATGTGACCTTTTGCTTTGCCCGAGCGCTGACGGAAGAGGCCGCCACTAATCAGACGATCGAGCTCGGAGGAGCCCAGGAGTTGACTCTGAATGAAGTACTGGCGGAAATTGCGCGCTGCGCCGGCATTCAAAAACCCCCAGTTCACGTTCCCATGCCTCTCATGTTTCTGGCGGCCGCACTGGCCAGGGTGCTTCCCAGCCCTCCGGTTACCTCTGACCAGCTCCGGATGCTGCGTGAAGGCTCCACGTGCGATATCGGCCCCATGATACGCAAGTTCGGGCTCCAGCCACACGGCTTTCAGGGTTGCGGGCGTAGTCAGGGTTAGGGAGTTACTTAGGTTGACCTAGGGCAGGATTTGCGAAACTGAGGAACCCGACGAGGGTTAGAATTTTTAAGTGGCTGGTTTTTAGAGCAGGTTGGCTGCATCTCAATTGCGACTGTAAACCATTGAAGAATCTGAGTTTACATTTCCATACAGTCAATCCCAGCAGCTCTGCATCTAACAATAATCGCCACAGATTTAACAGGAGCCGAAGTATATGAGGAGATATCTCGGGCTAACTCTCGCTTCTCTGCTGCTTATTGCGGCGGGTTGCAACCGTGCAACGCCCGCCCGGACGGATGCCCAAATCGCGTCCGACGTTCAGAACAAGATCAATGCGGACAATAATCTGCCCGACAAACAACTTACGATCAACGCCAACAACGGTGTGGTAACGCTCACAGGAAACGTGAGCACCGATTCTGCTCGTACCACTGCAGCCAGCGATGCCGCGCAAGTGGAAGGCGTTAAGACCGTAGTGAACAATTTGCAGGTGACTCCTGCGACCACGGCCAGCAACACTGAGCCTGAACCGCAGCCGGAAGCAGCCGCGCCAGAGCCGCCACGCCATGAGGCCAGCCGCTCGCCGGCAAAACGCTCTTCGCCTAAGCATCATTCTTCGAGCAGCAGCAACGACAATGCCGATAGTGGATTGCGCACCACCGTGCCGCCGAACGACGCCAGCAGCGATCTTTCCAGCAACAACCAGTCAGCGTCCATGACGCCTGCTGCTCCTCCTGAGCCCACACCGGTGCCCAAAGTCACCATACCTGCCGGTACTCAGCTCAGCATTCGCATCAATCAGGAACTAAATTCAGAGACGGCCCAGGTTGGCGACGTATTTCATGGCTCCATCTCGACTCCGGTATCCATTGAGGGAAAGACCGTGATCCCCACCACAGCAGACGTCGAAGGGCGCGTTGTGGATGTGAAATCCGCGGGCCGGTTTGCCGGACAGTCTGATCTGGTGATTGAACTGACCAAGCTCACGATGAACGGCAAGAGCTACGCAATCAGTAGTGATCACTGGTCCAAACAGGGTAATGGACGGGGTAAAGCCACAGCGGCCAAGGTCGGTGGAGGCGCTGCGCTAGGCGCCGTTCTGGGCGGCATCTTCGGTGGAGGCAAGGGAGCTGCCATCGGCGCGGCGGCTGGAGCAGGCGCAGGCACTGGGGTTTCGGCGGCCACTAAAGGCCAGCAAATTATCCTTAAGCCGGAGACGGTCCTGAGCTTCCAGCTGCAGAGCCCGGTCACCGTTCAGCCAGGAGCCAATAGACAGGCCATGAACGACTAACGCTGAATATCTGTAGATTATTGCCCAGCAATTTGAGAGCGCCGCTCAACAGCGGCGCTTTTTTACTGCAACCGTGCTCAATGGCAAAATAGACGAGTGTTCATGCACGCCCCGCGACGCTCAATCCTACTATTCCTCGGCAGGTTGGCATGCGGCATGCTTTTGTCGCTTGTCCTCGCGAGCGCTAGTGCCGCCCAGAGTACGGATTTTCCTCAGTTTGCCCTCTTCGGTGGCGCCGGGATCACCAATGCTTCGAACGCGGTGCATGGATCTTTTCATTTTGGGGCTGATTTCGATCAGGGCCATGCCTGGAGTCCCAGCCGCCCGCTATTTCCGGTCGGATATCTTTTTGAAGGCGGTTATATCGCTCCCGTAAATTCGTTTGCCGCCGGATCTGCGATTCTCTCGCTGAATTATCTGGGCAAGTTCAACTTTTCCGACAAATCTGATGCGAAGGCGACTCTTTTCTTCACCGGAGGTTACACCCGGATGTTTGGAACGGGCAACGCGATCAATTTCGGCGGCGGGGTTGATTGTCGCATTAGTGACAGGACCGGATTGCGGTTTGAAGTTCGCGATTACCGGCGCGCCGGCGGTCCGACCGAGCACAACATGGCGATCCGTATCGCTTTGCTGAAGACGCTCGCTGACTGAACGCAGGTCTTATCCGAACTGAAGAGCCAGGGAGTCATGGGTGCAGACGCCACTTGCGGGCATCGCATCAAAGAAGAAGATGCCCAAGACCAGGATCACCGCGTTGCTCCACGCCTGTAACGATGCCTTGCATTTGGGGCGTGCCCTGGACTCATTGCGCCCCTGTGATGAAGTAATTGTGGTAGACCACGGGTCTTCGGACGACACCATCAAAGTTGCGCGGGAACATGGCGCAAAGCTGGTCCAGGCCGTGAACGGCGTAGATCGCGGAGCTTATGTCCAGGATGCCGGCCACGACTGGATCCTCTGCCTGCGTCCCTCTGAAGCTCTCACGGAAGAACTTGAGGCCTCGCTACATGAGTGGCGCGAAAGCGAGCATGCAGACAATGTGCTCGGTTTCAATATTGCCATTCGCGAACAAAATGGCAACGGCTGGAAGTTCCTGCCGCCTGAGATGCGCCTCGCCAATCGCAATCAAATCAACTGGACCGGAGACCTCCCACCCGAAAATCCTAATGCTCCAAGCCTCGCCGGACAGATCTTGAGAATCCCGCCCATGGAGTGAGGCGCTCTCTAAAAAGCGGCTCTCGGTTCCCAGATTATGCCGTTGCCAGATTACTCAATTACCAAATTTGTTCTCTGCCATTAACATTGTGTGGACCAGTAAATTGCTTTTTGGGAGCAGCTTTCTGCAAACCTTTTTTACCGAGTTGCCGGCCGGTTTTGTTGGCGCGGCTTTCTTCCTCTTTGGCGTGACCTTTGGCAGTTTCCTGAACGTCTGCATTTTTCGCTTACCCCGCGAGCTTTCGGTGGTGAGCCCGCGCTCCATGTGTCCGAATTGTGGGGCTGCGATTGCGTTCTATGACAACATTCCCGTACTAAGCTGGCTCATATTACGCGGGCGGTGCCGCAACTGCAGGGCTCCGATCTCGCCCCGTTATGCCATTGTGGAATTGCTGACGGGGATTTTGTTTGTGGTGGCTTATGTGGTGCCGCGGATGGAATGGTTTGAGGCGAGTTATCGCCATGTCCTGCTGAATAGCTATGAGACCTTAGGCGCGCCGTATGAGCCGAATGCGCTCGCTTTCCAGCTCAGCACCCTGGCTTTTCTCCTCGTCGGGCTCATTTTTACTGATGCGGAAACCAAGCTGTTGCCGGATCTGCTCACCAAGCCCGGCATCGTGGTGGGGCTTGCCTTCAGCCTGATTGTTCCAGTGGAAGGTCCGGCCCGGTATTTCCTGCGAGGAGTTGAAAACTGGCGCGCCCTGTCTTTGATCAATTCCATTGCCGGAGCGGTACTTGGCTCTGCCTTTATCCTGGGTGTAGCCCTGGCGTATGAGGCGATCCGCAAGGTGGAGGGCATGGGTCGGGGCGACGTCAAACTGATGGCGCTCATCGGCGCCTTCCTCGGGATGAAACTGACGTTGCTCGTGCTGCTTTTGGGATCGCTTGTGGGCAGTTGTTTTGGACTGCTGTTGATTGTGGTGGTGTGGCGCAAACGTCTGGCCCGGCGTCGGCGCCGGCATCCCGCGGAAGCAGCGTCAACTTCAAGCCAGAGGGCGTGGGAGTCCGCCAGGCTGATCTATCGCAATTTCGAGATTCCCTTCGGGGTATTCCTTGGCACCGGCGCCCTCGTGGCCGCTTTCTGGGGAGGAGCAATCATTCGCTGGTATATGGGTTTTTACCGCTGATCACCTGATTACCTCAGTTCGATACGGCATTTACCCTATCGTTTCCACCCGACAGAATGCATAAGAATGCCTTGGTAAAACCGCAGTAAAATGTGAGTACCAGGAACAATCAGGGTGACTTATGAAATTATCTTTTGCCATTTTCATCACCATTCTCTTCGGAGCAAGCGCTTTTGCTCAGCAGTCTCTGGGCGATATTGCTCGCGAAAACCGCAACAAGAAAAAGCCAACCTCCGCCATCCGTCTGGATGATGACAATATGCCGAGGAAAGCTCTGGTGCAGGCTGACGAGGATAAGGATCAGGACAAAGCGGCCAAAGACGCCGACGCCAAAGAGACCAGCAAGGACGATAAGGAAAAAGACGCCAAGAAAGAATCCGCTGACGCGCAGAAGGACAAGAGCGATCAGCTGGTGAAGAGTATCGATTCCCAGAAGAAGGACATAGCTGATCTTCAGCGCGAGCTCGACATCATGCAGCGTGAGCAGAAGCTGCGCGCCGCGGCCTATTACGGCGACGCGGGTACCATGCTGCGTGACTCGGCGAAGTACACCGAGGATAATAAGAAACAGCAGGAAGATATTGATGCCAAGAAGCAGGCGCTGGACGCTGCTCAGCAGAAGCTCGCCGATTTGCAGGAACAAGCTCGAAAAGCAGGGCTGGGAGCGAAAGCAACAGATTAGTTAGGATTGGGCTCATGTCACAGCCGCTTGTTAGCGGCTGTTTTTTTGCGCCGGCGGAAACTGGGTCGCTTCAGCCTTTTTTTAATTCCACCAGAACCTGTCGAGCCACTTCCTTCAAGGTCTCAAAGACGCCTTTGCCCTGGAAAGCGACGGCCTCAAACAGCGGTTCGTTTTTCTTCACCAGTTCACGGGAAAGATCGGGAACCGGCAAAGCACTCGGCAGGTCGCGCTTGTTGAGCTGGAGTACGTAGGGGATTTTCTTAAAATCGTAGCCGTGTTCCTTGAGATTTTCCTGAAGGTTGTCGAGAGCCTCCAGATTCGCGTCCATGCGCTCTTCCTGGGAGTCGGCAACAAAGACTACGCCGTCCACGCCCCGCAGGATCAGTTTGCGACTGGCATCATAAAAGACCTGGCCGGGAACCGTGTACAAATGGAACCGCGTCTTGAAGCCACGTACAGTGCCAAGATCAAGAGGAAGGAAATCAAAGAACAGAGTGCGGTCCGTTTCGGTCGCCAGAGAGATCATCTTGCTTTTTTGCTTGTCGGTGGTCTTGTCAAAAATGAACTGCAGATTCGTGGTCTTACCGCCCAGACCGGCGCCGTAATAGACGATCTTGCAATTGATTTCCCGAGCCGCAAAGTTAATGAAACTCAAGACTCTCCTCGGATATGCCGCC
>Ga0134125_10004231_pt1 | contig 16433 bp, 16 predicted proteins | sample KB31751_FD_96464 | JGI IMG/M metagenome (GOLD analysis project Ga0134125, IMG submission 96464) | Terrestrial soil microbial communities with excess Nitrogen fertilizer from Kellogg Biological Station, Michigan, USA - KB3-175-1 | ecosystem: Environmental > Terrestrial > Soil > Unclassified ...
GTTGTGGGCGATCATCTCCTCGCGCGTGGACATGTCGATCCCGTAGTGGCAGGGGTGCTTGATCGGCGGCGCGGAGATCCGCATGTGCACCTCCGCGGCGCCCGAGTCGCGCAGCATCTGGACGATCTGCCGGGTCGTGTTGCCGCGCACGATCGAGTCGTCGACGACGACCAGGCGCTTGCCTTCGATGATCTCGGGCAGCGGGTTGAACTTCAGCCGCAGGCCGTGCTTGCGCAGCTCCTGGCCGGGCTGGATGAAGGTGCGGGCGACGTAGCGGTTCTTGACGAAGCCGTCGTCCTGGGGCAGGCCCGCGGCGCGCGCCAGGCCCCGGGCGGCCGCGTTGCCGGAATCCGGCACGGCGATCACGAGGTCCGCCTCGACGGGCGCCTCGCGCCACAGGATCTCCCCCATCCGCCCGCGGGCGACCTGCAGGACCTGACCGCTCATGCGCGAGTCCGGGCGGGCGAAGTAGATGTACTCGAAGACGCAGAACGCTCGGCGCTGCCCGCCCGCGACCATTCGGCTCTGCAGGCCGTCCGGGCCGAGCGTCACGACCTCGCCGGGCTCGACGTCGCGCAGGTAGCGAGCGCCGATGATGTCGAAGGCGCAGGACTCGCTGGCGACGCAGTAGTGCTGGCCGTTCCCGTCGGCCGCGTCGAGCACGCCGATCGCGAGCGGCCGCAGGCCGTGGGGGTCGCGGAAGGCGACCACTCGGTCCTTCGTCATCGCGACGATCGAGAACGCTCCCCGCAGGCGCGGCAGAACCTCGGCGATCGCCTCCTCCACCTCTCCGGCGGGGTGGGTCGCGATCATCGCGGCGATGATCTCCGAGTCGGAGGTCGAGCTGAAGGAGACCCCGCGGGCGCTGAGCTCCTCGTGCAGCTCCAGGGCGTTGATCAGGTTCCCGTTGTGGGCCAGCGCCACCTCGCGGCGGGAGCCGTTCGTGCCCTCCGAGCGCTGCACCGGCTGTGAGTTCTCCCAGGCGTTCGAGCCGGTCGTCGAGTAGCGGACGTGGCCGATCGCGAGCTCGCCGGCGAGCGTGCGCAGGTCGTTCTCGCTGAAGACCTGGTTGACGAGGCCGAGCTCCCGGCGCGTGACGATATGCCCGCCGCGGTCGGCCGCGGCGATGCCCGCCGACTCCTGCCCCCTGTGCTGCAGGGCGTAGAGGGCGAAGTAGGAGAGACGAGCCACCTCGTGCCCGGGCGCGTACAAGCCGAACACTCCGCACTCGTCGCGCGGTCCCTCACGCATCGTCTTCACAAGCTAGCAACCCCTGACGCTCATGCGAAGTAGTCCTTCAGGCCGCCGGCGTGCGCGGCGGCGAGATCCTCGACCGCCGCGTCGAGCAGCGGCTGGCCGTCGACCTCGACGCGCAGGCGGTCGCCGTCGACGCGCCCGATCAGCCTCACGTGCGCCCGCTCGGCGAGGAGCCGCAGGCCCGCCTCGGGCCCGCTGACCAGGATTCCCGCGGGCGCCTCGCCGAACAGGGACGCGTCGGCGCTCCCCTCGGGCCAGTTCGGCGCGTCGTCTTCCCCTGCCGGCCCGAGGGCCTCCCAGAACCCGTCGCCGAGGCGCACGTCCGCTCCGAGCCGGCCCGCGATCGCGCACTCGGCGAGCGCCACCGCGACGCCGCCCTCGGCTACGTCGTGGGCGCTCGAGAGCGCGCCCGTCCGAACGGCATCGCGGACGGCCGCAAGCGCCGCCACGGCGGCCCCGAGGTCGACCAGCGGCAGCCCGTCAGGGAGCGCCTGGCCGCGCAGCTTCGCGAGCTCGGAGGCGGGCTGGGCGGGCGCGAAGGGCCCGACGAGGGCCACCGCGTCGCCCTCGTTGAGGAAGCCGAGCCTCCCGCCGCGGTGGGCGTCGGGGAGACGCCCGACCATGCCGATCACGGGCGTCGGGTAGATCGGGCCGGCGGGCGCGGGGGCCTCGTTGTAGAGCGAGACGTTGCCGCCGACGATCGGCGCCTGAAGCGCCCGGCAGGCCTCCCCGAGCCCGGCCACCGCCTCGGTCAGCTGCCAGGCTATGTGGGGCTTCTCGGGGTTGCCGAAGTTGAGGTTGTTGGTCGTGCCGAGCGGCTCGGCGCCGACGCAGGCGAGGTTCGCGGCGCACTCGAGCACCGCCGCGATCGTCCCGTTGCGCGGGTCGGCGGCGACGCGGCGCCCGTTGCAGTCGATCGAGACGGCCAGCGCGCCGCCGTCCGGCAGCGCGAGCACGGCCGCGTCGGCCTGCTCGGGACGGCGCACGGTCCGCGATCCGACGATCGAGTCGTACTGCTCGAACAGCGGCCGCCGCGAGGCGATGTTGGGGCTCGCAAGCAGCGCGAGCAGGCTCTCGCCGGGGCTCGCGGCCGGGTCGAGCACCTGCGCCGGCGGCGCGTAGAGCGGCGCGGCGGGCTTGGCGGGGGCGAGGTCGTAGAGGGGGCAGTCGTCGACCAGCGCCCGCACCGGCATGTCGCCGAGCGGCTCGCCGTCGCGCAGGACTCGCATCCGACCCGTGTCGGTGACCGCGCCGATCGCCGCGCCCTCGACCTCCCACTTCTCGCAGACCTCGAGCACGGCCGCGACGTTGCGGGGCTCCACGACGCAGAGCATCCGCTCCTGGGACTCGGAGACCATCACCTCGAACGGCTCCATGTCGGCCTCCCGCAGCGGCACCGCGGCGATGTCGATGTCGATCCCCACCTCGCCTTTGGAGGCCATCTCCGACGCCGAGGAGGTGAGGCCGGCGGCGCCGAGGTCCTGCAGCGCGACGAGCAGGCCGAGCTCGAGCAGCTCGAGCGAGCACTCGAGCAGCTTGCTCTCCTCGAAGGGGTCGCCGACCTGGACGGTGGGCCGCTTGTCGTCGTCCTCGCCGAGCTCGGCCGAGGCGAGCACCGAGGCGCCCCCGATCCCGTCCCGCCCGGTCGAGGCGCCGAACAGGATCACGACGTTGCCGGGGCCGGCGGCGGCGCTGCGGACGAGCTGCTCGCGCGGGGCGAGGCCGAGCGCCATCGCGTTGACGAGGCAGTTCTGCTCATACGGTCCCTCGAAGTAGACCTCTCCGCCGACCGTCGGGACGCCGATCGAGTTGCCGTAGTGGCCGATGCCCGAGACGGCGCCGTCGAGCAGGTAGCGGGAGCGGGCGCTCTCGCCCGGCTCCCCGAAGCGCAGCGAGTCGAGCACGGCGATCGGCCGCGCACCGATCGCGAAGATGTCGCGCAGGATGCCACCCACGCCGGTGGCCGCGCCCTGGAACGGCTCGACCGCGCTCGGGTGGTTGTGGGACTCGACCTTGAAGGCGCAGACGAGACCGTTCCCGACGTCTACCGCTCCGGCGTTCTCGCCCGGGCCCATCACGACGTGGGGCCCTTCCGTCGGCAGCGTCCGCAGCAGCTTCTTGGAGTGCTTGTAGGCGCAGTGCTCGCTCCACAGCAGCGAGTACATCGCCAGCTCGACCTGGTTGGGCGGCCCGCCCTGCTTCTCGCAGATCAGCTCGTACTCGCCCTCGGTCAGCCCGAGCGAGATCGCGTCCTCGAGCGTCGGCAGGGTTGCGCTGTCAGGCAACGAGGGCCTCCACCGTCATCCGCATCGACTCGAACAGCTTCAGCCCGTCGGCGGAGCCTCCGATCAGCTCGTCAACGGCGTGCTCGGGATGGGGCATCAGGCCCATCACGTTGCCCTCCGCGTTGCAGACGCCGGCGATGTCGTGCAGCGAGCCGTTGAAGTTCTGGCCGGGGCCGTAGCGCAGGACGAACTGGCCCTGCTCGTCCATCTCGGCGAGCGTCCGCTCGTCGGCGTACCAGCGCCCCCACGAGTGCTTGGCCGGGATGCTGAGCGTTTCGCCGAGCGCGCACGCGCGGGTGAACGAGCCGCCGCTGTTCAGCACCTCGACGTCGACCTGCCGGGAGGTGAAGCGCAGGTTGACGTTCGGCAGCAGGGCGCCGGGCAGCAACCGCGCCTCGCAGAGGACCTGGAAGCCGTTGCAGATGCCGAGCACGAGCCCGCCTTCGCGGGCGAACTCGATCACCGACTCCATCGCCGGCGAGAAGCGCGCGATCGCCCCGGCGCGCAGGTAGTCGCCATAGGAGAAGCCGCCCGGCACGACGATCGCGTCGGCCCCCTGCAGGTCGCGGTCGCGGTGCCAGATCAGCTCGGCGTCGCCGACCATGCGGACCGCCTCCAGCGCGTCGACCTCGTCGCACGATCCGGGGAACTGGAGAACGCCGAACTTCATCGCGCCTCGAGCGAGGCGACCGCATCGGCGTCGCCCGGATCGATTCGGTGCAGCCCCTCGATTCCGTCGAAGTCGCGGTCCGGGCTCAGGATCGCGTCGATGCCCCGGTTTAGCGCCTGCGCGGCGAAGATCGCGTCGCGCATGTCGAGACGCTCGTGCTCGCACCAGAGCTCGAGGGCGCGCTCGACATCGGTCTGCGTCACCTCGTGCAACGGGCAGATCTCGGTCACGTCGAGGGCTGACCGAGCAGCCGCGCGCCGTTCGGTCGAGCGGCTGGAGCGAACGTAGGCGAACTCGTGGATCAGCTCCACGCTGGCTTCCCCCGCAAGCTCGCCCTCGCCCTGCGCGGAGATGATCGCGCGACATGGCTCGCGGTACTCGTGCTCGCTTCCCACCGCATAGAGGAAGACGCTGGTGTCGAACAGGAAGCGACGCACCCGTGGATTAGAGTTCCTCGTCGCGGACGGCGTGAGACCTCACGGGTGCGGCGTACCTGCCCTCGATCATCTGGCGCTTCATCTCCGACCAGTCCTCGACGGGCATCGGCTCGGCGGCGAGCAGCCGCTGGGCCGCTTCGGCGCGTGCATCCCGTGTCCCCTGGGCTAGCTTCTCGTCGATCGCCTCGCGGATCAAAGCCCCAAGGGAGATGCCGCGCTCCTCCGCGAGCCGGCGTAGGCGCTCGTGCAGCTCGTCGTCGAGCAGTAGTTGGGTCCTGCGGGTGAGCATAGCTACATGCACACCTTAGCATGCGCATGCGCTGCCATTGCGAGGTTGGCGCTTCCGACTCAGCGGAGCAGCTCGATCTCGTAGTCCTCGACGAGCGGGTTGGCGAGGAGCTTCTCGCACAGCGGCCGCAGCTGGGACTCCTCGGCGACGTCGAGCTCGACGAGGCGCCCGACGTGGACGTTCGCGACGCCCTCGAAGCCGAGCGCCGGCAGGGCGCGCTCGACGGCGACCCCCTGCGGGTCGAGGATCCCGGCCTTGGGCCGGATCAGGACGCGGGCTCTCATCGCGCCCCGGACTCGGCCAGCCACTCCGCGAACGGACGGCCGGTGATCCGCTCGTAGGCCTCGATGTAGCGCTGCCGCGTCCCGGCGACGACGTCGTCGGGGATCGCGGGCGCGGGCGGCAGCTTGTCCCAGCCGCTGCCCGAGGCCCAGTCGCGGACGTACTGCTTGTCGAAGCTCGGCTGGCCGTGACCGACCTCGTAGCCGTCGGCGGGCCAGTAGCGGGAGGAGTCGGGGGTGAGCACCTCGTCGCCGACGACCAGCTCGCCGCGCTCGTCCAGGCCGAACTCGAACTTCGTGTCGGCCAGGATCACGCCGTGCTCGCGGGCGTGGTCGGCCGCGAAGGAGTAGAGCTCGATCGAGGCGTCGCGGACGCGCGCCATCAGGCCGGGGTCGCCGACGAGCTCGGCGGCGCGATCGAAGTCGATCGCCTCGTCGTGGCCCTCCTCGGCCTTCGTGGAGGGCGTGAAGATCGGCTCGGGAAGCTGCGCGGACTCCTGCAGGCCGGCGGGCAGGGCGATGCCCGAGACGGCGCCCGTCGCCTGGTAGTCCTTCCAGCCGGAACCCGTGATGTAGCCGCGCACGATGCACTCGACCGGCAGCATCTTCAGCCGGCGCACCGCGAGCGCCCGGCCGCGGACCTCCTCGGGCACGCCCTCGGTCGCCGAGACGAGGTGGTTGGCGACGATCTGGCTCGTCTTCTGAAACCAGAACACGGACAGCCCCGTGAGCACCCGCCCCTTGTCGGGAATCGGCGTCGGGTGGACCGCGTCGTAGGTCGAGATGCGGTCGCTGGCGACCATCAGCAGCTGCTCCTCGCCGGAGGCGGCGGGACCCAGCTCGTACATCTCGCGGACCTTCCCGCTGGCGATCAAAGGGAGGTCGGCGAGGCTCGTCGTCACGTGAGGCGATGCTACCAGCGGGGGCGGCGAAGAATCGGGGAGGATCGGCCGGCGCTCCGTGCCGGCCTCAGGCGATCTCGTCGAGACGCGCGACGATCTTCTCGCCGTGGCGGATGAAGTGGCCGAAGGAGAAGATCTCGTCCAGGTCGAGCCCGGCGGCGCGCTCGTCGGCTTCGAGCAGCTCGCGCAGCGGGATTCCCTCGTCCCACGCTCGCTGAGCGAGCTCCTGGGCCACGCGGTAGGCGTCGTCGCGGCTCGAGCCCGCCTCCACGAGCGCGAGCAGGACGCGCTGGGAGAAGAGCGCCCCGTGGGTCAGCTCGAGGTTCGCGAGCATCCTGTTCGCGTCGATCGTCATGCCCTCCACGAGCGCGATCGTGCGGTGCTGGAGGTAGTCGATCAGGATCGTCGAGTCGGGCAGGATCACGCGCTCGACCGAGGAGTGCGAGATGTCGCGCTCGTGCCACAGGGCGACGTTCTCGAGCGCGGCCTGGGCGTTGCCGCGCAGCACCCGTGCCAGCCCGGAGATCTGCTCGGCCTTGATCGGGTTGCGCTTGTGGGGCATCGCCGAGGAGCCCTTCTGCCCGGCGCGGAACGGCTCCTGAACCTCCCGCACCTCGGTGCGCTGGAGGTGGCGGATCTCGGTCGCGAAGCGCTCGAGCCCGGCGCCGGCAAGCGCGATCGCCGAGAGCAGCTCGGCGTGGCGGTCGCGCGCGACGACCTGCGTCGAGACGTCCTCGCGCTCCAGGCCGAGCCGCGCGAGCACCCGCGCCTCGTAGTCGGGGTCGGTCGCCGCGTAGGTCCCGACGGCCCCCGAGATCGCGCCGACGCGCACCCGCTCGAAAGCTCGCTCCAGGCGCTCGGCGTTGCGGTGGGCCTCGAAGGCGAAGCCCGCGAGCTTGATGCCGAAGGTCGTCGGCTCGGCGTGGACCCCGTGGGTCCGTCCCACGCACAGCGTCCCGGCGTGCTCGCGGGCCCGCGCCGCGAGCGCGGCGACGAGCTCCCGGGCGCCCGCCACGACGACCTCGCCGACGGCCGACAGCTGCAGCGCGAGCGCGGTGTCGAGGACGTCCGAGGAGGTCAGGCCGAAGTGGATCCAGCGTCCCGCCGGGCCGGCCGAGGCGCCGAGCACATCGACGAACGCCGCCATGTCGTGGTCGGTGACGCGCTCGCGCTCGTCGACCGCCTCGACCGTGAAGCTCGCCGCACGGACCGCGTCGAGCTCGGCCTCGCTCGGGCCGCCGTCGCCGAGCAGGGTGGGCAGCTCTTCGCAGGCCGCGACCTCGACCCGCCGCCATGTCTCCATGCGCGCCTCGTCGGTCCATAGCTCGCCGAGCGCGGGGCGGGTGTAACGGGGGATCACTTCAGCGGATTATCTCACCGGCGCGGCTCGGAGCCCGAAAGGGTCCGGTCACGCACCGAGGATCTTGGCGGCGAGGACGGCGCCGTTGCGGGCGTTGTCGAGCCCCACACAAGCGACCGGCACGCCCGGCGGCATCTGCACGATCGAGAGGATCGCGTCGAGCCCGCCGGCCGCCGTCAGGCGGCCCGACAGCGGCACTCCGATCACCGGCACCTCCGTGTGGGCGGCGACCGCCCCGGGCAGGGCGGCGGAGATACCGGCGCCGGCGATGATCACCCGCACGCCGCGGGAGCGCGCGGACTTGGCGTACTCGGCGACGAGGTCGGGCTGGCGATGGGCGGACATCACCCGGACCTCGTGGGCGATGCCGCGTTTCTCGAGCTCGTCGGCCGCCTTCTGCATCTGCTCCATGTCGCTCTCGGAGCCCATCACGATCCCGACGAGCGCGCCGTCGACGTCGAACTCCTCCAGCTGGGCCTGGACCTCCTCGCCGGTGCCCGGCTCAGGAACGAGCGAGATGCCCGGGGGGGCCGGACTCCCCTCCTGTGCCTGTGGCTGCTCGCCCGCGTTGTCCTGACCACTCATGTCGCGGGAGCATACGTGTTGGGCTCCCCGCCGCGCCGCCCAGGCCTCGACCTTGGTCTAGCTCCGCGCCCGCTTGGCACCTGTAGCCTGGACGTATGCTGCGCAGGCTCAGGCCCCGCCTCACGTACGCGAACGTCGCCGCGACGCTCGCGCTCGTCTTCGCGATGGGCGGCAGCGCGGTCGCCGCGAGCCACTACCTGATCACCTCCAAGAAGCAGATCAGCCCGAAGGCGCTGAAGGAAATAGCGGCCACGGGCAAGCCGGGCGCCGCCGGGGCGAGCGGGCCCGCCGGGCCGGAAGGCAAGCAGGGCGCCGAAGGCAAGCCCGGGCCGCAAGGCGAAGTCGGCCCGAAAGGCATTCAGGGCATCGAAGGCAGGCCGGGGGCGATCGGCGAAAAGGGCAACACGAGCCTCCCCGCCGTGGTCTGGAACAAGTCGATCAAAACACCGGGCGAAAGCATCTCCAAACCGAAAGTGGTCGTGCTCGAAAAAGTCGGGAACTTCACGATCACGGGTCACTGCTACGTCTCGGGATTGGAAACGGTCGCCGACACCTACATCGAAACGAGCGAAGAAGGCGCCGTGTTCGCCGAAACCGGCGGCCTCGAAGAAGAACTGGAAAAAGGCGAAGCGATCCCGGTCGGCACCGGCCTCGCGAAGAGCCTGACCGAAAAACACGAACACGCCTTCTCCGGGCCCTCCGAAGGCCCCTTCGCGGCACAGTCGAAAAACGGCTCGATCGCCCTCGAGGGCTCGGCCAACAACGGCGTCTTCCTCGGCGACAAAGAAGAACCTGCCTGCTACTTCAGCGGCACGGTCACCGAAGAGAAATAGCTCCGGCTCGGCCCCGCGGGGCTACAGGGAGTTGATGAAGTCCTCGACCGGGATCGCCGCGAGCGTCTCGTAGCGCCCGGTTCCGCGCGAGCCGAGCTCGAGCGAGACACGGGCCATCGTGCCCTCGTCGGGCGCCTCGATGATCGAGATGAAGTCGACGTGGCCGAGCGTCGCCCACTGCGCCTTGACGGTCGCGCCCATCTGCTCGACCTCCTTGTTGACCTCCTGAATCCGGTTCGGGTTGTTCTTGACCGTCTGAACGCCCTCCGGCGTGAGGGTCGTGAGCATGATGTAGGTGGGCATTGTTCTCCTCCGGTCGGTTTGCGCGCGGGGCGGGTGGGGCGTTGCCGATCGTTCTACCCGATCGGGCGGGCGAGAGCGACCCCTTGTGCGCCCGGCGACCGACGGCCGATCCCCGCGCCCTGGAGCGCGGGGATCGCGGCGGCCCTAGTCGAAGATCGCGAAGACGCCCTCAGGGGCGGCTTTGCCTTCTTTGTTGTAGGTGTGAATCGCCACCGTGGTACCCGTGGCGCACTCTTCGAAGATGACCTCGATGAACGGCCCCATGTCCACGCTCGCGAAGCCCGGCTGGCTACCGCCGCCGAGGGGGTTGAGCCCGGCGATCCCGACGTGCACCGCCGACGGGTTGCTGAGTTCGAGGCAATACACGCCTTCTCCGGGCGATTTGCCGGGGGTCATTTTCGCGATCCCCTTGGAGTTGCCTTCGAGTTTGCCCGTCGAGCTGACTTCGGCGTAGGCGACGGCCGTTCCGTCGAGGCCGTTTTTGCCGGCCGCGCCTTCTTTGCCGCCCGCCCCGTCTTTACCGGCCGAGCCCGGGGAGCCCGGTGAGCCCGCCGGCCCCGCGGTGTTCCAGCTCAGTTTCGATTCGCCCTTCTTGCATTTCGGCTTTTTCGCGTAGATGTGCGCCGATCCGTTCTTCTTCACGCACGCGTAGAGCGTCGAGGCGGATGCCTGCGGGACGACCGCGAGCGCGCTGATCAGGAAAGCGCCGGCGGTCGCGGCGGCGAGCATCGCGCGCCGCCCGGTCCGTGTCGTCATTCTGGGTCTTCCTCCAGTCCTCTAATCGGGACCGGTCCGATGCGCGGCGGCCCCCTACCGCTCCGTCAGTTGCCTGACAGAGCCCGATCGGCGGATCGTCGCACCTGCTTCGGACCTCCAAGCGCCGTCTCGGCGTTTGTTTGGTCGCACCCGCGAGGGGCGGCCGCGCGCCCACCCTCGCTCAGCCACCTCTGGGCCGGCGACGCCGTATCGTCGTCGCAGCGCCCGGCCAACCGAGCTCGGGCATCCAACGAGGGGAACAGCATGCGCAAGCGCCTCACCTACGCGAACGTCGCCGCGACGCTCGCGCTGGTCTTCGCAATGAGCGGCGGAGCACTCGCAGCGAACAGCTACCTGATCAGCTCGACCAAGCAGATCAGTCCGAAGGTGCTCAAGAAGCTCAAGGGTGCCCGCGGCAGGACCGGAGCGCGCGGCGCGAATGGGGCGGCAGGCGCACCCGGAGCTCCCGGAGCTCCCGGCGGCGCGGGCAAGGAAGGGCCGCGCGGCCCCTCCGACGTCTGGGAAGTGCGGCTTGCGGAATCGAGCGCGGAGACCGAAGCCTCGACGTACAAGTCGCTGACCCTGGCGGGGTTGCCAGCTGGGACCTACTCGATCTCCGCCAAGGCCACGATCTGGCCCCAGGGAACCAACCCCGGCTCCGCGACCTGCGTGCTCCAGGCGGGAGCCGACAGCGACGCGAGCTGGACGCCCACGTCCACCGTGAACACCTTCTACGTGACGGTCGACACCGAGCTCACCCACACCTTCACGGCGACCGGGTCGGTGGTCATGAGCTGCACGGCACAGAACAAATGGATCCTCTATGAGGCGCCCGGGGAAGCCGACACCCGCATCGTCGCCGTGCGCGTCGAAAGCAGCCACGCCTCGGTGAGCGGCGCCGCGTAGCGCAGCTTCGTCGCTTCGACGCCGAGGCTCGACCTCACAGCGCTGAGCGGGGACGCGTCGGTCTCCCGCTCGGCGCTTCGCCTCAGGCGTCGACGGCGGTCGCGGCCGCCGCCTTCTCGATCTGGAGCTCGCCCTCGCGCGCCCCGATCGCGACCGTCTCCCCGTCGCGGATCTCGCCCTGCAGCAGCGCCAGGGCGAGTTTGTCCGTCAGCTGCTTCTGGATCACCCGGCGCAGCGGACGGGCCCCGTAGGCGGGGTCGTAGCCCATGTTGCCGAGCAGCACCTTGGCCTCATCGGTGAGCGTCACCTCGATGCCCTTCTCGGCGAGGCGCCCGAGCACCCGGTCGACCTGCAGCTCGACGATCTCCGAGAGCTGCTCGCGGCTCAGCGGCGCGAAGCGCACGACGTCGTCGAGCCGGTTGACGAACTCAGGTTTGAAGTGTTCGAGCAGCGCGTTGCGCGCGGCCGTGTCGTCCAGCCCCTCGGGGATCGGAATGTTGGAGGTCATGATCAGAACCGTGTTCTTGAAGTCCACGGTCCGGCCCTGGCCGTCGGTCAGGCGGCCGTCGTCCATCACCTGCAGCAGCGTGTTGAACACGTCCCCGTGGGCCTTCTCGATCTCGTCGAGCAGGACGACCGAGTAGGGCCGGCGGCGGACCGCCTCGGTCAGCTGGCCGCCCTCTTCGTAGCCGACGTAGCCGGGGGGCGCGCCGACGAGCCGCGACACGGAGTGTTTCTCCATGTACTCGGACATGTCGATGCGGATCATCGCCTCCTGGGAGTCGAACATGAACTCGGCGAGCGCCCGCGCCAGCTCGGTCTTGCCGACGCCGGTCGGACCGAGGAACAGGAACGAGCCGATCGGCCGGTCCGGGTCCTGCAGCCCGGCGCGGGAGCGCCGCAGCGCGGTCGCGACCGCTTCGACCGCCTCGTCCTGGCCGATCACCCGTTCGTGCAGCCGCTCCTCCATGTGGATCAGCTTCTCGGTCTCGCCCTCGAGCAGCCGGCTGACGGGAATCCGCGTCCAGCGCGCGACGACCTCGGCGACGTCGTCGGCGTCGACCTCCTCCTTCAGGAAGACCGGCGCGCCGCCGGCGGCCTCGTCCTCGCGCTGCTCGAGCTCTGAGAGCTTGCGTTCGAGCTCGGGGATGTCCTGGTAGAGGAGTTCCGAGGCGCGCGCGAGGTCGGACTCGCGCTGCGCCCGCTCGGCATCGAGGCGCGCTTGCTCGAGGCGGTCTTTCAACGCGGAGACCTCGTCGATCGCGTGCTTCTCGTTCTGCCAGCGCGCCTTCATCTCCGCCGAGCGCTCCTTCAGCTCGGCCAGCTCCCGCTCCAAAGCCTCTCGCCGATCGGCCGAGGCCGCGTCGGTCTCCTTCTCCAGCGACGTCAGCTCGATCTCAAGCTGCATCACGCGCCGGTCGACCTCGTCGATCTCGGTCGGCACCGAGTCGATCTCGATGCGGATCCCGGATGCCGCCTCGTCGACCAGGTCGATCGCCTTGTCGGGCAGGAAGCGGTCGGCGATGTAGCGGTCCGAGAGCGTCGCCGCGGCGATCAGGGCGCTGTCCTGAATACGGACTTTGTGGTGCTCTTCGTAGCGGCCCTTCAGGCCGCGCAGGATCGCGATCGAGTCGGCCACCGAGGGCTCGCCGACCATCACCGGCTGGAAGCGCCGCTCGAGCGCCGCGTCCTTCTCGATGTGCTTGCGGTACTCGTCGAGCGTCGTCGCCCCGACCGCGCGCAGTTCCCCGCGGGCGAGCATCGGCTTGAGCAGGTTGGCCGCGTCGACGGCGCCTTCGGCGGCGCCCGCGCCGACGATCGTGTGGAGCTCGTCGAGGAACAGGATCACGTTGCCCTGCGCCTCGGAGACCTCTTTGAGCACCGCCTTCAGCCGGTCCTCGAACTCGCCGCGGTACTTCGCCCCGGCGATCAGGGAGCCGATGTCGAGCGCGATCACGCGCCGTTCCCGCAGCGTCTCGGGGATGTCGCCGGAGACGATCCGCTGCGCGAGGCCCTCGACGATCGCGGTCTTGCCGACGCCCGGCTCGCCGATCAGGACGGGGTTGTTCTTGGTGCGACGGGAGAGCACCTGGATCACGCGCCGGATCTCCTCGTCGCGGCCGATCACCGGGTCGAGCTTGCCTTCCTCGGCGACCGCGGTCAGGTCGCGCCCGTAGCGCTCGAGCGCCTCGTATTTCTCCTCGGGGGACTGGTCGGTGACGCGATTGGAGCCGCGCACCTCGCCGAGCGCCTTCAGGACCTGCTCGCGAGACGCGCCGTAGGAGCGGAGCTCCTGACCGGGCGAGCCCTTGGTCGCGGCGAGCGCGAGCAGCATGTGCTCGGTCGAGACGTACTCGTCGCCGAGGTCCTTCGCCTCGCGCTCGGCGTCCTGCAGCACCTGGGTCAGCTCGGCCGAGGGCTGGGTGCCCTCGCCCGGGACGCCCTCGGCGAACTTCGGCAGGCCGCCGAGGACGCCCGAGATCTGGTCGATGAGGGCTTTGACGTTGACGCCGACCCGCTCGAGCACCGCGGGCACGAGTCCGCCGGGGGCGTCCGCGGCGGTCCGCTGCCCGTCGCCGAGCAGCACGCGCATCAGGTGCGCGGGGACGACCTGCGGGTTGCGCGCCTCCTGCGCGAGGCGCGCGGAGGACGCGAGCGCCTCCTGGGACTTGATCGTGAAACGGTCAGGCTGCATCTTTCCCTCCGGGGCGTGGCTTTCTCGGCGGCAGTGCGGGGAACGGCGAGCGCGCGTCGGCGGCGCGGATCAGCTCGAGGTTCGAGCGCGGCGAGGGCACGAGCTCGGCGCGGAAGGAGCGGCGCACCTCCTCGAGCTGCTCGGCGAGGCGGACCTGCGCCTTCACGGCTTCGGTTTCGATCTCCTCGATCCGCGAGTGCATCGCTTCGATCTCCCGCTCGAGGTCGAGCACCCGCTCGACCCCCGCGAGGTTGAGGCCCAGCTCGGCCGTCATCGCCTGGATGCGGCGGAGCTTCTCGACGTCCTCCTGGGAGTACAGCCGCGTGCCCTTCGGCGAGCGCTGCGGCTCGATCAAGCCGCGGGCCTCGTACATGCGGAGCGTCTGCGGGTGCATGTTCGCGAGCTGCGCGGCGACGGAGATCATGAACACGCCGCGGTCGGTCTCAACCTCGATCCGCGTGACCGTCGGCACCTGCAGGCGGCGCCGCACAGGCCGGCCGGACGAGCCTTCGCCGAGCGTGCTCATCGCTCGCCTCCCGTCGGCGCGTCGCCGGCCGTCTGCGTCGTCGAGCCGGCCGCGCCGTTGCCGAACAGGCCCGCGCGCGGGTCCTCGGAGCCGAGCGACTTTTCGAGCTCTTCGACCGCGTGGCGCTGCTCGTCGGAGAGGTGGTCGGGCACGTCGATCACGAAGCGGTAGTGGATGTCACCTTTCTGAGGCCCACCCGCCCCGCCGCCGCCGAGCTTTGGCGGCCCCTCGCCGCGCAGCCGCTGGACGGTCCCGCTCTGGGTCCCCGGCGGGACGCGCAGCGTCTTGGTCCCGTTCAACGTCGGCACCTTCACGTCGGCGCCGCGCAGCGCCTCGGGGATGCTCAGCGGGACCTCGACCTCGAGGTTGTCGCCCTTGCGCCTGAACGTCGGCGAGGGGGCGACCTTCGTGATCAGGTAGAGGTCGCCGGGCGGGCCGCCGTTGCGGCCCGGCTCGCCCTTGCCGGCGAGCCGGATGCGGCTGCCGTCCTTGACCCCGGCGGGGATGTTCACGCGCAGCTTCTTGACGGTCCGCACGACGCCGCTGGCCTGGCAGGTCGGGCAGGGGTCCTCGATCACGGTCCCGGCGCCGCCGCAGCGCGAGCAGGGCTGGGAGATGGAGAACATCCCCTGGCCCTGCGTCTCGATTCCGCGGCCCTCGCAGTTGGGGCACACGACGGGGGTCGTGCCGGGCTTGGCGCCCGTGCCGTGGCAGGAGGGGCAGGTCGCGCGCATCGGCACCTGCAGCGGCACCTGCGCGCCCGCGATCGCCTGGTCGAACGTGATCGAGACCTGCGCTTCGAGGTCCGGGCCACGCTCGGAGCGAGGCCGCGTGCGAACCCGCCGGCCGCTCGCCGAGCCGCCGAACAGGTTGGAGAGGATGTCCCCCATCGAGGAGCCGTCGAAGTCGAAGTTCCCGAAGCCGCCGAAGCCGCCGCCGGGACCCGCGCCGGTGCTGAACGGCCCCGTGCCGCTGTCGTACTGCTTGCGCTTCTCTGGGTCGCCGAGGACGTCGTGGGCCTGGGAGATCTCCTTGAAGCGAGCCTCCGCGTTCTTGTCCCCGGGGTTCGTGTCGGGGTGGTACTGACGGGCCAGCTTGCGGTAGGCCTTCTTGATCTCCTCGGCGGTCGCGCGCTTCTCGACGCCGAGCGTCTTGTAGTAATCGGGCCGAGCCGCCATCTCGTGCTCCTCCTCAGGCGGACACGACGACCCGGGCCGGGCGCAGGATGCTCTCGCCCAGCCTGTAGCCGTCCTGGTAGACCTCGACGACGGTGCCGCCGGCTCCGCCGTCGCTTGCCGGAGCCGTCGCGACCGCCTCGTGGAGCGATGGGTCGAACGGCTCGCCGTCGGGACGGAACGACTCGATCCCGGCTCGCGCTAGCGCCGCCGCGAGCTCGGCGCGGACGAGCCGCACGCCCTTCAGCAGCGGGTCGTCTTCCTCGGCCGCCTCGATCGCGCGGTCGAGATTGTCGAGCGCCGGCAGCAGCTCCTTCGCGAGCCCCGCGGCGCCGCGCTCCTGCGCGGCCGCAGCCTCGCGCGCGACGCGCTTGCGGTAGTTCTCGAAGTCCGCCTGGGTGCGCTGCGCGAGCGCGAGGTACTCGTCGCGCTGCGCGGCGACCTTCACGAGCTCGTCGAGGTCGCCCTCGATCTGCGCGGCGCCGTTGGCGTCGGGGGCCTCGGCCTGCTCGGGCGCAGAGACGCCCGCGACGGGCGCCCCCTCCCCGGGCCGCTCGGGGCTCGGAGAGGGGTTCTCGACGGCCGCCTCGGCCGCGCTGTTGTCGATGTCCGTCATGCTCTGGACCTACGCCTTCGGCTCGTCCACGACCTCGGCGTCGACGACGTCCTCCTCCTCGGAGGACGCCTCCGCGTCCGGCGTCGCCCCGTTGCCGTTGCCCGCGCTCGCCGCCTGCTCCTGGGCGCGCTGGTACATCGCCTCGGAGACGGCGTGGAAGGCCGTCTGGAGCTCCTCGGCCTTGGCGTTGATCGCCGCGGCGTCGTCTGACTCGAGCACCTCGCGGACGCCCTTGATGGCCTCCTCGATGCGCGTCTTGGAATCCGCGTCGATCTGGTCGCCCAGCTCGCCGAGCTGTTTCTCGGCCTGGTAGGCGGCGTTCTCGCCGTTGTTCCGAGCCTCGGCCAGCTCGCGGGCGCGCCGGTCGTCCTCGGCGTGGGACTCCGCGTCGGAGACCATGTTCTTGATTTCCTCGTCGGAGAGGCCGGAGCCGGCCTTGATCTCGATCTTCTGCTCCTTGCCCGTCCCCAGGTCCTTCGCGGAGACGTTGAGGATCCCGTTGGCGTCGATGTCGAAGGCGACCTCGATCTGCGGGATCCCGCGCGGCGCCGGGGGGA
>Ga0134125_10004233_pt1 | contig 16431 bp, 19 predicted proteins | sample KB31751_FD_96464 | JGI IMG/M metagenome (GOLD analysis project Ga0134125, IMG submission 96464) | Terrestrial soil microbial communities with excess Nitrogen fertilizer from Kellogg Biological Station, Michigan, USA - KB3-175-1 | ecosystem: Environmental > Terrestrial > Soil > Unclassified ...
CTAAAAAACAGAGTATTGGAATTGCTTTACCAGAAGGCGACACTGGATAAAGTGATTAAAGAGTTAGAAGAGTTGTTTCTTAAGCATACAGTCCCGATAAGGCATAATCGCAATAATCAAAGAGATACTCAAAAATACCGCTATAAAGACAAGCCTTTTGTAACTAAAAATCAAAAAGATAGCTTATGAAATTGCTTAACTTAATGACATTGGATTAACGCCTGCGGCCGTATGAGCGGGAAGCGTGGTGGATTTTGGGATTGCCATAATTAGTACGGGTTGCTAAATGTATCCTTGCTCAGAAAGCCTGTTAATAACGGAATTGACATCCACCGTATCGTATTCGTTTTTTAAATAAATTTCGGCGAGGATGGCCGTTTGAGCGACAATTTTAACATAGGTAATTACTCTTGCCCCGCCGGATTTGCCTTTTGATGAACCGGTAATAGCAAGGCGTATTTTGTATACATTTTTTCCAAGGTCGGTACCGATAGTTGGATTTTCAGCAAGCTGATCTGCCAATAAACTGATATCCGATAAAATCTGCCTGTGCTTTTTCGCGATACGCTTCAGGTCTTTTTTAAAACCGGAAGTTAAGACAACGTTAAATGCCATTGTTAAGGCCGGCTTCTATTTCCCTGATAGCTTCCTTAGCATTTTGCAACGTCGTTTTACCCGCTTCCCAATCCTTTATTTCTGCGAATGACTTTTTGAGCTTTTCTGATAATTTTTCTTCTTCTCTGCCAAGCCCCGCGCTCTTGTCCACTTTATAGTTTAAGCCAAATCGTGTAAGGATCTCTTTTATTACGGGTAAATCCTTGTCGTTATCTATGTTTACTGTTAAGGTGGTCATAATACAAATTTAAAAAATTAAATCGTTATAGTAAAGATGAAAAGGCAAACGCCCTGATAAAAAGCACTGTTTATGACTTACCATGAGTTGCTTTCCCAACCTTACAACTTTACAACGTTTTAACCTTACAACAAGCATGAAAAACTTTTTCATCCAACCTCTTGAAAATCAAAAATAAGTCCCTACCTTTGCAGTCCTTAAAATAAGTGCGCCGTGTTGGTGCCGTAAGGATAAAAAAGTAAAGACAAAAAAGCAAAAATGCCTACTATTCAACAATTAGTTAGAAAAGGTAGAGTAGCTCTGGTCGACAAGAGTAAGTCGCCGGCGTTGGACAGCTGTCCACAGCGAAGAGGCGTGTGCACCCGTGTGTACACCACTACCCCTAAAAAACCAAACTCAGCAATGCGTAAAGTGGCCCGTGTGCGCCTTACCAACGGTAAAGAGGTGAATGCCTACATTCCCGGTGAAGGGCACAACTTACAGGAGCACTCGATCGTGTTGATACGCGGCGGACGTGTTAAGGACCTTCCAGGTGTACGTTACCACATCATTCGTGGTGCATTGGATACATCGGGTGTTGCGGGCCGTAACCAGCGCCGTTCAAAATATGGTACTAAACGCCCAAAACCAGGTCAGGCCGGTGCCGCTCCTGCAAAAGGTAAAAAGAAATAATTGGAGGATAGATAGCCATGAGAAAGTCAAAACCAAAAAAGAGAATTATCCTTCCTGATCCAAAGTTCAACGATACTTTGGTTACAAGGTTTGTAAATAACATGATGTACGATGGTAAGAAATCGACCGCGTACGCTATATTTTATAACGCAGTTGAAATTGTTGAGAAGAAAACCAGCGAAAACGGTTTGGAGACCTGGAAAAAAGCTTTGAACAATGTAATGCCGGCCGTTGAGGTAAAGAGCCGCCGCGTGGGTGGCGCCAACTTCCAGGTGCCAACCGAAGTGAGGGCCGAGCGTAAAATAGCTTTAGGCATGAAATGGCTGATCAGCTATGCCCGCCGTCGTGGTGAAAAAACGATGATGGAAAAACTGGCCGGCGAGATCATGTCTGCCGCCAAAGGCGAAGGTGCTGCGGTAAAGAAGAAAGAGGATACGCATAAAATGGCCGAGGCTAACAAAGCGTTCTCGCACTTCCGTTTCTAAAATTGGATTACACCGATTGGAGAAGGATTACACCGATTAAATATTCGGATTACACTGATTTAGTATGATTGCATAAAATCAGTGAAATCGCAGAAGATCGGTGAAATCAATGTCAAAATCGGTGAAATCAAAAAAAAATTAGTATGTCAAGAGATCTTAAATATACAAGAAATATAGGTATTGCCGCTCACATCGATGCCGGTAAAACCACTACGACCGAGCGTATTCTTTACTACTCGGGTTTTAGCCATAAGATAGGTGAGGTACACGAGGGCGCGGCTACCATGGACTGGATGGCGCAGGAACAGGAGCGTGGTATCACCATCACTTCGGCTGCTACCACCATTGACTGGAAATACAGGGGTCAAAGCTATCACATCAACATCATCGATACACCGGGACACGTTGACTTTACCGTTGAGGTAAACCGTTCGCTGCGTGTACTGGAAGGCTTGGTGTTTTTGTTCTCGGCTGTCGACGGTGTTGAGCCGCAATCGGAAACCAACTGGAGGCTTGCCAATAACTATAACGTTGCCCGTATCGGTTTCGTAAATAAAATGGACCGCAGTGGCGCCGACTTTTTGAATGTCGTAAAACAGGTGAAAACGATGCTGGGCAGTAACGCTGTGCCATTGCAATTGCCTATTGGCTCTGAAGAACACTTCAAGGGCGTTGTCGACCTGATCAACTGGAAAGGTATTGTATGGAACGAGCATGATAAAGGGATGACCTTTACCGAGGTTCCGATCCCTGCAGACATGATAGAGGAAGCGACTGAGTGGAGAGAGAAATTGCTGGAGTCGGTTGCTGAATATGATGAGGGTTTGATGGAGAAATTCTTCGATGCTCCGGATACCATCACCGAACGCGAAGTATTGGACGCTTTACGCAAAGCTGTGCTTGACGCTAAGATCGTTCCTATGGTTTGTGGTTCATCCTTCAAAAACAAAGGTGTACAAACCATGCTGGATTATGTGATGGAATTATTGCCTTCGCCATTGGATGTAAATGGGATTGTTGGCCATAACCCGGATACAGGGGCAGAAATCGTACGTCAGCCATCAGAAAAAGAACCATTTGCGGCATTGGCGTTTAAAATTGCAACCGACCCATTCGTAGGCCGTTTGTGCTTTATCCGCGTATATTCGGGTAACCTGGAAGCAGGCTCGTATGTGTACAACATGCGTTCGGAAAATAAGGAGCGCATATCGCGTATATTCCAGATGCATGCCAATAAGCAAAACCCTATTCCTAACGTAGGTGCAGGTGATATTGCGGCTGTGGTGGGCTTTAAGGATATTAAAACAGGCGATACGCTTTGCGATGAGAAACACCAGATCGTACTGGAGTCGATGAACTTTCCAGAGCCGGTTATCGGTTTAGCTATCGAGCCTAAAACACAGGCCGACGTAGATAAGCTGGGTTTGGCGCTTGGTAAATTATCTGAAGAGGATCCGACCTTCCGTGTAAAAACCGACGAAGAAACCGGCCAAACCGTTATTTCGGGTATGGGCGAGCTTCACCTGGATATCATTATGGACCGCTTAAAACGCGAGTTTAAAGTGGAAGTTAACCAGGGCGCTCCGCAGGTTGCTTACAAAGAAGCCATTACAGGCACCACACAGCACCGCGAGGTTTACAAGAAACAAACCGGTGGTCGTGGTAAATTTGCCGATATACAGATCGTTGTTTCGCCAAGTGACGAAAATGCACCTGGCCTGCAATTTGTGAACGAGATCACAGGCGGATCAATACCACGTGAATTTATTCCGTCGGTTGAAAAAGGCTTCAAAGCAGCGATGGACAACGGCGTATTGGCGGGGTATCCGCTGCAAAATATGAAGGTGCGTTTGATCGACGGATCGTTCCACGCAGTCGATTCGGATGCGTTATCGTTCGAGATCGCTGCACGTACCGCTTATCGCGAAGCGTTGCCAAAATGTAAGCCGGTATTGCTGGAGCCGATTATGAAAATCGAGATATTAACCCCTGAAGAAAACATGGGTGATGTGATAGGTGACATGAACCGCCGCCGCGGCCAGCTTTTGGGCATGGACTCGCGCGCCGGGGCGCAGGTAATTAAAGCTACCGTGCCGTTATCAGAGATGTTTGGCTATGTAACCCAGTTGCGTACCATCACTTCGGGCCGTGCAACTTCAACCATGGAGTTTGACCACTACGCCGAAGCGCCGCGCGCCGTACAGGATGAGGTGATAGCGAAAGCGAAGGGTAAGAGAGCTGCAGCGAATGCGTAATTAACGATTGCACCGATTATAAAATGATTTCACCGATTTCGGTGTAATCACAAAAAATCGGTATAATCATAAAATAATAAACGGTCAGTGTATAGTTAATAGCTCTTATAGCTGACCAATTAACAAATCGGTGAAATCACCCCTAATCGGTGAAATCCCATAACAAAAACAAGATGAGCCAAAGGATCAGAATCAAATTAAAATCGTACGATTACAACCTGGTTGATAAATCAGCCGAGAAGATCGTAAAAACAGTAAAGCCTACGGGCGCTGTAGTTAGCGGACCACTACCGCTGCCAACCGAAAAGAAAATTTTCACCGTGCTGCGTTCACCGCACGTGAACAAAAAAGCGCGCGAGCAGTTCCAGCTTTGCTCGTACAAGCGCTTGCTCGACATCTACAGCTCCAACTCCAAAACGGTTGACGCTTTGATGAAGCTTGAATTGCCAAGCGGCGTTGAGGTAGAGATCAAAGTGTAAGTTTCTGTTAGAATCAAGAGGCAAGAGCCAAGAATCAAGACATATCAAGCCATTCTGAAACGGGGTGGCTTTTTTGTTAGTTTGATGTGTATTGATTAATTTTAAGCGTGGGACAACGACAAGATTACTTAAAGCACCTAATAAATAAGCATTGGGAAATAATGCCTCATTCAAAACCTACAAATAAGGATTTTTTGACTTCAGAATATTCAGATCATATTTTTGATATATATTCAAAATTAAAAGGACAATTGGTTGAACCACCAACCAACATAAGGTCTTGGGATGTAAGTACAAAAGATTTCATTATTGAACTTGATGAGGAAAGCCATTTTAATCGATATCGGCTTGCAACGTTAGAATCCAACTTTTATAGAAATTACGAATATTTCTCTTTAAATGATTACAAAAAATATTGCATTGAGAAAGAAATAATTTGCTTAAAAACAGCACATGGGAGAGATGGTTATTGGAAAAAACCTTCAACAGAAAAGCAGTTTTGTCAAAGCAGTTTAAATGGTGTCTTGGATGACAATGGAAGCTCACGTTGGAGGCAACGAGCTTTTTATGATTTCCTAAAAGATATTTCAAGCAAAATAATGGATATGCCGATATTAAGAATCTCAATCCACGATACTTACAAAAATTTTACAGTAGATCAATTACTTAAGTTGGGTAAAGAGCCATTGCTTTACGAATTAGTTAGTCTAAAAGTTGAAAGCAACGACAATGAAGTGTTGCCCCCCATGTAATAGCGGGTATTTTAAGAGGACAAGAAGATTTTAAGGAGGGCCGCACAACTACATTAGACGAATTCAAAAAGAGACTTTTATCGTCTAAATAAAATATGCCTCCAAATAAATTCGAAATTGAACATTCGAAATCCGAAATAAAAAACCTTCTCCCTGCAACGCCCGCACTTTTCCACGCGTCTTCTTCCTAAGTGAATTTTAAATCCCGGGGATATGCTTAAAAATTACTTCAAGATCGCGTGGCGCAACCTGCTCAAGAGCAAGGTGTATTCGTCCATCAACGTTTTAGGGCTCGCCTGCGGCATGGCTGTGGCTATGCTCATCGGCTTCTGGATGTTTGACGAACTGACGTTCGACCATTATCATGCCAATCATAAAAAGATAGCGCAGGTGATGATCACCCAAACGTTCAACAACCAAACCGGTACAGGCCAGGCCATGGCTATTCCGCTGGGTATGGAACTGCGTAACAAGTATGGGTCAGATTTTAAATATGTGACGCTGTGCTCGTGGAACTTTGGGTTTATTGCTGGCACGGACGAGAAGAAGCTTTCCAGCCATGGCATGTGGGTTCAGCCGGAATTCCCGGTAATGATGGGCCTTGAGCAACTGCACGGTAATTTAAAAGCGTTAACCGACCCTTCATCCATCCTGATCGATCAATCGCTGGCCGTAGCACTTTTCGGCACCGACGCGGTAATCGGTAAAACGGTGCGCATGAATAATAAATATGATTTTAAAGTCGCCGGCGTCTACAGTGATATTCCAAAGAACTCGTCGTTTAACGACACCCATTTCCTAATGTCGTGGGATAAATACATGACGACAGAAACCTGGCTGAAACGAGCGGCAACCCAATGGGATAATCATAGCTTCCAGATATTTGTGCAGATGAATGATAACGTTGATATGGCCAAAACGTCCGCCAAAATCGAATTGATCAGCCAAAAATATGTGAAAAAGGAGGAAGGGAATGAGCACCTGCTGCTGCACCCGATGGACAAATGGCGGTTATACAGCGATTTTGAGAACGGGAAGATCAAAGGCGGCCGCATTCAATATGTCTGGCTCTTCGGGATCATCGGCACGTTTGTATTGTTGCTGGCCTGTATCAATTTTATGAACCTGAGTACGGCACGGTCCGAAAAACGGGCAAAGGAGGTAGGCATCCGCAAAGCTATCGGCTCCATGAGGCAGCAATTGATCACGCAGTTCCTGAGCGAATCGGTATTGATGGCCGGACTGGCACTGGTGCTTTCTACAATTATCGTGTTGGTTTCGCTGCCGTTCTTTAACCAAATAGCCGATAAAAGCATGTCGATCCCATGGGACCACCCGATATTCTGGGTCGTGGTGCTTTTAGTTACCGCGTTTACGGGATTTGTGTCGGGCAGTTACCCGGCCTTTTATTTATCCGGCTTTAACCCCGTAACCGTGCTAAAAGGCACCTTTCGCGCTGGCCGTTTTGCGGCGCTGCCCCGCAAAATACTGGTGGTGATACAGTTCACCATATCGGTTACGCTTATTATCGGTACCATCATCGTTTTTAAACAAATACAATTTGCCAAGAACCGGCCGGTAGGCTATTCGCGTGAGGGATTGATCTCTATCGATATGAACACGCCCGATTTGTTTGGACATTACGAGGCTATACGGAATGACCTGATCGCTACCGGAGCAGTGGCGAATATGGCCGAATCATCAAGCCCGACCACTGAAGTTTACAGCAACCAGATAGGATATGAATGGGATGGCAAGGCGGCGGGAACCAACCCGCTTTTTGGCACAATAGCCGTTACGCGCGATTTTGGCAAGACCATCGGCTGGCATATACACCAGGGACGGGATTTTTCGCGAGATTTTGTAAGTGACACCAGCGCGATGATACTCAACGAAAGCGCCCTTCAGCTGATCGGCTTTAAGGATCCCATAGGAAAGATCATACGCAAAGACAAAAAAACTTATACTGTTGTTGGTGTGATCGACAATATGATTATGCAGTCGCCATACACATCGGTGCAGCCAACCATCTTTTTTGTGGATAATAACTGGGCAAATATTATCACCATCAGGATAAAGCCAACCGTTCCCTTGCAGGAGGCGCTGGCCAAGATAGGCGGGGTTTTCAAAAGGTACAATCCCGCCAGCCCTTTTGACTATCACTTTACCGATGAGGAATATGCCAAAAAATTCTCCGATGAAGAACGCATCGGGAAGCTGGCGTCCATATTTGCGGTACTGGCAATATTCATTTCCTCGCTCGGCTTATTTGGCCTGGCGTCCTTTGTGGCAGAGCAAAAGACCAAAGAAATAGGCGTACGCAAAGTTTTGGGCGCTTCGGTGATCAATCTTTGGGGCATGCTGTCAAAAGAGTTTGTGATGCTGGTAACCATCTCCTGTGCATTAGCGGTGCCTATCGCCTGGTACTTCCTTGCGGGTTGGTTGAAGAATTATCATTACCATACCACTATATCATTGTGGGTATTTATTGTAGCATGTGCAGGTGCAATGGCCATTACTTTGCTAACGGTAAGTTACCAGAGTATAAAAGCGGCAGTGGCTAACCCGGTGAAGAGCCTTCGTTCGGAATAGTTTTAAGTTGCAGTTGGTAGTAGTCTGAACCTTAATTACAGGATTTCAGGATTACCTTGATGTCGGGCATATTCAAGGGTTCACGGCCAGATAAATTTTCACTATACCGTTAGCCTCTTCCCATCAGCTCATCCACTTTGTTCCGCTCGGTTTGCAGCTCGCGGGCCAGCTTCTTTTCTTTGTCGTTGGCCTTCGTTTTATAGCCTTTAAACTCATCTTCCAGTTCCTGGTAAAGCTGGGCCTTTTCTTTGGCTTCATGCCGGTAGTTGGCCGAGCGGGCAATAACCGATACTGCTGTGATGCCAAATAGCAGTATCAAACCCCAGGTAATGAGGTTGTAGACCGTTTTTGACAATGATAACCCCAGGACATTTACCTCATCAGCACGGGCATGCGAAGTATTAAGTGTTTGATCTTTACTGGCCGCATCCGCTTTTAAGCTGTCGATGGTTTTACGCTGTACAGTTAGTTTACTTTGCGCATCTTTAAGCTGGCGTTTGTTGATGTTTAGCGTATCGATAGCGCTTTTCCATAGCGCCGAGATCAATGGCTGCTGGTAACGATAAATTTTGGTGAGCAAAAACTGGTACTGCCCGTTAAGGCTTTTATCAACCGGGGCCGCGGGAACCACAGCCACAGGTTTTACAGTCACTGTGTCGCGGGCGCCATTTTTAATTTTTGCGGTGTCGGTTCTTCTGCTATGATAGCGGTATAAGTGATGATGAGTTTTTAAATACTTATTTCTTTTGGCGGTATCAGTGATGCGGGTATGATATTTAGCTACCTGCTTGTATGTTTTATATTTTGTGGTAACCTTTACCGGCGTGGCCTTTTTGGCGCTGTCCTGCGCGTAGCCAAATGATAGAGTGCTGCAAAATAGTATCGCTATAAATAACCGGTGCATGTGAGTGGGTTTTATAAAGTAAATTTAATAAAAAGTAATTCTTATAAACAACTATTAACTATTAATCTATATTGAAGCCGCCCATATCTCATATCTCATCCCGATAGTTATCGGGACTAACATCTCAAATCTATATATTAGCAGTATGAATATCGGCATCATCGGCTTAGGCGACATGGGCAAGTTATACGCAAAAGCTTTTTCGAAGGTTGGTTATAAAGTTTGCGGGTGCGATCTGCCCGAAAGCCGGGAAAAGCTGGAAGAAGAACTGTCGCCTTTCAAGATAAAGATCATGGACAATGGCAGGGATGTTTCCCGCACCAGCGACCTGATCATCTATTCTGTTGAAGCCGACAGACTGGCCAGTGTAGTTGCCGAGTGCGGCTCCTCGACGAAATACGGTGCCATCGTTGCCGGGCAAACATCCGTAAAAACGCCCGAGATCGAAATATTTGAAAAGCATCTTCCGCCCGATGCGCAGATTATTACCTTCCACGCCATGCACGGACCGGGATTTGAACCCAAAGGTCAAAAGCTGATTTTGATACAGCATCGTGGCGATAAAAAAGCTTACCAGCGGATGCTCGATCTTTTTACGGCGGTCGGCACCGATATCGTTGAAATTTCCAATTACCACGATCATGATAAGATTGTGGCCGATACGCAGGCAGTTACGCATGTAGGATTCGAAAGCATGGGCACGGCCTGGAAAGCAGCCGGTTTTTTTCCGTGGGAAAACGCTTCGTATATCGGCGGTATCGATAACGTTAAGATATTAACTACTCTCCGCATATTCAGCTATAAGGCGCATGTTTACGCCGGGCTGGCGATCCTGAACCCTTATGCCAGGCAGCAGGTAAAGCGTTACGCTATTTCCGAATCGGAATTGTTTAAGCTGATGATCAAAGAGGAGGAAGCTGATTTCAGGGCAAGGCTTTACCGTGCCCGCGACTTTGTTTTCCACGAAAGCCGCAAGCCCATTATGCTGAATGACAGCGTGATGAAGGAATTTTCGCTTTCGCAGAAACCCGAGCAGCAAAAACCCAATTCGCATCTGAGCATTTTAAGCATGGTCGACGCCTGGTACCACCTGGGGGTAAATCCTTATGATAACCTGATCTGCCAAACGCCGCCCTTCCGGCTGCGCCTGGGGATCGCCGAATACCTGTTCAAGAACGAGGACTTGCTTGAAGAATCCATAAAAACCGCGCTATACGATAAAACCATCCGCGGCGACGACCTGGAATTCCACTCGGCCGTGCGGGAGTGGTCGTCTATTATCGGTTACGGCGATATGGAAGGTTACAAAAAGCACTTCAACGAGGTTCAAACCTTTTTTAAAGGCCGGCTCGAAGAAGGCAACAAGCAAAGCGCGGAGCTGATCAGAAGGCTGATGATGGCATAAGTCAGAACCGTAATTATATATGATTGAAGGATTTCGCTGAACGGTTTGAAATCAGCGAAATCATCACCATCAAAAAAATCAGCGGTCCGCTTTAAATAAGGTCCACGGATATGCCTTCATATCTCTCAAATACTTACCCTGGGTTTTAAAATATTCCGGGTGTTTTTTAAAGAAGGGCGCCGCCAGGAAATCTGCTCCGCCGGGGTGACCCATGTGCGCCCATAGCTCCATTTTATTGGCCAGATCGGTACTTGTCACTTTCCCCTGTACGGCCCCCATCGGGAAAAATGCCGGCAGGCTCCATTCTTTAGCTGCTATCGGATCATCCTCTAAATGCCCGTCGATCACGCAGCGGTTATAAGCGTTTTTCCGGTCCAATGCGTCATAGGTATCCCCTTCAATCGTTTTTCCGTTCGCATCGTCCAGCTTACCTTTATAATCAACGGCAACGAGTTTCTCCATTCTCAGCCTCCTGGCATTCGGCGAGCTCGTTTTATTATTTACATCAAACGTAGTTTCATCTTTTATCAGTTTCTTATCGATCGGGAAATTCGAGCCGATGATCGCCGTGTCTTTTGATCGCCAAACCTTGTAATCTTTCAGGCCCAACTCCAGCTTGGCAACTTCGTTGGTCTTAGTATCGCCTATCAGCCAGTCGTTGGCGTAGCCGCCATTATTATCGGTCGTCATGATCCTTACTACGTCGTCAATACTGTTGCTGTATTGTGCGGCCTTGCGTGCACGCACAAACTCGGGTGTGCGCGTAGTATCAAACCCTTTAAAACCGGCCATGGTGGTTTCGGTGATCAGTATACCGCCCGACGTTTCCACAAAATCGTCGCCGCTATGAATAAACCCCGGCGCGCAGTCCATTAATATATGGTTGCCTTTTTCGGGCTTTATATCGGCAATTACGTTCCATCGCTCGCCGATAATGTAATCCACCCAATTGTTATGCCCCATTACAATTTTATGGTCTTTGGTAAAGCTGCCGGTGGCAATAAAGGCGCTGCAGTTGCCCGGCGCTTTATTATCGCCGCTGCCCGGTTTTACTTTATTCATTAACGCGGGTACATAATATTCCGATAGCTCCAGGTAGGCGTTTAATGCAGTTACATCCAGCGAGTCGTATTTCATCCCCTTCGCCTGCAGTCCTTCCGCGATACCTTTGAGTTCGTCCTGGTATTCTTTTCCCACCTTTTTCCATAAAAAGCGCGCGGCTGCCGACCGGTAAAAAGCCCAGTCTTTATCCGTAATGCTGGGTAAATAATATTGCATTACCCTTAATAAAGTGTCGATCTCCTTTGCTGCCAAATACCCATGCTGGTAACCGATGTCGGCCGGCGAGCCGGAAAGGTGAAGATAGATCCAGCCATTCTTATCTTCGCGGGTAGCCTTGCCAAGCCGGCCGGGTGTTTGTTGTGTTTGGGGACTTTGTTTGCAGCTAAAAGCAAAACCAATAATCAATAAGGCGCAGGTGATTTTTAATTTCATGATGATTTAATTGAGATAAGATACGTTTCCTTTTTATGTGATCGCAATAGTTTCCGATCCGGGGTTTGGCTGTTGAAAGGTTCAGCGACCTCGATCTTATCGGGATTAAACGCTTTTCCGATAATGCGTTCGGCATCGTCGGCTGAGTAAAGTTTGCCGTTTATTTTAAAAACAAACCCATAGCCTGATGCCATTAAATTTTCCATGTAAACCTTCCTCGTTTCCATATAAAAGCTTATCGGAATAACATAACTTACCTGTATTGGCTTGCCATTCCTGATGGCCGGCTTCCAGCGTCTCGATTTTTGAACCACCCGCACAGCTTCCGATTCGCAGCCCGCGCCCAGGCAGTTGATGGCGGTCACATCCGTCACCTTACCGCTGGTATCTATCGAAAATGAAACATACACTTTTCCATTAATGCACATCAGCTTCGCGGCATCGGGATAATAGAGGTTTCGGGCAACGTACCTGTTAAATGCATTGGCGCCACCGGGATATTGAGGAGCTGCTCTCATAGCAACAGCCGAATTTTTATGCTTCTTTATTATTGTATCTGCATTTAACCCAATCGCGCCATAACATATATAGCCGATAAGCAATGCGGCAAACAATGCAACGAAGCGTTTCATACTATAAAGATAATGTAACTTTTATAAACTTCTATTTACAGTTGTTTGAAATCATTTTTTTTATTTTATTTGAATCATCAACCTTATTCCTGCAATATGAAAACTTCCATTATTATTTTAACTGCGCTGGCGGTTGGCTGGGCATTAAACTCCTGCTCCACAAAATCTGCTGATCAAACAAACGAAAACGTCAAGCCGTCAAAAGACAGCCTTGTTAAACGAGGCGCCTATTTAGTTACTACGATGGGTTGTGGCGATTGCCATTCACCGAAACGTATGGGGCCGCATGGGCCCGAGATCGACACCATGAATATGCTATCGGGTTTTCCTTCTAACCGGCCTACCCCTACAGCCGATCCAAAAGCCATCCAAAGCGGGCTGGTTGTATTTAACGGCGACCTCACCGCAACGATTGGCCCGTGGGGAACAAGCTTTGCAGCAAACATAACCTCCGACGAGACAGGTATCGGGAACTGGACCGAAGCACAGTTTAAAAACGCCTTACGCAACGGGAAATATATGGGGATGGATGGCAGCAGGCCCCTGATGCCGCCAATGCCATGGCAGGACTTTCGCAACTTAACCGACGGCGATATACAGGCTATTTTTTATTACCTCAAATCGACGAAGCCATTTAAAAATGTGGTACCTGCATTCATACCGCCTGGGACTAAAAGTTAAATCATGCGAAGAACAAATTGGTTCGACCGGGTTTTCCCGGTAATTGAGGATAACGGGCTGCTGCCGGGGATTATTGAGCGCCTGGAAGGCACCCCGGCAAGGCTTACAGAGAAAGTGGGGAATTTACCAGATAACAGGCCGGAATTACCCGGCGACAAATGGTCGGTAAAAAAAGAGATCGGCCATCTTACCGACCTTGAGCCGCTCTGGTACGAACGGCTGAACCAGATAACGGATGACAACCCCAATATGAAGGCCGCCGACCTGACTAACCGAAAAACGCATGAAACCCTGCACGACGCTAAAACTTTTACTGAGCTTATAGCAGGATTTAAAACGCAAAGACAAAAGCTGGTTGCTATGCTGCGTTCCCTGCGGGATACGGATCTCGATAAAACATCCCTGCACCCGCGTCTTAAAACACCCATGAAAGTGATCGACCTGGCTTATTTTGTTGCAGAACACGACGATCATCATATGGCTCAAATGACCGCTTTGACAAAATTTTCCTTATTGTAGCGTTGCGCTTTGGTTTACCGTATTAACTGTAAAACCTGCAACATGAAGAAAGTTTTTAGTCTGGCAATTTGCGCATTGGCAATTCTCTTTTACCTGGGCTGTAAAAAGGGAAATGGGATCAACCCATCATTGATCGTTGGTAAATGGTACGAGAACAAGCTAACGCTTACCCAAACAAATACCAAAAGTTCAACGACTGTCGACAAGACCTTTCAGAGCCAAAACTTTACACCCGGCGATTTCTTCAATTTCAGTGCCGCCGATAGCGCTTCCGTTTGGAGCGACGGCAGCTATTTTACCATGAACGGAAAATTTTTTGACACCTACCCCTCTGAATCGGAGCTTTACTACCGGTCGTATCGTGTGCAGGGCTCATTGCTGATATTACAGGTCGGATTCTTTCCTACATGCTACGGTTGTTCTCAGCCGGGCCCCGATACCGTAAAAATATTGCGGCTTGATGAGCACAACCTGGTATTACAGCAACCGCTGCCCGATACCAGCAAGATCTATAAGGGAACGGCTACCACATATTATATTAAGTAACGCGGCCTGCGCCGGCAAAACAGGGTTTACAAAAGTTTACACTTTTTAAGGTATTTTTATGTTAAAACATTGATTATCAATTATTTAACTAAAAGGCGTGTAAACCATAAACTGATTAGTACAAAACGATGATAGATACGATGATTGATGAGGAAGATTCTGGTAAGGCCTTATATACATCATACCAAAACATTAAAGGCCGGTTTCCGCATAACGATCAATAATTTGCAGCCCTTCCAGTTTTTTAAAGTCACTTGTATTTCTTGTTACAAGGGGATAATTCAATATGATCGCCGTCGCTGCGATTATGGCATCAGGTGTTTTTATTTTATTCTTCTTCCTAATGCCGATTGTAATCTTTACAATGTCATCATTTAATGGTATAACCACCGGATCCTCAATAAATTGATTAAGCAGCGTTTCGATTTCAGCAGGGTTGTCAAATCCCAAAACTTCAATCTCCGTGATTATTGAAATTATAGGAGTGTCATTTACAACGCCGTTCATAAATGACATTCCGCTTTCAGGCATCAGTCCGCCCAGGTAGTCTATAACAGCATTGCTATCTATCACATATCCCATTCCGCACGGCTTTGTTTAATATGTTCCTGTAATTTTTTCGCGGCATCTGCGGGTAGTTTGCCTGCGTATTTTTCCGAAAGCTTTTGCTGGGGCCGTTTTCCTTTTTCAATACCTTGATGAAATGCAGCTTTTCCAGCTCATTCAATAAACTATATGCATTTTGATTGGTAACCTGTATAAGCAAAGTGTCCATGTTTCTTTTTTAGCTAATCAAAGGTACTTCAATTTGAAATAAAAAATTTCTAAATTAGAAACACTTGAAATTTGCTGAACAGGCGGGGCATTATTAAACTTCCGAAGTTTTAATCCGCGAGGCCCACAACCAGGCGTTTGAAAACAAACAATTCGGGTTAAAATTTAGGAAATCTATCAAATAATTTCATAAATTTGAATATGACTACGCAGTTTATAACGAACGATAAGGGCGAAAAAACCGCGGTAATTATTCCCATTACTGAATATGAGGACCTGTTGCATCAGCATCATTTGAATTTGGAATTGACTGATGACTACAAATCAATGATGGATACGATGCTTGAGCAGGAAGATTCCGGGAAAGCCGAATATATTTCATGCCAAAACATTAAAGGCCGGTTTCTGCGTAAATGACCTACGTACTTATTTTCCGGGTTGAAGCCGAAAGAGATTTGGAAGATATCCAGGACTACTACAATAAAATATCACCTGCTATTACTGATAATTTCTTTGTTGATTTTTTTGAAACGATGGATTTCATTGAAGACGAGCCAAAATTATTCCAGGTGAGATACAGGGGAATAAGAATTGCTCCCTTGCATCGGTTTCCTTATGGAGTTCATTATAAGGAATCAGCGAATAAGATTATCGTTTACAGGGTGCTCCACACGAAAAGGTATTTCAAATGATGTAGCGATTAGTGAAGACGAATAATTGCGTCTCCGAATAACGGCAATTGGAATTATTATAGGAAACGCGGTCTGTCCTAACCCGTAGAGACGCATAATTATGCGTCTCTATCCTGCGTCTCCGAATAACGGCAATTGGAATTATTATAGGAAACGCGGCCTGTCCTAAACCGTAGAGACGCATAATTATGCGTCTCTATCCTGCGTCCCCGAATAACGGCAATTTGAATTGTTATAGGAAACGCTGTCTGTCCTAAACCGTAGAGACGCATAATTATGCGTCTCTACAACAATAAACCACCTATAAAAAAATAACTCACCATCTATTTGACAATTAATCTAAAATATCTATCTTTGCCGTCCCTTAACGGGGGATAATATGCTTTGAACGAAGCCCTACTGCTTCGATGAGCACAAAAAAATTTTAGAAATGTCAGGAATAATTGGTAAAAAAGTAGGAATGACCAGCATTTTCGACGAAACAGGGAAAAACATTCCCTGTACGGTTATCGAAGCTGGCCCTTGTGTGGTAACCCAGGTTAGGTCTGTCGAGAAAGACGGATATGCTGCAGTTCAGCTGGGTTATGGCGAACAAAAAGACAAACACACCTCAGGTCCCCTAAAAGGGCATTTCCAAAAAGCCGGTACTACCCCAAAACGCAGGCTGGTTGAATTCAAAACTTTCGAAGATCAAAA
>Ga0134125_10004234_pt1 | contig 16428 bp, 16 predicted proteins | sample KB31751_FD_96464 | JGI IMG/M metagenome (GOLD analysis project Ga0134125, IMG submission 96464) | Terrestrial soil microbial communities with excess Nitrogen fertilizer from Kellogg Biological Station, Michigan, USA - KB3-175-1 | ecosystem: Environmental > Terrestrial > Soil > Unclassified ...
CGGGCCGCGACGGCCTTGAGGTAGGTGCCGATCTTGTTGCAGACGTCGCCGCGGCGCGACACCCGGTCCGCCCCGACGATCACGAGATCCACCTGGCCACGCTGCATGAGGTGGCCGCCCGCATTGTCCACGACGAGCGTGTGCGGCACGCCCTGCTGCGCGAGCTCCCACGCGGTGAGCAGCCCCTGGTTGCGCGGGCGCGTCTCGTCCACCCAGACGTGGAGCTCGATTCCCGCGTCGTGCGCCATGAAGATCGGGGCCGTGACGGTGCCCCAGTCGACCGTGGCCATCCAGCCGGCGTTGCAGTGGGTGAGGATGTTGATGGGGCGCTTGCGGGCGGCGTACTCGTGCTCGAGGAGCGCAAGGCCGTTGCGGCCGATGGCCTCGTTCAGCGCCACGTCCTCGTCGGCGATCGCCTGCGCCTCGGCCCAGGCGGCGGCGCGGCGCCCCGGGGCCGCCACGGTCGCGAGCTTCGCGCGCATGCGCCCGATGGCCCATGCGAGGTTCACCGCCGTGGGGCGCGTGGCGCGCAGCATCGCCGAGGCCTTCGAGATGGATTCGTCCGAAGGGTCGCGGGCCACGGCGAGGGCGATGCCGAAGGCCGCGGAAACGCCGATCAGCGGCGCCCCGCGCACGCGCATGGCGCGGATCGCCTCGGCCATGGCCTCGGCGGAGGAAATCGTTTCCACCTCGAACAGGTGCGGCAGGAGCGACTGGTCGATGATGTGGACCGCGCCGCGCTCTTTCTCCGCCCAGAGGCTGCGGTAGTGCTTCCCGGCGACTTTCATATGTCGATTTTACCGCCTCCGAAACCCCTCTTTCCTGTAAAATGAGAATTTCCCACACGAGGTACAGATGACCAAATACGTCTTCGTGACTGGGGGTGTCGTTTCCTCCCTCGGGAAGGGCATCGCCGCCGCCTCCCTCGCCGCGATCCTCGAATCGCGCAAGATCAAGGTCTCCCTCGTGAAGCTGGATCCCTACATCAACGTGGATCCGGGCACCATGTCGCCGTTCCAGCACGGGGAAGTCTTCGTGACCGAGGATGGCGCGGAGACCGACCTCGACCTCGGCCACTACGAGCGCTTCGTCTCGGCGAAGATGACGAAGGCCAACAACTTCACCACCGGCCAGATCTACGAGCGGGTCATCAACAAGGAGCGCCGCGGCGACTACCTGGGCGGCACGGTGCAGGTGATCCCGCACATCACCGACGAGATCAAGCTCTCCATCAAGGCCGCCTGCAAGGATGCCGAAGTGGGCATCGTCGAGATCGGCGGCACCGTGGGCGACATCGAGTCGCTTCCCTTCCTCGAGGCGATCCGCCAGATGGGAATCGAGGAGGGCCGCACCAACACCTGCTACATCCACCTGACGCTCGTGCCGCACCTCGCTTCCGTGGGCGAGATCAAGACCAAGCCCACCCAGCACTCGGTGAAGGAACTGCGCGGCATCGGGATCCAGCCCGACATCGTGATGTGCCGCTCCGAGCAGCCGATCCCCGAGAACGAGCGGCGCAAGATCGCGCTCTTCACCAACGTGGACGTGCGCTCGGTCATCTCCGCGCACGACGTGGATTCCATCTACAAGCTCCCGGTCGTCCTGCACAAGCAGGGCCTGGACGAGATCGTCTGCCGCAAGCTCGACCTCGCCGCGTACCCCGCCGACCTCACGATGTGGGAGAACATCGTGGACGCGCTCGAGAACCCCGAGCACCAGGTGGACATCGCGATGGTCGGCAAGTACATCGACCTCACGGATTCGTACAAGTCGCTCACGGAGGCCCTCATCCACGCGGGCATCCACACGCGCACCAAGGTGAACATCCACTACGTCGATTCCGAGCAGATCGAGGCGCAGGGCGTGGAGACGCTGAAGGACATGGACGCGATCCTCGTCCCGGGCGGCTTCGGCAAGCGCGGCATCGAGGGCAAGATCGCGGCGGTGAAGCACGCGCGCGAAGGCAAGGTGCCGTACCTCGGGATCTGCCTGGGGATGCAGATCGCCGCCATCGAGCTCGCGCGCAACAAGGCGGGCCTCGAGGGCGCGAACAGCACCGAGTTCGATCCCGACACGCCGCACCCCGTGATCGCGCTCATCACCGAGTGGCAGGGCCACGACGGCAAGGTCGAGCGCCGCGACGAGAAGTCGAACCTCGGGGGCACCATGCGCCTGGGCGCGCAGCCCGCGCTGGTGAAGGCGGGCTCGCTCGCGCACCGCATCTACGGCAAGGACGTCGTGGCCGAGCGCCACCGCCACCGCTACGAGGTGAACAACCACTACGTGCCGCGGCTGGAAGCCGCCGGCCTCAACATCAGCGCGAAGACCAAGGCCGAGGACCTGACCGAGATCTCGGAGCTCGCCGACCATCCCTGGTTCGTGGGCGTGCAGTACCACCCCGAGTTCACCTCGACGCCGCGCGCGGGCCACCCGCTTTTCAAGTCGTTCATCAAGGCCGCGCTCGAGCAGCACAAGCTTCGCGTTCCGGAGCCGGCGCTGAAGGTCATCGGCGGGACGAATAACTAGAGCGATTGACCACGGAGACCACGGAGGAAAGCACAACCTTGCGAGTGAATCGTGCCGCAGTTGGAGGCGTCACGAAGCAAGTCTCCCGCTTTCCTCCGTGGTCTCCGTGGTCTCCGTGGTCTCCGTGGTTCAACTGGATTAATCAATGAATCTTTGTGGTTTCAAGGTTGGGCTCGATCAGCCGTTCTTCCTGATCGCGGGGCCCTGCGTGGTCGAGAGCGAGCAGCTCCAGATGGATGTCGCCGGCCAGTTGCGCGACATGACGAAAGCGCTCGGCATCCCGTTCATCTTCAAGTCGAGCTACGACAAGGCGAACCGCAGCTCGGGCAAGAGCTACCGCGGGCCGGGCATGCAGAAGGGCCTGGAGATCCTCGCGAAGGTGAGGAAGGACGTGGGCGTGGCCGTGCTCACGGACGTGCACACGGAAGATGAGATCGCCGAGGTGGTGAAGCACGTGGACGTGCTGCAGACGCCGGCCTTCCTCTGCCGCCAGACCGACTTCATCCACGCCGTCGCGCGCGCCGGCAAGCCCGTGAACATCAAGAAGGGCCAGTTCCTCGCGCCCTCCGACATGAAGAACGTCGTGGACAAGGCGCGCGAGGCGAGCGGCGCGGACAACATCATGGTTTGCGAGCGCGGCGCCTCGTTCGGCTACAACAACCTGGTCTCCGACATGCGCTCGCTCGCGATCATGCGCGATACCGGCTGCCCCGTCGTCTTCGACGCGACCCACTCGGTGCAGCTTCCCGGCGGGCAGGGGACCTCCTCGGGCGGCCAGCGCGAGTTCGTCCCGGTGCTCGCGCGTGCGGCGGTCGCAACCGGGGTGGCCGGCGTCTTCATGGAGACGCACCCGGACCCGGCGAAGGCCCTTTCCGACGGCCCGAACGCCTGGCCGCTCGGCAAGATGAAGGAGCTCCTCTCGGTCCTGAAGGACCTCGACGCGCTCGTGAAGAAGCGCGGCTTCGCCGAAGCGAGCCTCTGAGCGTTCCTACGCACCGCGCTTCCTCGCGGTGATCATCGCGTAGCGGAAAGTCCCGCGGGCGAGCCCCAGGGCGATGGAAAGCCACGACGCGGCGATGTGCTTCCAGCGCCACGCCGAAAGCCGGCCGCGCGATTTCCACAGCTCGCGCAGCGTGTGCAACGTGGCGACCACGGGAATGTGGGCGGCCGAGGGCGCCACGTGCGTGAAGAGGTCGCGCACCTCGATCGCCTCGAACCCCGCGTCGCGCAGGGCCGACTCGAACGCATCCAGCCGCGCGAGCTGCGCCACCGCCCAGCTCGCGCACCAGCGCCGGTAGATCCAGCCCAGCGCGCCGCGCGGCTCGCGCAGGAGGAACCCGTCGACCACGACGAGCCGCCCCCCGGGTTTCAGGAGCCGCGCCGCCTCGCGCACGGCCGAGCGCTTGCCCGGGCCCTCGCCGTAGCAGAAGCTCTCCACGGCGAAGACGGCGTCCTGGCTCGCGGTGCCGGTCCAGGTGCCGGCGAAATCCGAAAGCATGAAGGCGATGCGCAACGTGAGGCCCGCGCCGCGATTCAGGCGCGAGCCGAGCGCGATTTGCTCGGGCACGATGGTGACGGCCGTCACGTCGCAGCGCGGATGCATGCGCGCCACGGTGCGCGATGTCGCCGCGGCGCCGCAACCCAGGTCCATCACCCGCGATGGCGAGTGGGCGGGAATGGCGAGCGCCTCGGCGACCTTCTCGTTCATCCGCTCCAGCATCGGCTCGCGCCGCAGCGGATTCATGCCCGGCTCCCACCACCCGAAATGCATGTTGTATCCCGGGCTCCAGCGGCGGAAATCCTCCTGCGCCTCGCTGAAGAGCGCGCGCACGTCGAGGCTGCCGGGAAGCGTCGCGGGACGGGTGCCGCTTGCGATCACGGCGGCGGCGGAGATGGCGTTCATGCGGCCTCCGCTTTCGGCTCGGGGGAAGGGACGGGCGCGATGCGTGGATGCGTAGGCGCCGTCGCGGGCGTGGGATTGATGGTCTTCCACACCGCGCGGCCCACGAGGACCAGCCCCACGAACTGCCCGAGGAGGATGAGGAAGAGCGAGCTTTGCAGTTGCTGCACCGGCCGGTAGTAGAAGCCGGCGCGGCTGAAGTACGCGACGAGGAGGAGGGGCGCCACGAACATCATGAGCTGGGTATAGGCGATCCAGAACTCCGTGGAGGCGCCGCCGCGCTCGCAGACCTCCGCGCCGATGCGGCGCAGCAGCCGGTTCAGCCGCACGACGACGAGCGCGCTCAGCGCGAGGCAGGCGGCGACTTCCATGGCGAAGAGCAGGACGGAATCGATGGTGTTCATGCGGTCTCCTTTCGTGTTGGCAGATATTTCAGTAAAAAGTGAAACACATGGGCAAATTTTTTTAGCCGCCGTCGCCCTTGAGGAAGCGCGTGATGCGCCCCCCGGTTTTCAACAGGGCCAGGAAGACGGGCTGGGGGAGCGCGCGGATGTCCTCGTACCAGCGGTGCAGGAGCTCCAGGAAGCCCAGCGTGGATTTCAGGCGCTGCTTCACGTGCGCAGGCGTCTTCGCGTCGTCGGCCGCCACGCATTCGCGCAGCAGGGCGAGCGTGGGATCGAGCTCGCGGCGCTTCCTCTCCTCCACGATCACGCGGAAGAGCTGGCTGATGTCCTGGATCGACTCGAAATGGTCGCGCCGGTCGCCCATCACGTGGACCAGGCGCACGAGCCCCCAGCCCTGCAGCTCCTTCAGCGACATGCTCACGTTGGAGCGGGCGACCTCCAGGGTCTCGGCGATCTCGTCGGCGGCGAGCGGCCGCTCCGAGAGGTAGAGGAGCGCGTGGATCTGCGAGACGCTGCGGCTGACGCCCCAGCGCGAAGCCATCTCCCCCCAGTGGAGGACCACTTTCTCGACGACCGGCGGCAGTGTGAGTTTTGCGCTCATTTCAGTTATTTCTGAAATTACGCGCAATTCGGGCGCCTGTCAAGCCGGCGGCTACAATCCCCCCATGCGAATCCTGGTGCTGGGCGCCGGCGGCATCGGCGGGTATTTTGGCGGGCGTCTCGCGGAGGCGGGCTCGGACGTGACCTTCCTGGTGCGCGAGGCCCGCCGCGGGCAGCTCGCCCGTGACGGCCTCGTGGTGGAAAGCCCCCACGGGAACCTGCGCATGCCGGTGAAGACGGTGCTCGCCGCGGAGGTGAAGCCCGGCTACGACATCGTCCTATTCACCTGCAAGGCGTACGACCTCGACACCGCCATGGATGCCATCGCGCCCGCCATGAAGGGCGAGGCAGCATTGATCCCGCTCCTGAACGGCCTTGCGCACTTCGAGCGGCTGGACGCGCGCTTCGGCCGCGAGCGGGTCATGGGCGGCACGGCGCACATCAACGCGATCCTGAAGCGCGACGGCACCGTGGTGAACGCGGATGCCCTGCACCGCATCCTCTTCGGCGAGCGCGACAAGGTGGAGAGCCCCCGGGCGAAGGCATTCGCCGCGGAGCTCGCGAAGTCGAAATCCGACTGGAAGCTCTCTCCCGACATCGAGCAGGACCTCTGGGAGAAGGTCGTGTTCCTCTCGGCGCTCGCCGCCACCACGTGCCTCTTCCGCGGCAACGTGCGCGAGATCGTCGCCGCTGCCGGCGGGCGGGAGGCCATGGAGCGCGCGCTGGACGCCAACCGCGAGATCGCCGTGCGCGAAGGGCATCCTCCCCGCGAGACGCCGTTCAACAGCTTCCGCGATCGCCTCACCGACCCCACGGGCGAATGGAGCGCCTCCATGATGCGCGACATGGAAGCGGGCAACCGCGTGGAGGCCGACCACATCGTGGGCTGGATGCTGGAGCGCGCGAGGAAGCATGGCGTCGACGACACCATCCTCTCCATGGCCTACACGCACCTCAAGGCCTACGAGGCGAGGCGCGCGGCCGGGCGGCTGCCCAAGGCCTCCTGAGCGCCTACGCCTTTCGGCGGATGCGCTTCGGGGCCCCGTGCAACAGCCGCGTGTGAGTATCGGGATTCCCATGAAACGCGCCGTCTTCGTCAACAACCGCCACGACATCACGCTCGAAGAGGCTTCGCTCTTCGCGGGCCTGGGCTACGACACCGTGGTGCTCGCGCTGGACGCGGGCCTGGAGCTCGTTCGCCACGCCGCCGACCAGTTCGACATCGCCCTGGAGGAATCCTGGCTCGTCGGCCGCACGCGCGACGAGATCGAGGTCGGCGTGGGCGCGGGGTGCGGCACGATCCTGCTCGACCGCATGGGCCACGATCCCCTCACGCGCGCCATTCCCGACTTCGTCGCGACGAACCTCGCCGACGCGGCCTCGAAGATCGTGCGCGCCGGCGAGAGCCGCTTCCCTTCCTAGGGGTCCCGCCCTTTCACGGGTGTTAACATTTCCTCCGGTTTCCCGGAGGATCGATGCCGAAAATCGCAGCCGCGTTCATCGCCATGGCGATCGTGATCGCGCTCGTGCTGATCGCGCGCGGCGAGGCCGGCCCCGAGAAGCCCGGCCGCGTGGCCGATTCCATCTCGAAGGAGCTTGCGCGGGGGCCGAAGGGATCGCTCGCGCCCGAGGCGGTGCTTGCGATCGCGCCCCGGGGCGGCCCGAGGAAGGCGCCCCCGGCTTCCGCGGCGGCGGACCGCCTCTCGCCGCTGCTGCGCGAGTACATGAAGGCGAAGGAGCTGAAGCCTCTCTATGAGCGGCTGAAAAGCCTCGAGCATCCGACCGGGGAGGAACAATGGATGCTCGCCTCGATCCTGCAGCGCTGCGCGCGCGTGGCCGAGAACGAGCCGGACCGATGGAAGCGCGGGAAGATCGGGGACGCGGGGGCGCGCGAACGATTCCTCGCGTCGTTGCCGGCGAGCGACCCGAATCGCGAGCAGCGCATCGCGGCCTTCGACCAGGTGAACTACGACAGCTGCGGCGACCTCGACAAGCTCGAGATCAGCCGCAAGCAGATCCGCGACCTTTACGAGGCCGGCGCCGCGCAGGGCGATCCGAAGGCTCGCGTCGCGGTCGTGCAGCAGGCCATCCAGGACCAGCAGCGCGGGCCGGACGGCAAGTGGCGCTTCGACCCCGCCAGGCCACCGACCATCGATGACGGGCAGGTCCAGGTCCTCAGGGATGCGGTCTCTTCCGGCGACCCTTATGCGTTGCGCAATGCCGTGAGCGTCCTCGGCAACAACCAGCTCGGCAATTTCAGCCTGCGCCCGGCCGACGACACGCCGCTCAACGGGAGCGCGCTCTGGATGGCCTCCCTGCTCGTGGGCTGCGATTACGGGGCGGTCTGCGGGGCCGACAGCGAGTGGCTGCTCTACTCCTGCGCGATGCGCGGCGAGTGTGCCGCGGGAAACGTGCGCGACTACATGATGTACTACGCCTCGTCCCCGAACACGTCCCAGCTGATGGCGCAATACGAGGCCGCCATCCGCAACGCCGCCACCCGCGGCGATTGGTCCTTCTTCCGTTTCTACCCGGGGCCCGCGCCGAGCACGGCGATCTACCAGGCGCCGCAGCCGCCTTGAAGCTCGCGGGCAAGGCCGCGGTCAAGGGGACACGCGTCATTGCCGGCGCCGTGGTCGCGATGCTCGTTGTCCTCGCGATCGTCCTGGTCGTGCGCGAGCGAGCGGAGGGGGAACGCGCGTCGGCGAGTGCCGAGACGTGGCGCGAACGCCTCATCGCGACGCCGAAGGGTGCACTAAGGCCGGACGCGGTGCTTTCCATCGTGCCGCACGCGGGATTGAACGCGCCTGCGCCCGCCTCGTTCCGGATTTCATCTGCGGCGAAGGACTTCTACAACCTCGATTTCGCTTCGCTCTACGCGCGCTTGTCGAAGGCCAGTCGAACACCGGAAGAGAACTGGATCCTCGGTCAGGTCCTGGAGTATTGCGCGATGATCCCGGACGAGGTTCCGCGTGGCACGGCGGCGCCCTCGAAGGAGGTCGCCGATGCCCGCCGGACGCGATTCGCCGCCGCCCTTTCCCCATCGGATCCGGACCGGGAGAGGCGGCTCGCAGCCTTCGACGTCGCGACGCGCAACCGATGCGAGGGGCTTCCCCGCTTGCAATCCACGCGTGCCGAGATCGACGATCTCTACCGCCAGGGCGCCGCCGCGGGAGACCCGAAGTCGCGAGTGGCGCTGGTGATCGACGAGCTTCGCGGCCAACTGAAGGATCGGGCGGGAAAGAATGGCACGCCGAACCTTCCCACGCTGGGTGACGACCAGATGGCCGTGGTACGGCAGGCACTCGCGTCGAGCGACCCCACGACGGAGATGGAAGGGGCGCGTGCGCTGTGGTTTGGGTTCGGCAATGTCAGCGTCCGGGACGCCGACGGCAAGGCGGTAGACGCCCTCGCGCTGCACAACGCGGCCAAGCTCATCGCTTGCGACAGCGGCTATCCTTGCGGGCCGGACAGCTCCGAGATCGCCCAGAGTTGCGCCTACATGGGTCGCTGCGATGCCGGCAATTTGCGCGATTATTTTCTCTATTACCGCAGCTCACCCTACGATTCGCAGGTGCTCGCCCGGTACGAATCGGCACTGCGCAGCGCGGCGCGGAGCGGCGACACGTCGTTCCTCGTGTTCTATCCGGCGCCGGCCCCGGGTTTCGCGGCGTTCCAATGACCCTCAGGTTGATCTGTCCCCTTTTTCGTGAAAAAGGGCTCTGACCCCTTATGATGTTCCAATGGAATCGTTCGGGGACTACGACTACGTCGTGGTGGGGGCGGGGAGCGCGGGATGCGTGCTCGCCAACCGGCTCACGAAGGATGGGAAGAGCCGCGTGCTGCTGGTGGAAGCCGGCGGCAAGGACGACTGGTTCTGGATCGACGTGCCGGTGGGCTACCTCTTCTCCATCGGCAATCCGCGCACCGACTGGTGCTTCAGGACGGAGCCGGACGCGGGGCTGAACGGCCGCAGCCTCGGTTATGCGCGCGGCAAGGTGCTGGGCGGTTGCTCCTCGATCAACGCGATGGTGTACATGCGCGGGCAGAAGGGCGACTACGACCTGTGGGACTCGCTCGGCAACCGCGACTGGGCGTGGTCGGACGTGCTGCCTTACTTCAAGCGCGCGGAGAAGCACTTCGGCGGGGCCAACGAGCACCACGGGTGCGACGGCGAGCTCTGCGTCGAGGAGCCGCGCGTGCGCTGGGAGATCCTCGACGCGTGGCGCGACGCGGCCGCCGAGTGCGGGATCCCGAAGGTCGAGGAGTTCAACCGCGGCGACAACTTCGGCAACGCCTACTTCCACATGAACCAGCGCCGCGGCGTGCGCTGGAGCGCGACCAAGGCGTTCCTGCGCCCCGCGCTCTCGCGGCCAAACCTCACGGTGATCACCAAGGCCCACGTGCGCAAGGTGATCCTCGAAGGCAAGCGCGCCACCGGCATCGACCTCGTGGTCGAAGGCCGCGGAGAAGGAACGGCGAGCGCCCGCGCCGCGGTCATCCTCGCTGCCGGGTCCATCGGGTCGCCGCAGATCCTGCAGCTCTCGGGCATCGGCCCCGCGGATCTCCTCCAGCGCCACGGCATCCCGGTCGCGCACCCGGCGCCGGGCGTGGGCGGCAACCTGCACGACCACCTGCAGATCCGCATGATGTACAAGGTGAAGGGGCCGACGCTGAACGAACGCGCCAACCGCTGGTACGGGAAGGCGGCGATGGCCCTCGAGTACCTCCTCTTCAAGACGGGCCCGCTCACGATGCCGCCCTCGCAGCTGGGCGCGTTCGCGAAGAGCGACGATGCCGAGACCACGCCCGACGTGGAATGGCACGTGCAGCCGCTCTCGCTCGACAAGTTCGGCGACGAGCTGCACCCGTTCCCTGCGATCACGCCGTCGGTGTGCAACCTGCGGCCGACCTCGCGAGGGCATGTGCGGATCCGTTCGGGCGATCCGCTCGCGGCGCCCGAGATCAAGCTGAACTACCTCTCCACGCCCGAGGACCAGTCGATCGCGGCGCGCTCGATGCGCATGACCCGCCGCATCATGGCGGCCCGGGCGCTCGCGAGGTATTCCCCCGAGGAGTTCCGGCCGGGCCCCGCCGTCGAGACCGACGCGGCGCTCGTGAAGGCCGCGGGCGACCTGGGGACCACCATCTTCCACCCCGTGGGCACCTGCCGCATGGGCCGGGATGCGCATGCCGTCGTGGACGACCGCCTGCGTGTGCACGGGATCGAGGGGCTGCGCGTTATCGATGCATCCATCATGCCGCGCATCACCTCGGGCAACACCAATGCACCCACGTACATGATCGCCGAGCGGGGCGCGGAATTCATCCTCACGGAAGCACGATGAAGAACCGGTTCGCAGCCTCCATCCTCGGCATCGCCGCCATCACGGCGGGCTGCTGGTGGTTCCTTCGCGATGGCGACGCCGCCGTCCGCCCCTCGGCCGAAGGCACCCGGGCCGCAGCGCCGGCGCCGGCCGGCCCCTCCGGGCGCCCTTCGCTCACCGCGGCGAGCGTCCTCTCGATCAATCCGCGCACCCCCGCCCGCGTCGCCTTGGCGGCGGAGCCGCGCAAGACACTCTTCAACGAGTTCCTGAAAGCGAAGAACTACCGCGCGCTCTACGACCGGCTGAAGAGCTCGCCGGAGGGCCAGACGGCCGAAGGATGGTACGTCGAGTACCAGATCCTGCGCCGGTGCGCCACGGTCCCGGACCGCATCGGGCGCGCCCCTCCCAGGGGCAACGATCCCAAGCGCGACGACTTCGTCGCCTCCATCCCGATGAACGACCCGCAGCGCGACAAGCGCATCGAGGCGTTCGACGCCGTGAGCGGCAACCGTTGCGCCGGAATGGAAGGCGTGGCCGTGAAGCAGGCGGAGCTCGACAAGCTCCTCGCCGACGCGGCCGCGGCGGGCGACGCGAAGGCGCAAGCCCTCACCATCGAGCAGCAGCTCTGGAGCGAGCGCCGCGCCGCGGGCCCCGAAACGCGCTGGGGCCGCGATACGGTGTCCCTCACCGACACGCAGGTGAGCTCGCTGCGCCAGCTCGCATCCTCGGGGGATCCGGAAGCCATGGTCATCACCGGGCGCATCCTCGCCACGCCGTGGCACGACACGCAAGTGCAGCTCGGCCCCGACAACCAGCCCGCGGAGCCTCGCGCGCTGAACCAGGCATGGCAGCTCCTCGCGTGCGACTACGGCTATCCCTGCGACTCCTCCAACATGCGCGTGCAGACGGCGTGCGCCTACCAGGGCCACTGCAACGCCCAGAGCCTCGCCGACTACATCTACTACTACGGCGCCTCGCCCAACGACTCGCAGCTGATGAACCAGTACGTGGACATCCTGAGGAACGCCATCCAGACGGGCAACTGGTCGCAGGTGACCGTGGCGCACGGCGTTCCCGACAATGCCGCCGTGGGGCGCCCGATGTGGCGCGGCCCGGGCGGCGGCTAGTGGAATAATCCCGCTCGCGGAGGTGTCAACAGGGCGCCGCGATACAATCACGCCCGTGAAACCGAGACAGCGCCTCTTCGCCGCCATCGCCTTGTTCGCCGTCGCGTTCGGCGCGCTGTGGCCGCTCGTCTCGCAGGCGCACTTCGGCCCGCCGCAGATCCCGACATTCCTCTGCACGCAATCGGGCTTCCAGCATCCGGGCACGCCGCTCCCGCACGAGGATCGCAACCATTGTCCGCTTTGCGTGGTCGGCGCGGACTTCACGCCGCCCGCGCCGGCGCCGGCCGTCGCGCCGATGCCGGTCGCGCTGGAGCGCGCCGCGATCGAGGGCGAGTGCTCCTTCCATCCCGGCTTCCTCGCCCGGCCTCCGCCCAGCCGCGCTCCGCCGCCGAACTCCTGACCGTCGCCGAACCCGGCTCGCGGCTGCCGCCGCGCGCCGATTACGACAGCTCCAGGAGATTCCATGCCTTTCATGCAACGAACAGTGCTCGCCGCGACGCTCGGCGTGCTCGCACCCTCCGCGCTCGCCTGCTCGAGCTGCGGCTGCACGCTCTCGTCGGACTGGCTGGTGCAGGGCGGCCAGTACAGCGGCTTCCACGCCGACTTCCGCTTCGACTACTTCAACCAGGACGACCTGCGTAGCGGGACGGGGCGCGTCGACCGCGGCTCCATCGAGCTGCCGGCCGACCGCGAGATCCAGCAGGAGACCATCAACCGCAACTACAACCTCTTCCTCGACTACGCTCCGCAGGGGAGCGACTGGGGGTTCAGCGCGCAGGTCCCGTACTTCGACCGCTACCACACGACGATCATGGACGGCGACACAGCCGTCTCGACCTCGCACACCCGGAGCATCGGCGACGTGCGGCTCCTCGCGCGCTACCGGGGCCTGTCCGACGACAAGAGCGTGGGCGTGCAGCTCGGCGTGAAGCTTCCCACCGGGAGCATCCACAACAACTTCATCGCCGGTCCCCGGGAAGGCGAGGCGCTCGATCGCGGCCTGCAGCCCGGAACGGGCACGACCGACCTCCTCGTCGGGGCCTACACTTTCGGCGCGGTGAGCCGGGACTGGGACTGGTTCGGCGAGGCGATCCTGCAGCAGCCGGTGAATTCGCGCGAAGGGTTCAAGCCGGGCACGGGGGTGAACCTCACGGTGGGCGCGCGCTACATGAGCTTCGAGAACGTGCGCCCGCAGCTGCAGGTGAACGTGCGCACCGAGGGTCGCGAGTCGGGGGCCAACGCCGACGTGGAGAACAGCGGCGCCACGCTCGTGTACTTCAGCCCCGGCGTGAACGTGAAGCTCACGAATTCGGCGAGCCTCTACGGCTACCTCCAGGTGCCGATCTACCAGCGCGTGAACGGCTTCCAGGTGGAGCCGCGCTGGTCCGCCTCGGTGGGCGTGCACTTCGCGTTGTAGCTAGCGCCTGGCGAGGAGCGGGGTCACCGTGGACTCGAGGAGCTTCTCGTCGATCCCGGGATCGCCGTACCAGTCCTTCCGGGCGAGCGTGCCATCGCGGTCGATCACGAAAGTGAGCGGCAGGCGCCAGATGCGCTGGTAGCCCTTGAAGTCGCTTCCGGGGCCCAGGGCCGCGGGGAAGGAGAAGGCGCGCATCACGTTGCGCACCTTCTCTTCGCTCCCCGGGTCGTCCATGCTCACCGCGATCACCTCGAGCCCCTCGCCGCGGTGCTTGCGGTAGTACGCGTCGATCGCGGGCATCTCGGCGCGGCAGGGCGCGCACCAGGTGGCCCAGAAATTCACGATGACAACCTTGCCGCGTTCGGCTTGCAGGGAATGGCGCGTGCCGTCGAGCAGGAGCGCGTCCAGGGGCGGGGCGGGCTTGCCCACGTCCAGCGCCGCGAATGCGGGCAACGCCAGGAAAAGCAGGGAAAGTAACGATTTGTTCGCCATCTCCGAACCTTACCATTCCGGCAGTATCATGCTGGGGCCATGAAATGCCTGCGCAGCCTCGCCATCTGCCTCTGGCTCGCCGCCGCCCTGGTGGTGGGCCAGCAGCTCGCTGCGCTGCACGACCTGTCGCACGCCACCGAGCAGCTTTCGAAGAAGGGCAGCACGCCCGGCAGCCCGGTGTGCGAGCAATGCGTCGCCTGCGCGGGAATGACGGGCGCGCCGGGGGTCCACGTGCCCACGGTGCCCGAGCCGGCGTGCACTACCGAGCGCGTTCCGCAGCTCCGCGCCGAGGGCGCGCAGCCCGCGCCGTTCCTCAACTTCCGCTCCAGGGCCCCGCCCACGCTCATCTGAATGTCGTCCCCCGCCGCGAGCGGGGAGCCCCATCCATTCAGAGGAGCATCACGTGGCACCTTCCGTTGCTTTGCGGCGAGCATTGGCGCTCGCCTTCCTGCTGGCGCAGCCCGCGTGGGCCGCGCCGGACCCCGACATCGACAAGATCCGCGACGAGATTCGCGACCTCAAGTCGAACTACGACGCCCGCATCCAGGCCCTCGAGCAGCGCCTGAAGGATGCCGAGGCACGCGCCGCGGCGGCCTCCGCGGCGCCACCGCCACCGCCCGCTCCGGCACCCTCGGTGCCGGCCAACTCCATCGCGGCTTTCAACCCCGCGGTCTCCGTCGTGCTCCAGGGCAGCTACGCGAACCTCTCGAGCGATCCGTCGAAGTTCGCGCTCGCGGGGTTCCTGCCAGCGTCCGACATCGGCCCGGGCAAGCGTGGCTTGAGCCTCGGCGAGTCCGAGCTCGCGATGTTTGCGAACGTGGACGACAAGTTCTCGGGCAACCTCATCGCGTCGCTCACGCCCGACGACAAGGTTTCCGTCGAGGAGGCCTACGGCATCTGGATGACGGCCCCGTACGGGATGGTGCCCAAGTTCGGCCGCTTCTTCTCGGGGCTCGGGTACCTGAACGAGCAGCACCAGCACGCATGGGACTTCTTCGACGCGCCGCTCGCCTACCAGGCGTTCCTCGGCGGCCAGTACGCCAACGACGGCGTGCAGGTGAAGTGGGTCGCGCCCATCGACCAGTTCGTGGAGCTTGGCGCGGAAGCCGGCAGCGGCGAGAGCTTCCCGGGCACCTCCGTGAACCGCAATGGCGCGGGCTCCTTCACCGCGTTCGCCCACGCGGGCGGGGACGTCGGAGAGAGCCACAGCTGGCGCGCGGGCCTCTCGTACCTGCGCACGCACGCCGACTCGCGCGAGGGCACGCTGCCCGGCGTCGCGGCCAACGATGCCGGCGTTTCCTTCACGGGCCGCAGCGACGTCGCCGTGGCCGACTTTACGTGGAAGTGGGCGCCGAACGGCAACCCGCACGACGCCAACTTCAAGATCCAGGGCGAGTACCTGTGGCGCAAGGAGCGTGGCGACCTCACGTACGACGCGTCGAATGCGCTGGGGCTTCGCAACACCTCCGGGTACTCGTCGCGGCAGGGGGGCTGGTACCTGCAGGGCGTGTACCAGTGGATGCCGCTCTGGCGGATGGGCGCGCGCTACGACCAGCTCGATCCGGGGAACGCGGACTACGCGGCGAACGCGGCGCTCTTCGACGCGACGGGTTTCAACCCGAAGCGTTACACGCTGATGGTGGATTACACGCCCTCGGAATTCAGCCGCTGGCGCGTGCAGGTCGCGCAGTCGCATCCGCGGCCCGGAACGATCGACAACGAGCTGTTCGTCCAATACATCCTGAGCCTGGGCGCCCACGGCGCCCACAAGTATTGAGGTGTGCCCATGAAGAAAATCCTCTCGATCGCCGCGGCGTGCCTCGCCGCGTGGATTCCCGGCGCGCACGCGGCGCTGAACGTCTTCGCCACAGTCCCCGAGTGGGGCGCGCTCGTGACGGAGCTGGGCGGCGACAAGGTGAAGGTCTACGTCGCCACCAATGCGCTGCAGGATCCCCACCATGTGGAAGCGCGCCCCAGCCTCATCGCGCGCGCGCGGAGCGCGGACCTCGTCGTCGCCACCGGCGCGGAGCTGGAGGTGGGCTGGCTGCCGCTCGTGACGCAGCAGGCGGCCAACCCGCAGATCCAGCCCGGCAAGCCCGGATATTTCGAGGCGACGTCCGCCGTCTCCCTCACGGGCAGGCCCGTGCGCCTCGATCGCGCCGAGGGCGACGTGCACCCGCAGGGCGATCCGCACATCCAGACCGATGCGCGCAACATCGCCCGCGTGGCCGGGCCGCTCGCCGCGAAGCTGGCCGAGCTCGACCCGGCGAACGCCGCGTACTACCAGGCGCGCCTCAAGTCCTTCAACGACCGCTGGAGCGCCGCGCTCGCGAAGTGGCAGCAGAAGGCGGCGCCGCTGAAGGGCGTGCCGGTGGTCGTGCAGCACAAGGCGTTCACCTACCTCATCGACTGGCTCGGGATGAAGGAGGTCGCGGCGCTCGAGCCCAAGCCCGGCATCGAGCCCACCACGGCACACCTTGCCGAAGTCCTCGGCATCCTGCAGAAGACGCCGGCAAAGATGGTCCTCAGAGCCGCCTACCAGGGCGACCGGCCGTCGCAATGGATCGCCGAGCGCGCGCACCTGAACGCGGTGGTGCTGCCCTTCACCGTGGGCGGCACCGAGGGCGCGAAGGAC